>JGI12269J14319_10003246_pt1 | contig 15389 bp, 12 predicted proteins | sample PeaSoiSIISIP2007_FD_14319 | JGI IMG/M metagenome (IMG submission 14319) | reverse complement strand
CGGGCGGCGGCCAACCACTACGTGGCCCAGCTGGTGGCCGCCGAGTGCAGCCTGGAGAATCCGCCGCCGAGCTGCACCACGACGGCGACGACGACCCCCGCCACCACGACGCCGGCGGTGGCCACGACGGTGACCGGGACGGCGGTGCCCTGACCATGGCCCGACGGATCCGGTGGCTCGGCGTGGGCATGGTGGTCTGCTTCTTCCTCCTCTTCCTCCAGCTCAACGACATCCAGGTGGTGAAGGCCCACCAGTACGCCACCGATCCCGACAATCCGGCGGTCAAGGCCCAGGGCCAGCAGCCCCGGGGCGACATCCAGAGCGCCGACGGACAGATCCTGGCCAAGTCGGTGCGGGCTCCGAAGAACAGCGGCTACAAGTACGAGCGCGTCTACCCCGAGAAGTGGGCCTCTCTCTTCTCCGGGGTGGTCGGGGTCGACTCGCCCAACTACGAGAACTACGGGGTGGAGGCGTCCTACAACTCCTACCTGGTGGCCCACAACAGGCCCATCACCTCACTGAAGGACCTGCTCACCACGGGCGCCCCCATCACCGACACCGTCACCCTCACCCTCTCCACCACGTTGCAGGCGGCGGCCCGCTCGGCTCTCGGCCAGCAGGTGGGGGCGGTGGTGGCCCTCGATCCGCAGACCGGGGCCGTCCTCGCCATGTACTCCAACCCGACCTACGACCCCAACCTGCTGGCGTCGTTGAACTCGGACAAGGAGGCCTTCGCCTTCACCGAGGACAACACCAGGAACGCGGCCGGCTTCACGCCGTTCACGTCGCTGGCCTACCAGGACGCCTCCCAGTTCGGGCCGGGGTCGACCTTCAAGATCGTCACCACGGCGGCGGCCTACGACAAGGCGCCCCAACTGGTGAACACACCGATCCCGGTCTTCACCACCATCCCGGCCAATTACTTCAAGGGTCAGTCCCAGTCGCTCTCCAACGACGACTTCGCCAGCTGCGGCGGCACCATCGCCACCATGCTCCCCATCTCGTGCGACACCGGCTACGCCATCCTGGGGACGAAGATCGGCGCCCCGGCCATGACGGCGGAGGCCGACGGGTTCGGGTTCAACCAGCAGCCGCCCATCGACCTGCCCCACGGATCGGAGGAGGTCTCCAACTTCCTCCAGCCGGCCTGTTACGAGAACGCCCAGGTGTTCCTGGCCTACTCGTCCATCGGCCAGAAGTGCACCCAGGCCAGCCCCCTGCAGATGGCCATGGTGGCGTCGGCCATCGCCGACAACGGCGTCATCATGACCCCCCACGTCATGGACCAGATCCGCGACTCCGACGGCAACCTCGTGGACCAGTACCAGCCCATCCCCTGGAAGCAGGCCACCAGCCCGCAGACGGCCCAGGCCATCAACCTCCTCATGCGGGAGGTCGTGACGCAGGGGACGGCGGACTACGTGGGATTCCTCCCCCAGGACGACGTGGCGGCCAAGACGGGGACGGCCCAGGCCGGCGTGGGCAACACCAACGTGAACGGCTGGATGATCGCCTTCGCCCCGGCCAACCACCCCACTGTCGCCATCGCCGTGGTCATCCCGAACACGGCGCTCTACAAAGTCGGCGCCCAGGTGGCCGGCCCGGTCATGAAGGCCATGATCGAAGCGGCCCTGGGACCACAAGGATGACCATGACACGTGCCCTGGCCCCTTTCCGGCCGCGACGTAGGCTCTGACGCACATGGAGCCCCCCCAGACCCCGCGCGTCCTGTCGGGCCGCTACGAACTGTCCCATCTGGTGGCCCGCGGGGGGATGGCCGAGGTCTACCGGGCCCACGACCGCCTGCTCGACAGGCCGGTGGCCCTGAAGGTCCTCTTCCCCGAGCTGTCGGTCGACCGTGCCTTCGTCGAGCGGTTCCGGCGCGAGGCCCAGGCCGCCGCCAACCTGTCCCACCCGAACATCGTCCCCGTCTTCGACTGGGGCGAGGACGGGGGGACGTACTTCATCGTGATGGAGTTCATCGACGGCCGGGCGCTGTCCTCCATCCTGCGGACGGCCGGGCCCATGCATCCCGACCGGGCGGCCGAGATCGGCGCCGACGTGGCCATCGCCCTGGCCTACGCCCATCGCCACGGGGTCATCCACCGCGACGTGAAGCCGGGGAACGTCCTCATCACCGAGGACGGGATCGTCAAGGTCACCGACTTCGGGATCGCCCGGGCCATCAACACCGAGGAGTCCCTCACCCAGACCGGCGCCGTCATGGGGACGGCCACCTACTTCTCGCCCGAGCAGGCCGAGGGGATGGGGGTCGACGCCCGCTCCGACATCTACTCGCTCGGCGTCGTCCTCTTCGAGATGGTCACCGGACGCCCCCCCTTCATGGGCGACACGCCGGTCGCCGTCGCCTCCAAGCACGTCCGGGAGAACCCGCCGACGCCGCGCGAGATCAATCCGTCGGTCCCGCCCGACCTCGAGGCGATCATCTTGAAGTGTCTGGCCAAGTCGCCGGAGTACCGCTACGCCACGGGCGACGACCTCCGCGTCGATCTCCTGCGCTTCCGCGAAGGACGGGCCGTGGGGGCGGTGGCCCCGCCGATGATGGCGGCACCGACCATGATGGGGACCACCCAGGCCCTCCCCTACAGCGGTACCCAGACGCTGGCCCAGGTGGCGGGCGGCCATGACGTCGAGGAGCCGGAGCGGTCCCGCACCGGGCTCTACGCCGGGCTCCTGGCCGTCCTGCTGGTGGCCTTGGCCGTGGTCGTCGTCTTCCTGGGCCAGTCCCTCGGCTGGTGGCACATCGGGTCGGGCAGCAACACGGTGACCCTGCCCGACGTGGCCGGCCAGACGGTGACCGAGGCCGAGCACACCCTCCACGGCGACGGCCTCAAGACGACAGTGCTGTCCGACCAGCAGAGCAGTGTGCCGAACACCCGGGTGATCCGGACCGTGCCGGGCCAGGGCACCCAGGTCCCGAAGGGGAAGCTCGTCACCATCGTGACCGGCGGGAAGGGCAACACGATCCCGGTGCCGTCCGATCTCGTGGGTCAGTCGGTGGGATCGGCGTCGAACGAGGTGAAGGCGCTGGGGCTCCAGGTCAAGACGAAGGGGTCGAGTCTCTGCACCCAACAGAACATCGTCTGCAGCAGCGTCCCGCCGGCGGGCACGAGGCTCCTGCCGGGGAAGACCGTCACCCTCTTCACCGCCCCCACCGTCTCCACCACGACGACGGTGCCGTTGGCGGCGGTACCGGGCGTGGCCGGGGACACCGAGACCCAGGCCTGCAACGCCATCGTCAGTGACGGTTTCGTCTGCGGGACCACCACCAGCACGCCGTCGAACCTGGCGGTGAACACGGTGGTGAGCACCAATCCGCCGGCGGGATCGTCCCAGCCCAAGGGGACGACCATCAACCTCGTCCTCTCCAGCGGGCCGGCGGCGGTCGTCGTCCAGAACGTGATCGGCGACACCCAGGCTCAGGCGGAGACGACCCTGGAGGCCCAGAGCCTGACCGTCGTCGTGAACTGCGCGGTCCCGACCCCCCCCGCCACGACCACTCCGGCCTCCGCCGGGACCGTCTGGGCCCAGAACCCCCAGCCGGGTCAGTCCGTGCCCGTGCCGTCGTCGGTCACCATCTCCGTCGTCCCCGACGCGGCGGGAACCTGCCCGGGGCCGTAGTCCGACAGGGAAGGCGCCGAGGGCGGGCCGGCGGCCGTCGAAGGACCGGTCAGACCGCCAGCGGCTGGACGGCCCCGAGAAAGTTGCTCAACAACCTCGGGCCCGTCTTGGTGAGGATCGACTCCGGGTGGAACTGGACGCCCTCGACGGCCAGCTGGCGGTGGCGGACGCCCATGACGACGCCGTCGGCCGTCTCGGCCGTCACCTCGAGGACATGGGGGAGAGACGCCCGGTCGAGCACTAGCGAGTGGTAGCGGGTGGCCTCGAAGGGGTTGGGCAGGTCGGTGAAGACCCCGGTGCCGGTGTGGAAGATGGACGACGTCTTGCCGTGCATGAGCTCCGGGGCCTGGACGACGCGACCCCCGTAGGCCTGGCCGATGCACTGGTGGCCGAGACAGACCCCGAGCACGGGGATCTCCCCGCCGAGCTCGGTCACCACGGCCAGGCTGATCCCCCCGGTCTCGGGACGCCCCGGACCGGGCGAGATGATCACGGCGTCGGGCGCCTGGGCCCGGATCCCGGCGATGTCGATGGCGTCGTTGCGGAACACCACGGGCTCGGCCCCGAGCTCACCGAGCTCCTGCACGAGGTTGTAGGTGAACGAGTCGTAGTTGTCGATGAGCAGGACGCGAGCTCCCATGACCCACCGACTTTAGTGGTCCGGCGGAGCCCGGACGCTTCGCACCAGGGGCTATCCTCGTTCGATGGCGGCAAAGCAGGGACCGGGCGGCGCCACCCGTAAGGGCCGTTCGACGGGTCGGGCCACCACCAGGGCCGTGGCCCCAGCGGCCTCCGCCAGCGGCCGGTACACGCCGCCCATCCCCAAGAGCGTGAAGGTCAGCCCCAAATGGATGGGCCCGCTCATCCTGGCCTTCCTCATCGGCGGCGCGCTCATGATCGTCCTGAACTACTTCGACGTCATGCCCGGTGCGCCCACCAACTGGTACCTGCTCGGGGGCATCGCCCTCATCGCCACCGGCTTCATCACCGCCACCCAGTACCACTGAGGGCTCCGGCGCGCCCCGACGCGCGCCGGCGCGCCCCGTGTCGACTAACCCAGTCGTTCGATGATGGTGGCGTTGGCCATGCCGCCGCCCTCGCACATCGTCTCCAGGCCCCACCGGCCTCCGGTGCGCTCGAGCTCGTTGAGCAGGGTGCCCATGAGCTTGGCGCCCGACGCACCGAGGGGGTGACCGAGGGCGATGGCCCCGCCGTTCACGTTCACCTTGTCCAAGTCGGCGTGGAGCTCCTTCTCCCAGGCCAGGATGACCGAGGCGAAGGCTTCGTTGATCTCGACGAGGTCGATGTCGTCGATCGACATCTTGGCCCGCTCCAGAATGGCCCGGGTGGCCGGGATGGGCCCGGTCAGCATGGTCACGGGGTCGACCCCGGCCAGGGCGAAGGCGTGGAAGCGGGCCCGCGGTGTGAGACCCAGCGCGGCGGCCTTCTCCTCGCTCATGATCAGGACGGCGGAGGCGCCGTCGGTGATCTGCGACGAGTTCCCGGCCGTGACCTTCCCGTCGGGCTTGAAGGCCGGCTTCAGGTTGGCCAGGACCTCCGGCGTGGTGTCGGGCCGGATGCCCTCGTCCCGGCTCAGGATCTCGTCGGTGGCCTTGCCCTCGTCGTCCTTCACCGGGAGCGGGACGATCTCGTTCTCGAAACGCCCCTCGGCGGCGGCGATCGCGGCGTGCTTCTGGCTCCGCGCCGCGTAGGCGTCGAGGTCCTCGCGCGACGCGCCCCACTGGTCGGCGATCATCTCGGCCGAGATCCCCTGGGAGACGAGCCCGCCGCGCTCGGCGTAGCGGGCCATCATCTCGGGCCCGAACGGGTAGCCCAGGTCGCGCACGACCGAGGACCCCATCGGGGTGTGGGTCATGTGCTCGATCCCGGCGGCGATCACGACGTCGTAGGCGCCGGCCATCACGCCCTGGGCGGCGAAGTGGATCGCCTGCTGCGAGGACCCGCACTGGCGGTCGATGGTGGTGGCGGGCACCGACTCGGGGAACCCGGCGGCCAGCGCGGCGTTGCGGCCCACGTTCACGGCCTGCTCGCCCACCTGCATGACGCAGCCCATGATGACGTCGTCCACCAGGGCGGGGTCGAGGTCGTTGCGCGACACCAGCGCCTTCAGGGGCTCGGCGGCCAGGTCGACGGCGTGCCAGCCCCGGAGCTTCCCGTTCCGGCGACCGCCGGCGGTCCGAACGGCGTCCACGATTACGGCGGTGGTCATGGGGGCTCCTTCCACGGGCGAAACTGACCGATCGGTCAAGTGATCGGTCCAGAGTCTGGCCGCTGCCCGCCCGCCCGTCAATGGCCGGCCCTCCAACCGGCTCGGGGGCCAGGCCCGGCACTACGGTGGCGCCGATGGCCGGACGGGTGAAGGACATGGACCGCTGGCTCGGCGACGGCGGGATGGAGGTCATCGGCCTGGTGGGCGCCTCCTTCGTCGGCTACGGGGTCGACGGGGAGGACCTCGGCTGGGTGACCGGCACCTGGGTCCCCACCACGCTGGCTTGCAACCCTCACGGGACGGCCCAGGCCGGGATCCACTCCCTCGTCCTCGACGCCGCCATGAACTTCGCCATCAACGCCGCCCTGCCCGGGCGGGCCCGGACCCGCGGGACCCTCGAGATGAAGACGGAGACCATGCGGCCGGCGGCCCTCGGTGCCACCTTCGCCGTCCGCGGCGAGGTCGTCCGCATGGCCCGGCAGGTCGCCTACGGCGAGGCCTCCGTCCGCGACGGCGACGGCCTCCTGGTCAGCCGGGCCACGGGGACCTTCCTCCTGCACCGGCCCGATCCCCCTCCCGCAGCGGCCGATCCGGCCCCGGGGCCGTAGTGCGTTTCGGGATCGCCCTGGGCCGGATGCACCCGGCCATGTTCGTCGAGGCCGCCACCGTGGCCGACGAGCTCGGCTTTGAGTCCCTCTGGTTCCCCGAGCACCTGGTCCTGCCGGTGGAGATGGCCGGGTCACCCTTCGCCGGTGCCGACCACCCGCCGGTCCCCCCGTCCACGCCCGTCTACGACGTCTTCGCCTATCTCGCCTTCCTGGCCGGCCGGACCGACCGGATCCGCCTGGGCACCCACGTCTACAACCTCGGCCTGCGCCATCCCTTCGTCTCGGCCCGGGCCATCCAGACGGTCGACGTGGTGTCGGGGGGCCGCCTCGAGGTCGGGATCGGGGCCGGTTGGCTGGAAGCCGAATGGGTGGCCGCCGGGCTCGACTTCGCCACCCGGGGCGCCCGCCTCGACGAGGCCCTGGCCGTCTGCCGGCGGCTGTGGACGGAGGAGACGGTCGAGCATCACGGGCCCTTCTTCGACTTCGACGCCGTCATGTTCGAGCCCAAGCCCGTCCAGGTCCCGTCACCACCGATCATCATCGGTGGTGAGTCACCGGCTGCGCTGCGCCGGGCGGCCCGCCAGGACGGCTGGATCGGTCTCGGCCACACGCCCGCTTCCGTCCGCCGCCCGGTGGCGACGCTGCACGAGCTCCGCCGGGCCGGCGGTCGCAGCGGCCTTCCCTTCACCGTCACCGTGGGCGGCACCGTGGCCGACGACCGGGAGGTGGACGCCTACGCCGCCGCCGGGGTGGACCGCCTCATCGTGAGCCCGTGGGAGCGGACGCGCCACGTTCCCGAGGCACTCGCCGGCTTCGCCCACCGCTTCATCGGCTGATCCCCCGGGAGGAGGGCTCAGGCCGAGCAGGGCCCGCCCGCCCGGGCCACGACCCGGGGGCCGGGCACGGGCCGGAGGCAACCCCAGTCGCTCGGCTCAATCGGCGGTGGTGGCGACGGCGACCTCGTACCGCCCGCCCCCCTTCCGCTTCGCCACATACATGGCAGCGTCGGCAGCCTCGTAGACCTCACTGGCGTACGCGTTTGCGAGCCCTGCGGCAATGCCGATGCTCGCACTCGGGATGTCTCCGTCCAGCACTGCCCCGGCCAGACGGCTGAGCATCCGTTCGGCAGCTCTCCGTGCGTCGTTCTCGTCGGCATCGAACAGGAACGCGACGAACTCGTCCCCACCGATCCGGGCCAGAGCGTCTCCTCGCCGTAACGAGCCCCTGACGGTGTTGGCCGCGTGGACCAGGAGCGCATCACCGGCGGAATGGCCCTTTCTGTCGTTGATCTGTTTCAGACCGTCCAGGTCCACAACGACAATGGCAAAGGGATTTCTCCTCGGTCCGTTCTCGACGAGTTGGTCGAATCCGCGCCGGTTGGGTAGCCCGGTCAGGGGATCGGTGCTGGCCAGCTCCCGGAGTTTCTCGTGGGCGAGCGCGTTGCTCAGGGCCAGCTCGGTCAAGTGTCCGACGGCTTTGCACTGCTCGAAGAGGTCGGCAGAGATGTCGACGCCTCGGATCGAGACGGAGAGCACACCGTCGACCTCACCTTGGCAAATGACGGGCACGTACACGCTGTGGGTTGCGCCCAGCCTCTTGATGATCTCGCGCACCGTGGGCCCGGCGGTGACAGGATCGAGATCGCGATGGATGGCCCGACACGTGTGTATGGCCTCGGCGAGGTTGGGGTGCTCGGCAAGGGGGAAGGTCTGTGCCACGAATTGGCCCGCCTCGTCGTACTGGGCGACCAACTTGACGATCTCTCCACTGACTCGGGCGTACTGAGCCCTTCGGCCGGGAGTCCCCGGTGGCGACACCATCTCGGCCGCCAACCGGGTGGCTGCCTCGAGGACGTCGTGCGGGCTGAGGATGGAGGTGAGTTGTTCGGCGGCGGCCTCGAGGGCTTCCGTCCGGCGGTGCAACTCCTCACGAGCGGCGAAGGTGCGGCGGACCTGGGCTCGTAGCTCGTGCACGGCGACGGAGACGACGACACCCATGGCGGTCCAGAAGATGAGACGCCGGATGATCACTGCGCTCGCGACCGGAACAGGAGTGAGAGACGTGATCGCCTGAACGGCCACGATGCCGACCACGACGATGCCAGACTCCCATGGTCGGTGGTAGAGGGCTGTCCACACGAGCGGTACGAGCAGGACGATGCCAACGCCTGACGTGTACCCGCCGGCCGCCAGAATCAGCATGAGCACGGATGCGGTATAAGCGAGCGGAACGAGCACCGTGAACACCGACGGGATGCGCGGCCACGGCGCCAACACCGCTCCGCTCGTCAGGACCAGCAGAATCGTGGCCGCGACGACATCGGCATCCGACTTGGGGCCCGGAGGCAGCGCAAGGCTCGCCAGCGCCAAGACGGCGACCGCAGCAAACGGAAACAACCGTCGGCCGAGCCCCGACCGCTGGAAGGGGTCACTCCTCGTGGTGGCACCTGTATCCGACATCTCCCGCTGGTTCCTTCCGCACCGTCGCCTTCACGGGATTGTCGGGTACCCAAAGGTCCAGCTGAAGGGGAACCCTCGGGAGGCGGCCCCCGCTCTCCCGCAGAGGGCTCAGGCGGAGCGGCGGGACTCCACCAGGGCCCGGGTCCGGTGGTGGCGGGGCGACTCCAGGATCTGCGCCGCCGGTCCCGCTTCGACGACCTCGCCGTCGTCGAGGACCAGGATCTCGTCGGCCAGCCACCGGACCACCTCGGGGTCGCGGCTGGCCACCACCACGGCCGTCTGCGTCTCGGTGCGCAGGCGCCGGAGCAGCTCCAGGATCCGGCCCCGGACGCCGTGCTCGACGCCCACGAAGGGCTCGTCGAGGAGCAGGGCGTCGGCCCCCTGGGCCAGCGCCTTGGCGATCTGGATCCTCTGCCGCATACCCGCCACCGGCGCCGTCGCCCGCGGGCCGGCCGGGATCAGAAGACCGGCGCGGGTCCCCGGGACGGTCAGGTCGCGCACGCCGTCGGGAGCGGGGGGGTGGACGAGCTCGATGCTCCGGGCCCGGAGCTGGCGCCGGCGCTCACTGGTGGCGCCGGTGACGTCGACCCCCTGGACGAGCACCGAGCCCGACAACGGGGGGAAGTCGAGGCCGACGCAGCGCAGGAGCTGGGATTTCCCGGCCCCTTCGCCCCCCAGGATTCCCAGGACCCGACCGGCCCCCACGGCGAAGTTGATGTCGCGGCACGCGGTCGTGTCACCACTGCCGACGCACAATTCACGAACCTCGAGGGCGGGCCTCGCCACGATTCTGCTCCTGTCTCATTCTCAGCCCTGGAACGCCAGAGCCGAGTCTTCCTCTCCCTTCAGGCTACAAGCCGGTTGTGAACCCCCCGCGACGGCCCGGTTATCACTGGGAGAAATGTGGCGACCCGGTTACCGCCGAGGGTCCCTGACCTCCCCATTTCCGCCACTCAAGGAGTCCCGTCCCGAGGTCGATATAGCGGATGTGACCGTCTCAGCCCAGGAGTCAGCCGTCATTCCCTGGCCTGACCTGGGCATTGACGGTGAGCCCGAGCTGCTCTTCCAACCCGCCGTCGACCTGGCCACCGGGCGCCTCCTCGGCTTCGAGGCCCTCCTGCGGTGGAACGACCCCGTCCAGGGACGCATCTCGCCGAAAGAGCTGATCCCCTGGGCCGAGGCCAACGGCTACATGACCGCCCTGAACGGCTGGGTGCTGTCGGAAGCGTGCGCCCAGGCCGTGCGGTGGCGGTCGGAGATCCAGCTGGCCGTCAACTGCTCGGTCTTCCAGCTCCGTCGCAACGAGGCGGCGGCCGCCGCCGCCCACGCCCTCGAGCACTCCGGCCTGCACCCCGACCGCCTGACCATCGAGGTCACCGAGACCACGCTGGCCGACCACGGCGCCGCCGACGACCTGCGGGCCATCTCCCGGCTGGGCATCCAGCTCACCGTGGACGACATGGGATCGGACTGGTCGTCGCTCGAGAACCTCCAGCACTTCGCCGTCAACACCATGAAGATCGACGGATCGCTCATCGACGGCATCGACCACGCCGGGGGGGTCAACCGGGCCATCGTCGAGACGATCGTGAAGGTCAGCCATTCGCTCGACCTCTGCACGGTGGCCGAAGCGGTGGAGACGGCGGCCCAGGTGGCCATCCTGCGGGAGCTCGGTGCCGACGTCGGGCAGGGCTACTTCTTCGCCCCCCCGCTGGCGGCCGACGAGACGCTGGCCCTCACCGACATGGACCTCCTCCCCATCTTCCCCCTGACCGACCCGACCCATGCCGGCGGCGAGGCCACCGAGGAGTTGATCCCGGAGCGGAAGGTCGTCCGCCAGTCGGTGGAGCTCCAGGAGCCGACGGCGGAGGTGCCGGAGCCGGAGGCCGAGGTGCCGGAGCCGGAGGCCGAAGTGCCGGAACCGGAGCCGGAGCCGGAGGTGGTGGCCGAGGAGCCGCCGGCCCCGCAGCCGGACCCCTCGCCCCACGATGACGTGGCGGCGACCGGCGACGGCGGGGACGCCGTCGCGGACGGCGGCACCGAGGCGGACCCGGGCACCGACGAGCCGGACACCGAGAAGGTGCTCACCACGGCCAAGACCCCCGCCACCGCGAAGACGAAGGCGGCGGGATCGACCAAGGCCGGCTCGACCGGTCGCAAGAGCCGTCGCAAGCCGGCCCCGCGTCGCGGTCACGCCGCTTAGTCACCCCGCACAATCACCCCGACCGGTCGGCCACCAGCCGACCCAGGGTCGCCATCTGCCGCTCGGTGGTCTCGCTCCAGGGGAAGCCGGTGTTGAGCCGGATGAAGTTCCGGTAGCCGTCCGACGGCGAGAACATCGGTCCGGGGGCGATCCGGATCCCGACGCGCTCGGCGGCGTCGTAGAGATCCATGGCGTCGACCTCGTCGGCCAGTTGCACCCACAGGACGTGGCCGCCCTCGGGTCTCGTCAGCCGTGTCGAGTCGGGGAAGTACCGCTCGACGGCGTCGATCATCGACGCCATCTGGTCCCGGTACATCCGCCGGACGCGCCGGATGTGACGGTCGCACCCGCCGCTGTCGAGAAAGGCGGCCAGCGCCAGCTGGGGGGCCACGGCGGTGGCCTGGTTCACGACCAGCTTGAGCAGCTCGACCTCGTTCTGGTACCGCCCGGGGACGGCCCATCCCACCCGCAGACCCGGCGACAGGGTCTTGCTGTACGAGGAGCAGTACAGGACGAGGCCGCGCCGGTCGAAGGCCTTGATGGCGCGCGGTCGCGGCCCGTCGTAGACGAGCTCGCCGTAGACGTCGTCCTCGACGAGCGGGACCTCGTGCCTCTCGAGGAGACCGACGAGCCGCCTCTTGGCGGCGTCGGTCATGCACGAACCGGTCGGATTGGAGAAGTTCGACACCAGCGCCACGGCGGCGATCGGTCGGCTCGCCAGGACGCCGGCCAGGTGGTCGAGGTTGATCCCGTGGCGCGGGTGGGAGGAGATCTCGAGGGCCCGCAGCTCGAGGGAGGCCAGCACCTCGAGGAGGGCGTAGTAGGCGGGGGACTCGATGGCCACCGTGTCGCCCGCCTTGGTCACGGCCTTGATCGAGAGGTAGACCGCTTCCTTGGCGCCGCTCGTGATCACGATGTCGTCCGCCGCCACGGCGTACCCGGCGTCACCGCCGCGTTGGGCGATCGACCGTCGCAGCACCGGGCTGCCGGGGGGAGCGTCGTAGGAGTGGCAGGCGGCGGGCTGATGCCGCAGCACGTGACCGAGCAACCGGTTCAGCGCGGCCACGGGCATGAGCTCGGGACCCTGGACGGCGGCGCCCAGGGTGGGTTCCTGGGGGTTCCCGATCCCCAGGTTCAGCTTCACGGCCAGCGAGGCGTCGACCCGCCGGGCCTCGCCGGGTGGCTCCGACGCGTCGGGCTCGGACCGCAGCGGCGGCCGTCGGGGCCGGACGTAGTGGCCCGACTGGGCCCGGGCCTGGACGAGACCCCGGTCCTCGAGGACCCGGCACGCCTCCAGCACGGTGGTCAGGCTCACCCCGAACTGGTCGCGGAGCTTGCGGACCGAAGGGATCCGGTCGCCGGCGCCGTACGTCCCGTCCTCGATCCGGCCGGCCAGCCGGTCGGCCAGCTGGAGGTAGAGGCTCCGGGGGGAATCGGGATCGAGCGGCGGCACCACCGAGAACTGTATACCGGAACAATTTTGGCTAGACACTCTGTCTGGAGAACTGTACCGGTCGAAAAGGGGACGAGCTGTCTCTTCCCGGCCCTGCCGGCGATCCGTACCGTGGCCGGAGACGACGAAAGGACTGGCCCATGGCGCGCTCGATGAACCTGGGCATGCCCCGGATCGGACCCCGCCGCGAGCTCAAGCGGGCCGTCGAGGGCTACTGGGCGGGGACCACCGACGCCCGTCACCTGGCCGAGGTGGCCCGGGACCGGCGGGCGTCGGGATGGCGGGAACAGGCCGCGGCCGGCATCGCCGGCATCGCCTCCAACGACTTCTCCCTCTACGACCACGTCCTGGACACGACCTGCCTGGTGGGGGCCGTCCCGCCCCGGTTCGGGTTCGCCGGTGGCCCCGTCGACCTCGACACCTACTTCTCGCTGGCCCGGGGCACGACGCAGGTCGTCGGGTCCGGTACCCGGGCGGTGGCACCGCTCGAGATGACCAAGTGGTTCGACACCAACTACCACTACCTCGTCCCCGAGCTCGGCCCCGACACCGCATTCGCCCTCAGTTCGACCAAGCCCGTCGACGAGTTCGGCGAGGCTCTCGCCCTCGGCATCCCGACCCGCCCGGTGCTGCTCGGCCCCGTCACCTACCTGCTGCTCTCCAAGAGCACGGTGCCCGGCTTCTCGCCCCTGGAGCTCCTGCCCGTCCTGCTCCCCGTCTACGGGCAGGTCCTCGACGACCTGGCCGCCGCCGGGGCCCGGTGGATCCAGCTCGACGAACCGGTCCTCGGGACCGATCTCGACGACGAGGCGAGGACGGCGGTCGACTTCGCCTACACCGAGCTCGCCCGCCGGACGGTCAAGATCCTCGTCGCCATCTCCTTCTCCGGCCTCGGTCCGAACCTCGAGCTGGCCACCGGCCTGCCCGTGGCCGGCCTCCACGTCGACCTCGTCCGGGACCCGGGCCAGCTCCCGGCCCTCCTCGACCAGCTCGACGCCGACACCGTCCTGTCGGCCGGGGTGGTCGACGGGCGCAACGTCTGGCGCAACGACCTCCGTGCCACCCTCGGGTTCCTCGAGGCGGCGCAGGAACGCCTGGGCGACCGGCTCTGGGTGGGACCGTCGTGCTCCCTCCGGCACGTGCCCCACGACCTGTCGGCGGAGACAGCCCTGCTGCCCGACCTGACCCGGTGGCTGGCCTTCGCCAGCCAGAAGCTCAGCGAGATCGTCGCCCTCACCGACGGTCTCTCGGAGGGCCCGGCCGTCATCGCCGACGCGCTCCGCCACAGCGACGGCGCCGTCGAGGAGCGTCGCCTCTCGGATCGCATCACCCGTGGCGGTGTCCGCCACCGCGTCGAGGCGTTGTCGGACGGTGACGCCGTCCGCCATTCGCCCTACCGCCGACGCCGCGTCGTCCAGGGTCGGTCACTCCCCCTGCCGCCGCTTCCCACGACCACCATCGGCTCGTTCCCCCAGACGGCCGAGATCCGCGCCGCCCGACAGCGCCACGCGTCGGGCGAACTCACCGACGACGGCTACCGGCGGTTCTGCGAGAACGAGATCGCACAGGTCGTCCGCCAACAGGAGGCCCTCGGCCTCGACGTCCTCGTCCACGGCGAACCCGAGCGCAACGACATGGTCCAGTACTTCGGCGAGCGGCTCGACGGCTTCGCCTCCACCTCCCACGGCTGGGTCCAGAGCTACGGGACCCGCTACGTCCGCCCCCCCATCCTCTACGGCGACGTCGAGCGGCCGGCACCGATCACCGTCGACTGGTCGCGCTACGCCCAGTCACTGACCGATCTGCCCGTCAAGGGGATGCTCACCGGTCCGGTGACCATTCTCCAGTGGTCCTTCGTCCGCGACGACCAGCCCCGCGCGCAGACGTGTCGCCAGATCGCCCTGGCCGTGCGCGACGAGGTCCTCGATCTGGAGAGCGCCGGCATCCGGATCATCCAGGTCGACGAGCCGGCGCTGCGCGAAGGGCTACCGCTCCGGCACGGCGACCGCGCCGGCTATCTGGCCTGGGCCACGGAGTGCTTCAAGGTGGCCACCGCGGCGGTGGACGACGGCACCCAGATCCACACCCACATGTGTTACGCCGAGTTCGGCGACATCATGGACGCCGTCGTCGCCCTCGACGTCGACGTCATCTCGATCGAGGCCGCCCGCAGCCAGATGGACCTCCTCACCGACCTGGCCGCCGTCGACTACGCCGCCGGTATCGGGCTCGGTGTCTATGACATCCACTCACCGACGGTCCCCTCCACCGACGAGATCGCCGCCTTCATCGAGCAGGCGTTGCGGGTGCTGCCGCCGGAGCAGCTCTGGGTGAACCCGGACTGCGGGCTGAAGACGCGCCGGGGCCAGGAGGTGGCCGCCGCGCTGTCCCACATGGTGGCCGCCGCCCACCGCGCCCGGCAGGGTGCGCCGGGGCGCCGTTCGGGCGGGCGTCGCCAAGGTCGGGCGCGGCTCCCCACCGTCCACACCTGACGCCCCACCACGCCCACGGGTGGTCGCCGGCGCCGGCGCCGGCGGTGGGCGGGGAGCGGGGGGTTACGCTGTCTTTGCGCGCTCAACGAGAGACAGGAAGACCCCCCATGAAGCTCAGCCACATCCCCCTGCGCGTCGTCACCGGCGCCTACATCCTCCACGCCGGGATCCAGAAATGGAGTGGCGATGAAGACACGGCCAAGGCCGTCCACGGCATGGCCTCCGGCGCCTACCCGGTCTTCGCATCCATGCCCCCCACCCGCTATCTCCGCCTCCTCGCCGCCGGTGAGATCGCGACCGGC
>JGI12269J14319_10003244_pt1 | contig 15392 bp, 8 predicted proteins | sample PeaSoiSIISIP2007_FD_14319 | JGI IMG/M metagenome (IMG submission 14319) | reverse complement strand
GCCGCGTTGATCGTCGCGTTCGCCGGCGTTCCGGATGACCACGTCACGCTGCCCGTCAGGTTCTGCGTCGAGTTGTCGCTGAACGTTCCGGTCGCCGTGAACTGTTGCGTCTTTCCCGCCGCTACCGATGGATTCGCCGGCGTTACTGCGATCGACGACAGTGTCGCCGCCGTCACCGTCAACGTCGTCGAGCCCACCACAGCGCCGCTTGTCGCACTGATCGTAGACGTACCCACCTTCACCGCCGTAGCCAAACCAGTAGCGTTGATCGTTGCGTTGGCCGGCGTTCCGGATGCCCACACCACGCTGTTCGTCAGGTCTTGGGTCGAGTTGTCGCTGAATGTCCCGGTCGCCGTGAACTGTTGGGTCTTCCCCGCGGCCACCGACGGGTTCGCCGGCGTTACCGCGATCGAGGACAGAGTGGCCGAAGTAGCGGCGGTCAAGCGGAGATGGAAAGCAGTTCCACCGTCGCCGAGGACTGAGGAAATCATGAAGTAATACGTCGTGCTGGCGGTGGCGGTGAACGAGACCTGGGACTGCAGGACCTGGGTCGGTCCGGTGCCGGCGTTGTCGTTGCACGCGACCTGCGTGAACGCACCTGGAGTGCCGGTCCAAACGGAAAGGATCGTATCGTCGAGGCTGGTCAGAGTGTCCGCAGTCACGGGAGTACCGCTGGTTGGCGTCAAGCTGTACCAGACGCTGTTGGCAATGCCGCCATTGGCAGCCCCAGCGGGCGCGCAGAGAGGCGTCGGATCAGCATGGCCACCGGTGTTGATCGTAGCGAGGATTGAGTTGACGCTGTTGCTGTAAGGCGTGCCGGCAGGCGGAACGACCGTAGCGTTGGCCCAGTCATCGTTGGCTGGCGGGGCGCTGGCGAAATCGAGTCTGAACGTGAGAGTCCCGCCCGCTCCGCTCACACTTGCGTCGGTCAACATCAGGAAGTAAGTGGTCCCATTGGTAACGTTGAATCCGACGAAGGATTCAGGGGTCGTTCCCGGAATCCCGGCATTGTTGCAAGCGACGGCCGTGAAACTTCCTGTCGTGCCTGTCCAGACCGAAAGGATGGTGTTGTAGCTGCTGAATCGCGTGTCGGCCACCACTCGTCCACTCGCCGGGGCGACAAACTTGAACCAGGCGCTCCTGGCCTTGCCGCTGAGCGTAGCTCCGCCCGGGGCGCACGCGGGCGCTGGGTCAGCGAGCCCGCCAGTGTTGGCCGTAAACATAGTGGTGTCTTGGGTCACGCGGAAGGGATTGGGAGTAGTGATCACGGTTGTTGCGTCCGCAAAATTGTCGTTCGTGCCGGTGGGCGCTTGCGAGACGATCAGGGTCTTCGGCTCGCTCGTGCCCCCTCCCGCGGGATTCGTCACGGTGATCGAAGACGAGCCGGCCGTGGTGAGGTCCGTGGCGGGAATCGAGGCCAATAGTTGAGTGGCGCTCACAAACGTGGTGAGGCGCGCGTTGCCGTTCAGATTCACCACGGATCCCAGCACATAATTGTTGCCGGTCACGGTGAGCGTGAATGTGGGCCCGCCGATCGCGACGATTTCGGGAGCGATCGTGGTGATGGTGGGAACCACCCCAGTTCCACTCATGGGGATGTCAATTTTCGCTGTGGTTCCGTTTGAGAACGTGAATTCTAGAGTCGCAGTTTCCTGTACGTTGATCAGCGAAGGATTAAACGTAATCCCAAAACTGCAGGAAATATCCGAGGCGAGCATGAACGGTCCGGCGGACGGAGTGCACGCTGCGCCGCCATTTGTCGGTGCGGCGATGGCGAAGTCGGCCGAGTTCGCCGACGAAAGAATGCTGACGGTGGTGACGGCGAGCGGCGGAGCTCCGGAGCCAAAATTGAACACCGTGACATTAATAAGCGGGAGCGGCGCGATTCCCTTTGGAACGGAACCAAATGCGATCGGATTGGGAGAAACCGATGCGATAGGCCCATTCACTTCCCCTTCCAGAAAAATAGATGGCTCGCCATCGGCGTCGTCATCGCTGACGGTGAGCGTAGCGAACCGGCTACCCTGCTGTGTTCCGATCGGTGTGAAAATTACGCCAAAAAAGCAGGACGCGCCCGGCGCGATGGATGTCCCCGTACCGGTGGGCGCGAAGGCACAGATCGGCGACCCGCTGGTCGGCGCCACGACATTGAAATCGCCTGCGTTTGTGCTGCCTTTGGTAGCGGAGCCGGCGGACAGGATCAGCGTTGCCCCGCCAGACGTGCCGCAGACACCCGGAGCCGTTGCTATCACGCAGTTCATCAACTGGACGTTCATGACCGCGCTCGACCCGCCCGCATTCAGGGCAGGAAAAAAGACGGAGGTTGGATTAAAAGTAATCTCCGGAGTACCGTTCGCAGCAATTACGAAATTGAAAGATTCCGCAGCTCGCCCGCCTCCGGGCGTGGGATTGAAAACCGTGACAGGCGCGCCCGGGGATGCAACCGGGGCAGTGAACTCGGATCCATCCACAATGACGGTAAGCGTTTTGCCGTTGTTGGAGGCCGTCCCGAAATTTTCAAAGCCGTTGATGGTCAGCTCGGTGCCGTTCACAAAACCTGTTCCGGTGAGGGTAAACGTTACGGGCTCGGCAACAATCCCGGGACTGACAGTGGAAGTGACACCGGTAAAGTCAGGGATTGGATTCATCACCGTGAAGGGCAAGGTGCCCGCCGAGACGCCCAACGGATCAGTCAGGCCAATGCCAACCACAGTGCCGTCTGTCAGAAGGCTCGAAGGCACGCTTACGGTCAACTGCGTAGTGCTCACAAACGTAGTGGTCATTCCCGTCGGGATGAAGGCGAATTGACCGGTGCCAACGGCTACCTGTGTGTTGGGCCCGAAATTCAAGCCCGTAACCGTGACATTGGTTGTGGGGGAACCGGCCATTACCGCGGCCGGAGTCAGCGAGCCGAGCGTCGGAACCGCGAGCTGCGGCGTGGGCTGAACGTCGGTTAACTGGATGTCCCACATGCTGCGGCCGTGCGTGGCCGCGCGCAAAATGCGCGAAGTAGGCCGCATGGCCAGGGACAGCACAGGAGAATTCGGCAATCCATCGCCCACCACCGTCCAGTTTGTGCATGGCGTGGCCGCCTCAGGATCCGGGCAGGAGAAAACGCCCACGTCGGTGGCGATATAGAGAGCGTCAGACGTGGGGTTGTTATGGTGGTCCACGATAATATCGTTCACGGGCACATCGGGGAGATTTCCGCTGATGTTGGTCCATGTCGCCAAGGGCCCTTGCATGGCATTCGTGGTTTTGAAAACATGACCGGGAGTGCTGCCGCAGCCCGCGCAGGATCCAAACCCCGAAAACGTTACGTAGGCAATGTTGCCGGTCGTGTCGGAGGGTTTGGAGCGGACCGCGGTGATGTGGCGATTGGGCAACAGCCCATTGTCGATTTCAATCGGAAACCCGGACGACTGCCATACCTTGCCATTGCTGGTTCCGACCAATAGAAGTCCGAACGACTTTTGCGAAACATCAATCGAGGTGATTTCGTCCGCATCGGCGCAAGCGGCTACGCTCGCATTCCCGTTGGTGAGATCGCCGGTAATCGGGGACCACGCCGGAGAGCCGAACTGGCTCACACCGCCAGACGTCGTCTCCCAGATCCGGCAAGTGCCGAAGTACAGGTCGCTGGAACTTTGTGGATCAATCACCAGCGGGGGAATGAATCCCATCGTGTCGCCCGAAGCCGTGATTTCCGTTTCCGCGGAAACGAAAGAGGGAGCGGGCGTTGGAATAGGTCCGGGGGTGAACAGCCCATTGAACACGGACTTTGTTACCTTGGCTCCCGCAAATGCATTGCAGCCGGCGTAAATGGTCGTGGGCGTGGTCGTGTCAACCGCGGTATAACCGCCGTCACCGCAAGCCGGGGCCATGGTCCATCCGAGCGCGCCCGAGAAGACCTGAATGTCATTGTCCTGCGTTCCGCCAAAGCCGTAATTTTCGTCAGAAACGGAGGGCGTGGCTCCCGGATAGAACTGGCTGATTGCCAGCGTGGCGTTCAAATCGACCCATAGTGGATTGCCGGGCGTGGGATCATCGGTACGCCAAACTCCGCCGTCGTCGCCGGTATAAAGTCGCGGCGTCGCTCCGTTGGGAGCGAACGCAAGGGCGTGCGTATCGACATGCGGCCGGACGTTCGTTGAACCAATCGTGAAGTCCGTCGAGGCGGTGGATGTGCCACTGGGGTTGCTGCATGGGTTGACGCTGCACGTCGACCAGGTGGCGCCCCCATCCGTCGTCTTGAAGAGGGTCGTACTGTTGTCCAAATAAGCGCTGCCGCCCACTACCACGAAATTTGCGTTGGCCGGGTGCACCGCGACGGTCAGATCGTAGAAGCATTGGCCGTCCAGGCCGCCTGGCTCGACGCAGAAATCCGGGGTGTTCGTCAGCTTCGTCCACGATGTGCCCCCGTTCGTCGTTACAAAAAGCCCGAGCAGTAAACCCGAGTTGGTGGATGCGTCCGCGATCGCGGCATAGATCGTAGCGGAAGCCCCTGATGTACTATGGGCGTATCCCAGAGTGATTCGCCCGACATTGGTTGCCGGGAGGCCGCCGGCCAGCTTCGTCCAGTGGGCGCCGGAGTCCGTGGATTTCCAGATGCCGTTACTGGCGGCGCTTGGGGAAAAGATATCTCCCAAAGCCGCATAAACCGTGGCCGCGTTACTTGCGGCAACACTGGTAGGATCGAACACAAGATCCGTTCCAGCCGCGCCCTGCGCCCCCGCTGCCGGGCGGTTCCAAGTCACGCCGCCGTCAAGCGATTGGTAGACTCCGCCATTCGGGTCGTTGCCGTCGAAGAAATCCACTGACGCCAGCACAACATTCGAGTTGCCCGGCTGGACGGCGATGGCGCCGATTTTGGCCCCGCCTATGTCAGGGGACTTCGCACCCGCGAAGACAGAGGCGCCTAATTGCGTCCATGTGGCGCCCCCGTCGGTGGATTTCAGAATCCCGACTCCGTAAAAACCATCCAGGTTGAAGTTATCTTCGCCCGTCCCCACGTAGATCGTGTTGTGATTGTTCGGATCAATGGCGATGGACCCGACTGCCAGTGACGGCTGCGAATCAGTCAAAGGCGTCCAGCTTGTGCCCCCATTTGTCGTTTTCCAGACGCCTCCTGCCGCTGCGCCTAAATAGATCGTATTCCCAGTCGCGTCGGTTGTGTCCACTGCAAGCGCCGTGACGCGCCCCGAAACCGTCGGAAAACCGACGTTAACCAAACCAGGAAAACTAGGAACATTGGTCGGCTGCGGGCCGGTCAATTGCCACAAGCCGTTCCCGGGAAAGTTGATCAGGGGTGGCGCGGCAAGACCCAAGCCCGATCGCTTCTGCTGGATCATCGCGTTGCGCTGCTCGATCGCCTGTTGCAATGCGCCGGAAGGGATGTGCGTGAGCGGATAGGCGCGCTGTTTTTGGAACCATTCGGCGCGCTTGCGCAACAAGTCGGCTCGCTGCTGCCGCGTCGTCGTGGCCGGCGCCGTGGAAGAATTCTGGCTGGCTGATGGCGCCGGCTGAACCGGCAGCGCCTGTTGTTGGGCGTGCGCAGGCGTGATCGAGGCAAATCCGATCGCTAAAGACACGCCTAGCAAAGTGAGGAACTGGGCTCTTTTCATGGCTGGGCCTCCATGCAAGTCCGTTCACGTCTGCGATTGATTGTTCGGGGAGCCTCCGAGCTCCTCCGGCCTGGGAACCAGCGGAAACAAATCGACCTCTTCGCAAACAGCGCGAAGCGACGCCTGCATTAAGTAAAGGGATCCGCGTCGAGAATCCTGTCCAACCAAAAATGGCTGGACTATCTTGTTTTTCCACCGGATTGCCGGGGCGAGGGATAGACACCGGCAATGGACATACCCATATGGCAGAGTTTCTATATCACATGGGTGTTCCGAAATGAAAGACCCAGTGTTAGGCGGTACTTTTGTCATCCAATCACCAGATTTCCCGGCCGTACTAGTAGATTCATGCCTCATAGTTGATGATTGTGAGGAGGAGTTTTCGCGAAACATAGCAGTGCCTGGAGCCTCAAGACTCCCGTCCGAGCTTGCTGGTTCGCCGTCCTAGAACAAAAACGATAATCGGAAAACGGCTTGACAGTGAATAGTGGCCGACGTACGGTCCATAGAAATTCTGATAAGAACGAAACTGATTTTTTCCGTTCGGTTCGGGACCAACGATCCGGGGAGGAAATGCCGATGAAGCGTCCAAATACGTTCCTCGAAAGGCAGGCGCGCGAACTTCGATCCGAGGAGCAGAGTCTGTCGCGCCGAAAGGTTCTCGGCGTGCTGTCCGCTGTGGGCGCGGGGATGGCGCTATCTCCCTGGGCGTTCGCTCAGAGTGCTGGGAGCGGGCCTCGCATTATTGATACTCACCATCACATCTTCCCTCCCGCTTTCACGGCCAGGAACTTGAAGCGGATGACGGATGACTCACCGACGTTTCCAGGCTCCTTTTATACGAATTGGACGCCGCGCTACTCCCTGGAGCAGATGGATCAAAACGGCGTGGCTACCGCCATTGGCTCGATGACCAGCCCTGGCATTTGGTTCGGAGACAATGCGGAAGGGCGGAAGAATGCGCGCGATTGCAACGATTACGGCGCCAAACTGGTCCAGGATTTTCCGGGACGCTTCGGGATGTGGGGCGCGATTCCCTTGCCGGACACGGACGGAAGCCTGCGCGAGATTGAGTATATTTACGACACGCTGAAGCTCGATGGCATCGGCCTTTTGACGAGTTACGACGACGGAAAGTTGCTTGGCCATCCCAACTTCGCTCCCATCCTTGAGGAACTCAATCGCCGCAAGGCCGTCATTTTCGTGCACCCGACCGTTTCCTGCTGCGCCATGCCCGTCCGGCACGTGAACCGGGTGGCGATTGATTTCCCCACCGATACGACTCGCACGATCACTGACCTCATTTACAGCGGCTCGCTGATGCGCTTTCCGAATATTCGCTGGATTTTTTCTCACGGAGGAGGAACGATTCTGATGCTGGCGGCACGGCTCGCCGGCGCCGGCCTGACGCCGGAAGAGCGCGCGGCGACGATACCGAACGGATTTGAACGCGAATTGCAAAAGTTGTACTACGACGTCGCCAGCGTCTCGCTCAGTCCCGTCGCCATGGCGGCTGTGTTCAAAGGAATTCCCAAAGAACATCTTTTGTTTGGATCCGATATACCGTTTTTTACGATTGAAAGAATCGCCACGGCCGTGAACAAATTCGACGTGTCCGCAGGAGACCTTCGCATGATCCAGCGCGAGAATGCACTCCAGTTACTGCCGCGTCTGAGGGCTTAACAGGCCACGGAAAAAGCAGTTTATTTCCAAGGGAAGAGCAGTTCATTTTGTCATTCCGAGCGAAGCGAGGAATCTCTCTTCGATTTGTGATCAAGAAAAGAAAGAGAGATTCCTCGCTTCGCTCGGAATGACAAAATTTTCGGAGCGTGCAAAACAGTGACTACTGCGACTGCTCGTAAACGCGCGTTACTTCGCCTGCGATGTTATTGGGATTCGGCCAATCCGGATTCTTCGCTTTCAGTTCCGCCGTTATGGTTTTACCGGCATCATCCACCGATACGCCCTGCTTCTTAAGCTCCAACGCTCGCGCTTGTAGCGCTAAAAAGTAGGCACGCTGTATTCCGATCTGAGAGGCATCCACGATCGGCGCGCCGTGATCGGGGACGATGAACTTTGGGTGCAGGGCCTCCACAGTGTCCAAATTGGCGAGCCAGCCTTTCAGGCTCGCGTCTGCGTTCGGCATGATGGGAAAAATATCTTTCTGGACGATGTCACCGGGGATCAGGACGCTGTCTTCCTCGACGAAAATCAGCTCGTCACCCTTGGTGTGGGCTGGTCCCACATAGAACAGGCGGGCCGTCACGCCGCCGAGATCGATTTTCGCTTCGCGGTCGAAGAGGACGTCCGGCGGACGAAATTTCACATTCTGGAGCAGGTCCAGGTTTTGGGCCGACATTTTCCTGAAAGCATCCATATGGGCGCCGACACCTTTATTCATTTCCTCCTGTTGCTCGCTATTTCGGATGATGATCGTGTTCGCAGGAAAGGCCTGTTCGCCCGTCGTGTGTTCGGAATGGTAGTGCGTGGTCGTGAGGTAAAGAATCGGGCCCTTGGCGAGCTTTTGTTCCGCGCGCATGACGGTGGCGCCATTGCGCTCGCCCAGCCCCGTGTCGACCACCAGCGTCGCGCGGCTCCCAATCACAAAGACGACGTTCGGAAAGCCTTCCAATACGGACACATGATCGGACACACGCTTCAGGTCGTCATCCGATAGCAACGGCTGCTTGAGTTGGGCCCTTGCGGCAACGGGCAACAAAATTGCACCCGTGACAAGGAACAAGAATATGGAGCGTATCTGAAACCGCCTATTCAATATCGACATCGTGGGTCTCCCTTTCGTGTGCGAAATCCGGCGCCACCAGAACCCTAAGTCAACTCTGCAGGTGCGGCACAACCAGGTGGAAAAGTTTCAAGGGGGCCGTGCCGGACTGCTTGATCGCCACGGTTTCGGATGGCCCGACGTATACGCCGGAACCTTTCTTTACGCTGTGATCCCTGGAGTCGAGCGTGATGGTGGCTTCGCCTTGCATCAAATAGACGAGCTGATGAGTATTCTTGTCGGACCGGACATCCAGCTTTTCGCCTGCGTTGAGCCAGCGGAGGGAGCCGACTACATTCTTGGCCCCGCAGAGCTTGTCATTCAAAATTTCCGCGAACTCGCCCGATCCGGTCAGCTTGGCGTGCGGAATCTTATTGGTATCGATAAAAGTCAGTGACATTGCGGGTCAATCCTTTCGGTTCCTCGATCGCAAATTTATCGCCATTTCAAATCAGCTGCCTTCGACGGGCGAATTCACCCTGCCGAGCGGTTAACTTTGAATCCAGATCCCGCCGTCCACGCGGTCCCACTTCAGGTCGTCCGGCGTGCCCTCGAGTATGGTGGTCTGAAAACGATTGGGAGCCTGGAATTCAAAGTAGAAAAGCGGCTCGAGCGCGCGCAGACGATGCTTTTCTTCCGCCGGAATGAAAACCATCGTGCCGGGGCCGACCTCGCGTGTTCCTTCCTCGGTCTGCACGGTGGCCTTGCCTTCCATAATGAAATAAAAATGTTCGCAATTTTTATGAAGATGATACGGAGAGGCGGCGCCCTGCTTGTAGTGCATGATCCCCGCCAGCATGTCGTCTATCTTGGTGAGTTCCTTGTTGACGAAGAAAACTCGCTCGCGGCCATTCGACAGCAGCCTGGGCAGCTGATCTTCGTTAAAAATGTATGCCATACCTCGGCCTCCCGTTTGAATCGACGGTTCCAGGGCGCGCCAACTCGATGGCAAACGGCAACATCGCCCGGATGCGCCATCCCCGCCCTGCAACGATCGAATGAACACATGCTAGCAGTTTTTGCGCGGCGCTACCAGAATGGCAAGCCACTCGCCCAAAACCAAATCTGGCGATGCGTTGCAACCGTTGCCAAAACTATTTTTTGGGAAGCGCAAACACCGTCACGGTCGGGTTTCCCCCGACGATTTCCGGGATCGTTTCTTTTCGGAGGACGCCGCCGTCGCCCGAAGTGACGGCAACGTACTGAACGTTGTGCGCTGAATACGTAATGACGCCGCCCTGAACGCTGTCAGCCATATCGTAGTGAAGGAGAACTTTGCCCGATTGAGCGTCGAGCGCGTCGAAAAAGCCGCCGACTTCGCCGGTGAAAACAAGGTTGGAGGCCGTAACGGCAACACCGGCGACGAGCAATGTCGGAGATTCGTACCGCCAGCGCTCCTTGCCGGTCGCGGCGTCAAAGCCCGTCAGACGGCCGCGCCCCTCGGCCCAAGCGCCGTGAGTAATCGGGCCGCCGAAATAACTTTTTTCGCCCGTGTTGGCCTTCTCGATGCTGGGCGGCTCCTTGTCCTTCTGATTCATGGAGCAGTAAAGGTCGTCGCTGGGCACCACGATCAGGCTGAGCTTGGGACTGTAGGCCGCGCTGTTCCACTCATCGCCTCCCAAAATTCCTGGGCAGACTTTGATTGGAGTGTTGCTCAGGGGCACCTCCGAATTTAGCTGCGTCGTGAACGGAACAGCATAGACAACCTTATGCGTGTCGCCATCCACCACGCGGAGAACGCCATCCTTGCCGGACGAAGCGATCATCGTGCGAGAATTCAACTTGAAGATAGGATTGACGTGCGTGATGTCGTAGTCATCCACGTCGTGGGGAATGAATTGGTTGTACCAGAGCAGACGGCCCGTCTTCGCGTCCAGCGCGATCATGGAATTCGTGTACAGGTTGGCGCCGGGCCTGGCGTCGTCCCAGAAATCAGGCGCCGGATTGCCGCCCGCCACATAGAGGATGCCCTTTTCGCTGTCGAACGACTGAGGAGTCCAGAGCGCGCCGCCCGCGTGTTTGCGCGCTTCCGGATTTGGGCCCCAGGTATCGGCGCCCGGCTCGCCATCCTGCGGGATAATGTTGAATTTCCAGATCTGCTGGCCGTCGCTCAATCGGAATGCACCGATCCATCCGCTGCCGGCCCTTTCCGATCCGGCGGGGCCGATGTAGATCGTGTCCGCAGTCACAAGCGCAGGCATGCTGATGAAGTAGCCCGCCTTGGGATCCGCAATTTGATTGGCCCAGAGGAGCTTTCCACTCTCGGCGTCCAGCGAAATCAGGTAATCATCTCCGGTGCCGCGGATAATTTTTCCGTTGGCGAGAGCCGCGCCGCGATGGGGATGAACGTAGTCGGTATCGCGCGGTATCCACTGATAGGACCACAGAACGTGACAGTCGGCTGCGTCGATTGCGACGGTGTAATGGTCGCTCGTTACGTACATGACTCCCGCGGAAACGATCGGGGCCGATTCGGAAGGCACTTTTTCAGGAATCGTGTACGAGCAAACCTTGGCGAGCTGCTTCACGTTGCCCGGCGTGATCTGGGTCAGCGGGCTGTAACGCGTTCCGTTGAAGTCGTGATCCGCATAGGTCCAGTCTCCGTTGTCCGCCTGGGCGGGACTCGCGGCAAGCGTTACACCGCTAAAACCACCAATGGTTCCGAACGAGATCGCCAGCGCCGCGATAGAGAAAGAAAACCGTATTATCCATTGGACGGCTGCTACTCGATATGGAAGGGATTTCGCTGTCATGAAAGGTTTCCTTTGCCGGAGTCTGGAAGTCCGGCTCGATCTGCACCGGCAACATTCTTCCGACTGGGGGCAATTTGTCAAGGGATGTTGTGGCCTGGCCGGATTCTAATTTGTTTGGGAATGCATGATCTTGCGTCTCAGCCAATGAATAGAGGTTCGAGCGTGGCATTGGGACGAAAAATATGTTGCGTGCAAAAAGCGTTGTGGATTCGAACCGCTTCACGTGCAGCTGCTTTTTCTGTGAACGAGGTGACCTGATATCGGACTGCAATGGAAGGAATAGTGGGGCGTTGCTGAACAAGCAATCGTTCAGGGGACGCATTCGCCTGGAGATCATGATCCTCCCCGCCCGGCGCTGCGATTCATTCAAGGCTTGAATTCCCAATACGATTGCCGGTTGAGCTGGATCGAGTGAATGCCGAATCGGCTTCCCGGCGGGGAATCAGCGTGTATCAGGTTGAAAATGTCCGTGAGAATCGAGCGATTATCCGCGTAGTACGAGTGCCCGATGAATCCGGTATCCACAGCCGACGCGTCAATTGTGTCCACATGCGACACCACGGTGACAATACTTCCAGCCTCGCCAGCTCGCGGAAATTTGTGAAAACCTTGCGAGACGATTAGTGCTTTGTCTTTTGAGGAGGCGTAGAGCGTCACTCGATTCGCTGCTTGCGGAAATACCAGCGCGAGTTGCTTAAATACCCCGGCATCCACGTCAGGAGCCGCCAGAAAAACCTGCTTGAACATGGGAAGAATTGCGGCGTCCTCCGTCGCAATAGAGTTCAAAGCCCTGACAAGAGCCCGATTCCCCATGCTGTGAGCGATGAGATGAACGGACGTGGCGTGCGATTCCTTTGCAATTTTTTCCAGAAACTGTTTTAGGTGCGGCACTGTCCATTCGATCGTAGCTTCATCAGCGAGGTAATCCCCAACGTCTATTTTCCCTTTCGACGGCCAGCTATAAAGAATCGGCGCCCCGTCGAAATCAAGGTCGTAGGCGATTTGAGCGGTCTGGCGAGCGGCCGCCGCAAACGAAACGCCGAACCCATGTATAAACACAAGAGCCTGCTTGCTGTTTGAGCTTGCCACCTTCGACGAAATTTCACTCAGCATACCGTCCGCGGGCTCCGGCGAAATGCCCAGAAGAACGACGTGCTTATTGGGATCCTCGCGAAATTCCAGCCGCCAAATCGAGGGCCTTTCGACTTCACCAGTACGATGTGTTTCATACGGAATGCTTACATCGACCGCTCCAAACGAGGCGTCGTCGCCGCCGGATCGTTCGCCATTGAAATAAGCGTTCGGCTGTGCATCTCCGGTGCGCGCGCGATCGGTCGCGTAAAATACTCGAACGACAGCGTACTTGTTATCCTGGATGTTGGGTTTTACTGATTGCACTGGGTACACTTTGTCATGAAGAACGATATTCGGCGGCGACGGAGCACTGGCGCGTAGCGGAGGGGCCGCGCGTAGCGGAGGGGCCGCCGGTGGCGGAGGGGCCGGTGGTGGCTGTGCAGGCGCGGTGCTTGCCGAGGATTGGGAGCCTCTGGGTTGGTTGGGCGTTCCCGCTGAACATGCGCAAAGGCCGAGCATTACCGCGAGTGCCACCAACAATATTGCCGACCTCCAGGAAAGTAGCGGGCTTCCTTGTTGGAGCAGGGCAGGGTTTGGCGATGGCACTTGGTCACCCCGTGTAAGCAGACTGGCATACTTCCGGCTGTCGAACTTTCAATCCCTTAGTTACCCGTTTATAATTTATCCTTTTAAGGATATTCATATACCTCACTCGCGCCAGATGTCAAGCGCGTATGGCAAACTCGACGCCAACCGGGAAACTTTGGGAATCGGTTGATCCTCAACGACTGATTACTGGAGGGGCGTGACACGCGCGGGCCGGCCGGGCCGAGCGAAAGGATCTCAACTCAAATTTGATATTTGAAGGCCGGCGCATATAATGCCTCAGGACTTCTGGAAACAATCACGCACTTGCCCCGAACATGCGGAGGAAGAAAGGGTGAACTCCATGGATGAACCAAACGAACCGAAAACGTCCGACCCGAAAGCGCTCGTGGACCGGCGCGATTTCCTGGGCGGCGCGACCGTGCTGGCGGGCACGTCGCTGCTCGGCCTAGCTTCCGCGGCGCGCGTCGAAGCAGCCGAAGGCATGGCCGTGGCGGACCGTATGCCTCCGATCCCAGCGGAGAAATGGACCGATGCGCAAAAGAAAGCGGCCGAGGAAATAACGTCGGGGCCGCGCAAGGAGCTGGTCGGGCCGTTCATTCCGTTGCTCCGAAGTCCGGAGTATATGAGCCGACTGCAAAAAGTAGGCGAGTATCTTCGCTATAAGACCAACCTCGGATCGAATATCAGCGAGTTCATTATCCTGCTGATCGGGCGGCACTGGACGCAGCAATTTGAATGGTACTCGCACGAATCACTGGCCCTCAAGGCGGGGATCAAAGCGGAGACGATCAAGGCCATTGCCGAGGGCCAGCGCCCGGCTGCCATGACGGCGGATGAAGAGACGATCTTTGAATATGTCACCGAACTTCTATTGCACCAGAGCGTGAGCGATCACTCTTATGGCCGAGTGGTGAATCGGTTTGGCGAACAAGGCGTCATCGACATAACCGGATTGTGCGGCTACTACACACTGTTGGGCATGCTCATGAACGTGACGAGGACGCCTTTGCCTCCGGGGATTGCGCCGCCCTTGGCCACTTTTCCGCACTAATGTAGGACGGGCTTCAGCCCGTCGGGTTTGAATTCAAGCCGGCGCACGAACCCGCAATCAAACGAACGGCCACAGGCTGAAGCCTGTGCTACACAAGCGACGCGGTCAAACTCATGCGGCTGGTGACGTTCCAACATCAGGGTCGGCAGGAAATTGGCGCCCTGATGGATGCAGACTCGAAAATCATCCGGTTGCAGGCCGCCGAACAGCTCCGCAACGGCGAAGAAAATCCTCATTTCCAATCGATGCTCGCATTCCTGCAGGGCGCAAGCGCGTCTCGAGACGCGGCGCAGCGAACCATCGAGTTCGCCTCGTCGCAGCGTCCTGAAGGCGTCGCGATCGAACGCGCGAGCGTTGAGCTTCTCTCCCCAGTTCCCCGCCCGGAATCGATCCGCGAATTCATGGTGTTTGAGCAGCACGTGATCAACTGCACGCGCCGCTTCGGGATGCCTCGCTGGGTCGCTTCACTCGATCGAATGGTGGACAAGACGCTCGGCCGCAAGGCCACGCTGGCTTACCGGATGGCCCGGCCATGGTACGAGCGGCCGCTCTATTACAAGGGCAACCGCATGAATGTGATCGGCGACGGCGCGCGCGTGACGATCCCGCGCTACACCAAAGCGTTCGACTGGGAACTCGAATTCGGCATTTTCTTGTGCAAGCAAGGCCGCGACATTCCCGAACAAATTGCCCGCGATTTTATCGGCGGCTACACGATCTTCAACGATTTTTCCGCGCGCGACATTCAAAAAAGGGAAATGGGCGGGCGGCTCGGCCCCGCGAAAGGAAAAGATTTTGACGGGGGCAACGCGATCGGCCCCGTACTCGTCACGCCCGATGAAATCCCTGATCCGTACAATCTGGCGATGAGAGCGCGCATCAATGGAGAAGAAGTTTCCTACGGGCACACCAAAGGCATGCGCTGGACGTTCGAGGAATTGATCGCCTACGTTTCCCAGAGCGAGACACTATACCCGGGAGAATTTTTCGGCTCCGGTACTGGAACGGTCCCCGAATCCGGCGCAAACCGCTGCTGCTGCGGCCTCGAAATGGGACGCTTCCTGAAAGCAGGCGACACGGTCGAACTCGAGGTAGAGCGGATCGGCAAATTGACCAATCACGTTGTGGGGCAATCCTAGCGTTGTGGCGCCGGCGTCCCGCCGGCGCCACGAAACACTTGCGTTCTTTGCTCGCAAAAAATATTGAGGACGGATGGAAGACCACGAATCCCGAGGGCTCATTCGCGCGATGGGGCGCTGGACTCTTACGGCGCTGGTCATCAATTCCATCATCGGGAGCGGCATTTTTGGCTTGCCGTCGGTGGTGGCCGGCTATTTGGGCAGGCAAAGCCCTCTGGCCTATCTCGTCGCCGCCGCCGGAATCGGAGTGGTCATCGCGTGCTTCGCCGAAGTGGCTTCGCAATTCGGAACGGCAGGCGGGCCGTATCTCTATGCGCGGGAAGCCTTCGGCCGATTCATAGGGCTGGAAACCGGATGGTT
>JGI12269J14319_10003238_pt1 | contig 15394 bp, 9 predicted proteins | sample PeaSoiSIISIP2007_FD_14319 | JGI IMG/M metagenome (IMG submission 14319) | reverse complement strand
GGGGCCCGGCTCGCCGTCGATGGCACGGTGGGCGATGGTGCGGGAGGTGGAGAACCCCAGGGCGCCCGCCGCGATCGCGTCCCTGACGATGGCGCGCATGGCCGCGATGTCGTCGGGGCCCGCCGGCTCGTTGCGCGCCCCGCGCTCGCCCATCACGTACGCCCGCACCGCGCCGTGGGCGATCTGCGTCCCGACGTCGACGGTGAAACGGCGCCGCTCCAGGGCGTCGAGGTACTCGGGGAAGCTCTCCCACTCCCACGTGATGCCTTCGGCCAGAGCTGTGCCGGGGATGTCCTCGACGCCTTCCATGAGGCCGATGAGCCAGTCATGGCGGTCGGGACGCGCCGGCGCGAAGCCGACGCCGCAGTTCCCGGTGACGATGGTCGTCACCCCGTGCCACGAGCTGGGGGCGAGGACCTCGTCCCAGGTGGCCTGGCCGTCGTAGTGCGTATGGATGTCGACCCAGCCGGGCGTGACCAACGCGCCGTCGGCGTCGATGGTCCGGCGGGCCGCCACCCCGTTGAGCGTGCCCACGGCGGTGATGCGGCCGTGGTCCACCGCCACGTCGGCGGTGCGAGCAGGTGCCCCCGTGCCGTCCACGACGGTGCCGCCGCGTACCACCAGATCGTGCACCGGGCACCTCCTTGCCTGCCTTCATGGTGGCATCGGGTCGTCACCTCCACAAGCGTCGGGCTCAGGACGTGGCCGATGCCGTACCGGCAGGGAGGCGGGTGGGGATGGACTGGGCGAAGTGGAACACGTCGTCGGGGTCGTATTTCGCCTTCACCGACACCAGCCGGGTGAGGTTCGGCCCGTAGTAGGCGCGCCGCCAGTCGGCGAGGGTGGGGTCGATGTAATTCTGGTACGCGGTGCCGTCCACATAGGGAGCCACCGCGGTGGCGAAGTGCGCCAGCCATGACCAGCCCTGCTGCACCACCGACGCGCTCACGCCCGTGGCCACACTGGCCTGGATCCCGCACAGCGCGTTGCGGTGCACGAAGGCGGTGTCGCCCGGCTTCACGGCGTTGATGGCTCCCCCGTAGGCGTCGAAGACGAGCCCGCCACCGAACCCCGCAAGCGTGGCGCCGAGGTCGTCGACGCTCTGCACGAAGGCGTCGATGCCCGCCGGCGGCGGGAACACCGAGACGTAGGCCGAGGACGCCACCGAGGCGACGCCGTGCAGCGTCCCCGTCGGGCTCTGGCCCACGAGATGGCATTGCTCCACGTCGAGGTTCTCGCATCCGGCTTCGACGAGCATGGCGTGGAGGTAGCGCTCGGGGCCCACGAACCGGTATGTGGGCTGGCTTCCCACCGCCGCCACGAGGCCCGCCACCAGTGAGGCCAGCGAGGTCGTCGATCCGACGAACATCCCCGCCGTCCGCACCCCCATGACACCACCACCGGCCGACTGGAGCTGGCAGTTCGACCACAGCTCGTCGGGCGCGCCGTGTTGCCAGGTGAGCCAGGCGCCCAGGACGTCAGCGGCGGCCGACCACGGCCAGTCGAGCGTGAACAAGGCCAGGTCGGGGAGGGGCGCGGCTCCGAAGGTGAACGAGGTCACCACGCCGAAGTTCCCCCCTCCCCCGCCGCGACACGCCCAGTAGAGGTCCTCGTTGGTCCCCGTGTCGCACGTCAGCAACCGGCCGTCGGCGGTGACGATCCGCACGGACTCGATGACGTCGCACGTGAGCCCGTACTTCCGGCCCACCACGCCGACCCCCCCGCCCAGCGCCAACCCCGCGATCCCCACCGTGGGGCAGGACCCTCCGGGGACGAGCACCCCCGCCTGCGACAGCTGGTTGTAGAGGTCCACGAGCCGCGTCCCCGCCCCGACCACCGCCGTGGCCCGGCCCGCCAGCACCGCAGCCGGGTTGGCGCCGCTGTTCACGGACACCGCCTGCATGGGCGTGACGTCGATGACGAGTCCCGAACCGGTCGAGTAGCCGCCGTAGCTGTGGCCTCCGCAGCGCGGGATGGGTGTGATGCCGTGCGTGCGCGCGAATTCGACACAGCACTGCACGTCGGCCGCCGAGGTGCACATGGCGATGGCCGCGGGGCGGACGTCGTCGAAGCGCGGGTCGTAGAGCTGACGGGCCGTGTCGTAGACCGGGCTCGAAGGGAGCACCAGGGGAAGAGGGAGAGCGGCGGCCAGCGCCGACCACGCCGCGCCGTCCAGCGCCTCGGTCGTCGACGTCGACGACCCCGCCGATCCCGACGAGGTCGTCGGTGATAGCGAGGAGCGTTTGGGGGGCTTGGCGCATCCGGCCAGCGCCGCCGACGCCGCCCCGGCCGCCACCAGCGCGCCACTGCGGAGAAAGGCGCGCCGGGAGTAGCGGTCCACGCCGGTGGACCCTACCGATGCCGGGCGATCTGCTCCTGCACCACGTGCTTCTGGACCTTGCCCGACGCGGTGCGCGGCAGCTCGTCGACGAGCACCCAGCGCCGGGGCACCTTGAAGGCGGCCATCCGCTCCCGGAGGAACGCCTCGAGGTCGGCGGGGTCCGGGCGACGGTGGGCAGCGGGGACGACGACCGCCACGGCCGCCTCCCCCCAACGCGGGTCGGGCACGCCCACCACGGCCACCTGGGTCACCGCGGGATGCTCGAGGAGGGCGTTCTCGATCTCGACGGGGAAGATGTTCTCGCCGCCCGAGACGATCATCTCCTTGCGACGCCCCGTCATGCGCAGGTACCCCCGGTCGTCCATCGTCACCAGGTCACCGGTGCGCAGCCACCCCCCGGGCCCGATGGCGGCCGCGCTTTCCCCGGGCAGCTCGTGGTAGCCGGCCATGACGTTGGGGCCCCGCACCTCGAGCTCGCCCACCTCGCCCCGTGGCACCGCCGCGCCGCTCTCGGGGTCGACCACGCGCGCCCCCACTCCCGGCAGGGGCCGACCCAAGGTGGCGCCCTTGTCCTCCGCGGCGTCCTCGAGGTGGGTCTGGGAGATGAACCCGCACGCCTCGGTCTGTCCGAACACCACCGCGAATTGCACCCCCAGGGCCGCCTCGATGTGGCGCACCAACTCGGCGGGGACGACCGCGCCCCCTCCGCTCACCGCCCGCAGCGACGACAGGTCCCGCCGCCCGAAGTCGGGGTGGTCCACCAGGGCCAGCAGCATGGTGGGCACACCGCAAGTGAGCGTGGCCCGTTCCGATTCGACCAGCTCGAGGACCAGTCCCGGATCGAAGGCCGGCACCAGCACGGCTGTGGCCGAGAGCTGGCACAGCTGGAACGACACCACCTGCCCGCCCACGTGGAACAGCGGCATGGTCTGCACATACACGTCACCGGCCCGCATCCCGAAGCGCATGGCCCCGAAGCGCGCCGCGTTGGTCATGCCCCGATGCGTGAGCAACGCCCCTTTTGGGGTCCCCGTCGTCCCCGACGTGTAGACGAGCTGGGCCACGTCGTCGGGCGAAGGCGTCCTCGTAGTCAGGTCGACGGCGTCGGAAGCCCCCGTGCTCGGCGCCGAGGCCGTGAACGCGTCCCAGTCGTCGAAGGCCACGACCTCGCGCAGTGCCGGAAGGTCGGGCCCGAGCGCGTCGAGTGTGGCGGCGAGGTCCTGGCCGCGGTGCTCGGACACGACGAAGGCGCCCGCCGCGCCGGACTGGCCCAGCACGTGCCGGAGCTCCGCGGCGCGCAGGGCGGGGTTCACGGGCACGAGCACGAGACCGGCCAGGGCGGCCCCATAGGTGAGGAGGAGCGACTCGGGGATGCTCGGCGCCACCACCGCCACACGCTCGGAGGGACCGAAGCGCGCCGCCAGTGCCCGCGCCGCGCCCTGCGCGTCGGCGAGGAGCTCGGCGTAGCTCCAGCGCCGGCGCGACGCGGGGTCGGCGGTGCCGGCCACCAACGCCGTGATGTGGGGACTGCGGCTCGCCGCGTCGCGCAGGATGGAGGCCACGGTGGAGTCGAGAACGGGCTCGGTGTCGTCCGCCTCCCACACCGACTGCGACTGCGACCGCGACTCCGGTTCGCCTGGCTCCCCCACCGGCTCCGCTCGGGCCACGGTCAGTCCCCCAGGTACTCGCCGAGGGTGGCGTGGAAATGGCGGATGCGGCTCTCCTGGTATCTCGCCAGGGTCACGTCGGGACTCCCCGCGGCCTGGAGCCCGTGCTGGACGCGCGCCAGGGTGGCGGTGTCCTGGTCGAGGATGCGACCCAGGTAGCCGAGCTCGGGCGCGTCGGCCCATCGCTGGCCGGCTTCGAGGTGCCGGGTGGGAGCGGCCGGCGGTCGGGGGCCCGTGACCGGCACCGGCTCGAGCAGCATCACGTCCATCTCCGCCGCACTGTGGTCGTCGCCGTGAGGCCGGAACCGGTAGACGAGGGGCGTCGTGTACCCGGCCCAGGGAACGAAGTTGGGGAACACGAAGTACTCGATGGCATCGAGCGCCTCGCAGTCGGTGACAGCGGAGTAGTCGCCCCCGGTGCGCTCCGCCAGCTGCCGGCGGGTGCGTTCGGCCAGTACCTGCCGGGCCGTGCCACCGGTGGGGACCACGGCATCCGCGTCGTCCTTGGTGAGGAACATGGCGTCGAGGATGTCCTGCTCCCCCACGTGCTGCACGTGGTCGCTGGCGATCCCCACCGGAGTGATCATGCGGTTCACGTGGCGGACGCCTTCGTACACGTCGTACTGGGTCTGGGTGTCACCACTCGTCTTGAGCAGCTGGGGATGGACGGCCACGGTGTGGTAGCTCTCGATGAACGCCTCGAGGGCCACCTTCCAGTTGCACGGCACGACACGCACGACGTGCGCGCTGAGGTAGCGCTCCCCGAGGTCCCACGACGCGAAGTGCTCGGGGAGGATCTCGAGGTAGTCCTCCAGGCTGGCCGCCTCGGGGTCCACGGTCACGAACACGAACCCTCCCCACCGTCCCACCCGCGCCTGGGGGAGGCAGAAGGTGGCGGGGTCGACGTGGGGGAAGTCCCACCGGCACGGCATGCCCGCGAAGGTGCCGTCGAGGTTCCAGGTGAACCCGTGGAAGGGACAGCGCAGCTCGTCGATGCGCCCGGGTTGGGTGCGCAGTCGCGTGCCGCGGTGCAGACAGGAATTGTGGAAGGCGCGGATGTCGTCGGGCCCGCACCGCACCACCACCACAGAGACACCGGGCGCCACGTAGACGAGGGAGTCGCCGACCTCAGGGATCTGCTCCTCACGACACGCCATCTGCCACACCCGACGCCACACCTTCTCCACCTCGAGCTCNTGCACGGCACGGCTCGTGTAGCGGGCCCGGGGGACGCCCGAGGTCTGTTCCGGCGCGTCGCCCACCGCTCGCAGGACGGGAGGCACGGGGCGTGTCTCGGCGTCGAGCAGCTCCTGCACCACCCGGGCGCCGTGGGGAAGGCCGTGGCGCGGCGCGGTCTTCCCCCCCTCGTCACGACCCGGGGCGCTCACCGGTCCCCCGCCGCCGCTTCGCCGGCCCGGAAGCCGAACACGAGGGCGGGCCCCAGCGTGGCGCCGCCCGCGGCCGTGGCCGTCCCGAACGGGCTGGCGGCCGCGTTGCCCGCCGCGTAGAGCCCCGGCACCGGGGCCCGGCGCGACGACACCACCCGGCCGTGGCCGTCGGTGCGCGGTCCGCCCTTGGTCCCCATACAGCCGAGATGGACTTCCACTGCGTAGAAGGGGGCCTCGCACAACGGTGCCAACGTCGGGTGGGGGGCGCTCGGGTCACCGATCCAACGGTCGTAGGGAAACGTGCCCCGGCCGAAGTCCGGGTCCTCGCCGCGTCGCGCCCCGGCGTTGAAGCGCGTCACCGTGTGCTCCAGTGCGTCCGCCGGGACACCGGTGACCCGTGCCAGCCCGGCCAGGTCGTCGGCGCGCGCCAGCCAGTGCGGGTCGGGGCCGCCCGGTTCGAGAGGGCCCACCGGGTAGCGGCGGCGATAGGCGGCGTCGAACACCAACCAGCACGGCGCAGCCGGGTAGCGCGCCCCGTCGGGGTCCGCACCGGCGCGCCGCATGGCCCGGCCCACCTCGCCGTAGCTCTGGGCCTCGTCGACGAAGCGCGCTCCGGTGCGGTCGACCAACACCGCCCCGGGCTGGGCGCGCTCGCCGTGCAGCGGACGGTAGTGACGGACACCGTCGACATCTTCTCCCGGCGCGTGCATGGCCGGCATCCACCACCCCTCCGTGGTGTTCCCCAGCAGCGCCCCGGCGCGGCGCGCCATGCGCAGTCCGTCACCGCCACAGCCCGCCGGGCCCATGGCGGCGATGGGGGGCCCACCCAGGAGCTCGCCCACCAGCGCGGCGTCGTGCTGGAAGCCCCCCGACGCCAGCACCACGCGGCCCAATTGGAGCTGCCCGTCGACCGAGACTCCCATCACGCGCCCGTCCTCCACGGCGAGCGCCGTGGCCCGGGCCCCGGTGCGGACCTCGATCCCGGCGCCGACCACCGCGGTCAGCAGCCCACCCACCAGCGCCCGGCCCCGCACGTGGCCGCGCAGGACCACACCGTCGTTGGCGGGGGTGGCCGAGCGGACAGAATCGGGACCGACAGAATCGGGGCCGGCTTGCGAGACGGCGGCCGGTGAAGGCTGGTCGAAGGCGGCTTGGACCCGGCCTTCGATCTCCGGTGCCAGGCGCAGTGCCCGTGGCCACAGCGACCGTCCCCCCGTCTTGGCGCCGGGCAGCTCGCCGCGGTAGTCGGGCCAGTGCTCGAGGACCTCCCACTCGAGGGGCGTGCGGTCCTCGATCTCGTCGGTGACCCGACCGGTGTCGGCCACGAAGGCCCGCATGAGCTCCGCGTCGACATCGCCTCCGGCCAGCGCGCCGAGATAGGCGAGGGCCTCCTCGGGGCTGTCCTCGATGGTGGTGGTCCGCCCCTTGCGGCCGTGCGCCGGCATCCACACGACGCCGCCCGACATGGCCGTGGTGCCGCCGACGGCGCAGGCGCGCTCGACCACGAGGACGTCCGCGCCGGCGCCCGACGCGGCCAGGGCGGCCGCCAACCCGGCCGCGCCGGACCCCACCACGACGACGGACCTGGTCCTGGGCACAGGCCCAGGGTACGTCCGCTCTCCTGTCGTGAGGGAGAGCACTCCTCGTCGGGAGGGCCAGACGGCCTCGACTCCGACTCCGCGGGTCCGATCCGCGCCTCCTACGATCGGGCCATGCCCCTGCCTCCCCCGTCCCCGACCACCACCGCGCTCGTCACCGGCGCGTCCTCGGGCATCGGCGCCGATCTGGCCCGCGAGCTGGCGGCGCGGGGGCACGGGGTCACGCTCGTGGCGCGTCGCCAGGAGAAGCTCGAGGCGTTGGCCGCCGAGCTTCACAGCGCCAAGGGCGTACGCGCCGAGGTCGTCGCCCTCGACCTGACCGATGCCGCCGCCCGCGGCGCCCTCCCCGGCACCCTGGCCGAGCGGGGGCTGACCGTCGAGGTGCTCGTCAACAACGCCGGCTTCAGCACCACGGGCCCGGTGCACCGCAGCGATCGTGAACGGGAGATGGCCATGGTCCGCACCGACGTCGAGGCTGTCGTCGACCTGTGCAGCATCTTCCTGCCCGCCATGGTCGATCGCGGACGGGGGGCCGTGCTGAACGTGGCCTCCACGGCCGCCTTTCAACCGCTTCCAGGACAGGCTGCCTACGGGGCGAGCAAGGCGTTCGTCCTGTCCTACAGCCAAGGGGTGCGCGCCGAGCTGCGCGGCACGGGTGTGACGCTCACGGTCCTGTGCCCCGGTCCGGTGCGGACCGAGTTCGCCGAGACGGCGGGGTTCACCACCGAGGAGTCCGAGAGCTCGTTGCCCGAGATCATGTGGCTGCCCGCCGCCGATGTCGCCCGCATCGCGGTGGCCGGCCTGGACCAGGGCAAGGCCGTCGTGATCCCCGGCTTCGCCAACCGCGTGGGCGCGCAATTCGCGCGCACTGCACCGCACCAGGCCCTGGCGGCCTTTCTCGCCCGTCAGCACCCCGCGCTCAAGAACCGTCGCTGAACCCACGGTCAACCCAGCGGGCTGGATCGGACCGCTCCCTGGGATGAGCCGGAAGATGATCAGGCGGAACGGAGATCAGCCGGAGGTGGTCAGCCGAAGTCTGCTCTGAATGCCGCCAGGGCGTTGTTGAAGCTGCCGTCGGTGATGTCGTCCTGTTGGTCGCCGTCGAACGAGAAGATGTTGGTCCACGCCACGTCGTGCGTCGTGATCCAGCTGGCGAAGGCGTTGACGAAGTAAGGGTCGTCCCCCAGCCCGTGGCCGTCACTGCGGATGGCCACCCCCCACTCGGGGAAGACGATGGGCTTGCCGTGTTCAGCAGCGAAGCCGGCCAGCCAGTGGAGCCCCCACGTCGCCTCGAGCTGTCCGGTCCACGCGGTCGCCGGGTACGACGACACCCACGACTCGTCGTAGAGGTCGGTGCCGATGTAGTCCACATAGGCATTGCCCGGGTAGGCGTCGGCCGGGTTGTAGGGCTGTCCGTGGTTGCTCCCCGCGTTGGGGTTCCAGACGAACTTGAACGCCTCGCCCCGCACCGAGCGCATGGCGTCCACGATGGTGCGGAAGTACGCCGCGAATTCGAGTGCGCCCCTGGCGTTGCGGACGCTCCACTTGTACCAATTGCCGTTGAACTCCCAACCGAGGCGCAAGAACGCGTTGCCCTCGCCGTTGTCGACGAGGTTGCGGGCCAGGGTCACGAAGTAGCGGTTGTACGCGCCGCGCGCTCCCCGGCGCAGGCTGGCCCGCCCGTGCCTGGGAAGGATGGGCACGGCCAGCACGAGCTGGTAGCCCGAGCCGTTCCAGGCGCCGATGCCACTGGCGCTGTCGATGGCCCCCCACGACGACCCGTCGAGGAAGTCGGTGGCCAGGACGGGGTTGGTGCCGGTGTCGGCGCCGAACTGGGCGACGGCCGTCGGGCTGTCCGCCCCGGCGTAGTCCCCCAGGGGGATCGAACTCGCCCCCGATGCGCCGGCCCGGGCGGAGGAGGCCACGACCACGAGAAGGAGGGCCACGACGAACGACGCAATGAACGTCATCCTCTTGCGCACCCTCGCCCCCTCCCCGCCGGCGATCCGCCGTGGGCGAACCCCGACCCAATTCCCAGGATCATACCGTCACCGGCGAGCTCGGGCCCGGGCCGGCCGGGCCCCGGGGGCACCGTGCGGGCACGAGTAGGACTCCCTGGTCGCGCCTAGTATTTCGTCCAGCGGGGACGGAGGAGGGCGGGTGGCTGCCAGCGAGAACATCGCGGTGCTCTTCACCGACCTCGTCGGCTCCACCGAGCTGGCCTCGGCGCTCACCCCCGAGGCCGCCGGCGAGTTGCGGCGGGCGCACTTCTCGGCGCTGCGCCAGGCCGTCGCCGCCTCGGGCGGCAGCGAGGTCAAGACCCTGGGCGACGGGCTCATGGTCGTCTTCCCCGTGGCGTCGGCCGCGCTGTCGTGCGCGGTGGCCATGCAGCAGGCGGTCGAGCGCGACAACGCCCGAGCGCCACGACCGTTGGGTCTGCGGGTGGGCATCAGCATCGGCGAAGTGTCGAGGGAGGAAGACGACTTCTTCGGCGATCCCGTCATCGAAGCGGCGCGCCTGTGCGCGAGCGCGGTCGGCGGCCAGATCCTGGTCGCCGATCTGGTGCGGGCCATGGCCGGTCGGCGCAGCTCGCACACCTTCACCCCCCGGGGAGCGCTGGAGCTGAAGGGCCTGCCCGAGCCGGTGGAGACCCTCGAGGTCGCCTGGGAGCCTTCGCGCCAGGGCGGGGAGGCGGCGGCGCCGATGCCGGCGCCGCCGCGGCTGGGGCCCGGCGCCTTCAGTGTGATCGGACGCGCCACCGAGACGGCGTTGCTGGCCGACGCCTTCAAGCGAGTCGCGGCGGGCGGGGGCCGCGAGATCGTCCTGGTCTCGGGCGAGGCGGGAATCGGGAAGACCACGCTCGCCACCCAGGTGGCGCGTGCCGCCTTCGAGGCCGGGGCGACCGTGTTGCTGGGCCGCTGCGACGAGGACCTCGGCGCCCCCTACGGGCCCTTCGTCGAAGCCCTGTCGCACTACGTGGCGCATGCCCCCGAAGAGGCGCTGCGCGCCCACGTGCAGTCCCGCGGAGCCGAGCTCGCCCGGATCGTCCCCGCGCTGCGCCAGCGTCTGGGCGATCTGCCCGCGCCCCAGAGCGCGGATCCCGACACCGAGCGCTACCTCCTCTACAACTCGGTGGTGGGGTTGCTCGACCAGGTGTCGGACGACACACCGCTCGTGCTCGTGCTCGACGACCTCCAGTGGGCCGACAAGCCCAGCCTCCAGTTGCTGCGTCACGTGGTGGCCAACACGACGCCCCTCCATCTGCTCATCGTGGGCACCTATCGCCATTCGGAGCTCTCGAGCCAGCACCCGCTCACCGAAGGCCTGGCCGCGCTGCGGCGCGAGTCGGGCGTGAGCCGCATCGCGCTGTCCGGCCTCGACGACGCCGGCGTGCTCGCATTGATGGAAGCCGCCGCCGGCCACGACCTCGACGACGACGGGGTCGCCCTGGCCCATGCGCTGTATCGCGAGACCGACGGCAACCCGTTCTTCGTGACCGAAGTGCTGCGCCATCTGTCGGAGACCGGGGCCATCTACCAGGACGGCACCGGCCGGTGGACGGCGGCGGCGGACCTCGACACCATGGCGATGCCCGACAGTGTGCGCCTGGTCATCGGCTCCCGGGTGGCCCGCCTGGGCAAGGACGTCAGCCAGGTCCTGCCGCTGGCCGCGGTGATCGGCCGGGAATTCGACCTGGACCTCCTGGCCCGCGTGTCGGGGCGCACCGAGGACGAGTTGCTCGACCTCCTCGACGACGCCGGCGCGGCGGCCCTGGTGGCCGAGGTCGCCAACGCCCCGGGGCGCTACTGCTTCGCCCACGCCCTCATCCAGCACACCGTGTACCAGGACCAGGGCGCGACCCGCCTGGCTCGGGCCCACCGACTGGTGGCCGAGGCCATCGAGGCCATCGTCGGGAACCATCCCGGTTCCCGGGTGGGCGAGCTTGCCTACCACTGGTTCAACGCCACGCAACCGGTCAACACCGACAAGGCCGTCAGCTACGCCCGCCAGGCGGGAGAGGCCGCCCTGGCCGCGCTCGCGCCCGACGACGCGGTGCGCTACTTCTCCCAGGCGCTCCAACTCGTCGACCTGGCACCGGGCGGTGACCCCCTTCTCGCCTGCGACCTGCGCATCGGCCTGGGCCAGGCCCAGCGTCAGGCCGGGGTGGCGTCGTTCCGGGAGACCCTTCTCGCCGCCGCGCAGCGGGCCCGGGAGCTCGGTGCCACCGACAGGCTGGTCCAGGCCGCCCTGTCCAACAACCGGGGATGGTTCAGTGCCAGCGGAGTCATCGACACCGACAAGGTGGCGGTGCTCGAGGCCGCGCTGGGCGCCCTCGGCGATGAGGACAGTCACGAGCGGGCGCTGCTGCTGGCCACCTTGTGCACCGAGCTCAGCTTCGGAGCGCTCGAGCAACGGCGGGCCCTCGCCGACGACGCCAGGGCCATGGCCCGTCGCCTCGGTGACCCGGCCACGCTCATCCAGGTGCTGTGCCTGCTCAACAACCCGCTCCAGACTCCCTCCGCACTGGACGAACGCATGGCCGACACGACAGAGGCCCTGGCCCTGGCCGAGGCGCTGGGCGATCCCGAGGTGCTGTACCACGCAGGGAGCAACATCCAGGTCAATGCGATGCAGGCCGGCGAATTCGAGTTTGCGACCCGCTGCCTCGACAACCTGCGGACACTGAGCAACCGCCTCCGGCAGCCGACCTTGATGTGGATGACGGCGTTCAAGGACACGGGCGTGGCCATCGTGGCCGGTGACTCCGAGCGGGCGGAACAGCTCGCCACCACCGCCTTCGAGATGGGCACCGATACCGGTCAGCCCGACGCCCTGGCCATCTACGGGTCCCAGCTCATGTACGTCCGCCATCAGCAGGGGCGCCTCGGTGAGCTCGTGTCGCTCATCGAACAGGCCGTCGCCGACAATCCCGGTATCCCGGCCTTCCGTCCCATCCTCGCCTCGGCCCATCTCGAGGCGGGCAACGACGTCACGGCGCGGGGGCTGCTCGACTCGGCCGCCGCCGACGGGTTCGCGTCGCTGCCGGTCGACTTCCTGTGGACGATGGGCACCACGTTCCACGCCCTGGTCGCCGTCGAGCTGGGCGCCGCCGGGCCGGCCCAGAAGCTCTACGACCTGCTCGCCCCCTATCCGGGCCAGATCCCGTTCATCGGGACGCTCGGGTTCTTCCCCGTGGCGCTGGCCCTGGGGGGTTTGGCCTCGGTGCTCGGCCGTTACGAGGAGGCCGAGGCGTCCTTCGCCCGAGCCTCCGAGATCAACACGCGTGGCCACATGAAGTACTGCGCGGCATACACCGATCTGTGGTGGGGGCAGATGCTCGCCGCCCGAGGGGCGTCAGGTGATCACGATCGGGCACGCTCGCTTCTGGCGCGGGCCCGCGACCACGCTGCCACGCACGGGTACGCCGGTGTCGAGCGCCGGGTGGCCGCGGCGCTTTCGGGGCTGGCCCGGGACTCCGGGAGCGGCGCCGGGTAGCGTCGTGGCATGGCACGGATCGATTTTCCCGAGCGGGGCTTCGGCGAGCACGTGGACTGGGCGCTGTTGCGCCCCAAGATGGCAGCGGGCATGGGGGCCCTCTCCGAGGCCGTCTACGACAACAGTCAGCTGCCCGTGCGCGAACGCGAGGCGGCGCGCTGGACCATCGCTCTCATCAACGATTGCGTGGTGTGCCAGGACACCCGGGCCCGTGACGGCGCCGCGGCCGGGGCCGACGAGGGCTTCTACCACGAGGTCACCGACTGGCGCTCGAGCACGGCGCTGAGCGAGCGCGAACGCCTCGCCGCCGAATTCGCGCAGCATTTCGCCATCGACCACCTGAGCATGGGCGACGAATTGTGGGGAAGGCTCCATGCCGCCTTCTCCGACGACGAGCTCGCCGATCTCACCATGTGCTGCGGCATGTTCCTCGGCCTCGGGCGCGTCCTTGCCGTCGTCGGGGTGCGCGCCCCCGCCGAGCGCATCCTGGTCTGACCTCCGCCGGCGGCGTGCTCGGGCGCTCAGCCGCCCGGTCACTCAGCCGCCCGGTCACTCAGCCGCTCAGCGGCTCAGCCGCTCAGAAGTGCCCGAGCACGGGGTGCGGGACGTAGAGCTCCTCCAGGGAGGTGATCTCCTCCGGGCTGAGCTCCAGCTTCTCGGCCGCCAGGGCGTCGGTGAGATGGCGCGGCTTGGTCGATCCCACGATGGGTGCGGTCACGCCGGGACGGTGCAGCAACCACGCCAGGGCGACCTGGGCCGGCGGCACGTCGCGCTTGGCCGCCACCTCGGCGACGCGCTCGACGACGTCGAAGTCCGAGGGCTGGCTGTAGAGGTAGTCCGTGAAGGGGTCGGTGCCCGAGCGGGTCGTGCGCCGCTCGCCGTCGCGACTGCGGTTCCCGGCGAGCACGCCGCGCGCCAGCGGGCTCCAGGGGATGACCCCGATGCCCTGGTCGATGCACTGGGGGATCATCTCCCGCTCCTCCTCCCGGTAGAGCAGGTTGTAATGCGGCTGCATCGACACGAAGCGAGTCCACCCGTTGCGCTCGGCGACGTGCTGGGCCTTGGCGAACTGCCACGCGAACATGGAGCTGGCCCCGATGTAGCGGGCCTTGCCCGCCCGCACCACGTCGTGCAGCGCCCCCATCGTCTCCTCGATGGGTGTGCGGGGGTCCCAGCGATGGATCTGGTAGAGGTCGACGTAGTCCATCCCCAGGCGGGAGAGCGAGGCGTCGATGGCGGACAGGATGTGCTTGCGCGACAGCCCCGCTCCGTTCTCGCCCGGGGTCATGGGCATGAACACCTTGGTGGCGACGACCATCTCGTCCCGGGTCACCATCTTGCTCAGGAGCCGCCCGGTGGCCACCTCACTGCCACCGCCCGAGTAGGTGTCGGCGGTGTCGAAGAACGTCACGCCGCCCTCGACCGCGGCGCGCACGATGGGCTCGGCCCCGTCCTCGTCGAGCACCCACTCCCGCTCGCTGTCGTTGCCGAAGCTCATCATGCCGAGACAGATGCGAGACACCCGCATCCCCGTCGTGCCCAGGTTCACGTACTCCATCGACCCCTCATCTCCGCGTGATTCCCTCGTGTCTCCGCGCCGTCGTGCGCGGCGGGGACGGGGTACACCTTAGGCTCCGCCGACCCGCCCCCTCATCGGCGCAGACTGTCACCTGAACAACCTGGCGCCTTCAGAACAACCTGGGGCCTTCAGAACAAACTGGTGCCTTCAGAACAAACTGGTGCCTTCAGAACAAACTGGTGCCTTCAGAACAAACTGGCCGTCGCCAGGTCCGCCCCGGCGCGCAGGGCGCGCAGCTTGTCCCACACCACCGACGGGGCGATGTCGCCGATCCCCGCCGAGGTGTCGAAGCCGCAGTCGGTCCCGGCGATGACACGTCGGGGGTCCCCGACCGCGCCCGACACCCGCGCCAGGCGGTCGGCCACCACCTCGGGGTGCTCCACGTAGTTGGTGGTGGTGTCGATCACGCCCGCCACCAGGCACATGCCGGCGGGTAGCGGGTGGCGCTCGAAGCACCGGTACTCGTGGGCGTGGCGGGGGTTGGCCATCGACACCACCAGTGCGCCGACGTGCGCCCCGTACAGGAGGGGGAGGATGTCGTCGAGGAGGACGTCGCGGCTGTGGGGTCCCTCGTAGTTGCCCCAGCACACGTGCAGCCGGACGCGGCCCGGGTCGATCCCCGCCAGGGCGCCGTTGAGGGCGTCGACGACCATCTCGACCCAGGCCTGGAAGTCGCCGAGGGGCCGGTCGGCGAAGAGCGCGTGGCGCTCCAGGGCGAGGTCCGGCGCGTCGATCTGGAGCAACAGGCCGTGCTCCGCGATGGCGCGGTACTCCGATGCCAGCGCCGTCGCCACGGCCCGCACGTAGTCCTCCATGGAGGAGTAGTGGCGGTTCTCCATGGCCGACGCCACGATGCCCGGCGAAGCCGCCGTCATGAACGTCTCGGCGAAGGGGGCCGAGGCCACCAGGGCGCACTCGGCGTCGACTTCGGCGCGGTCGCGATATGCGACCGCGCCCAGCGCGGCGGGAGCGGCCATGAGGTTCACCTGCCGGCGCAGGTGACGCGGCACCACCAGGTCCAGGAAGTCCGGATGGTCGAGGAGGTCCGCCATGAGCGGGCGCTGGCTGGTGCCGCCGAACCCGGTCATGCGGTGTTGGACGTAGGTGACGAAGCTCTCACGCGCCTGCTCGCCGTCGTTGCCGATGTCGATCCCGACCGCGACCTGCGCGGCGACGACCTCGGCGGTGGCCTCGCGCACCGCCTGCTGCAGGCCGTCCTCGTCGACGTCTTCGCCGCGGCTCCGCCGGCCGTGGAGCTCGGCCAGGGCGCGGGGCCGGGGCAGGCTGCCGGCGTGGGTGGTGAGGATCCGGTTCTCGCTATGGAG
>JGI12269J14319_10003234_pt1 | contig 15398 bp, 15 predicted proteins | sample PeaSoiSIISIP2007_FD_14319 | JGI IMG/M metagenome (IMG submission 14319) | reverse complement strand
ATCCAATCGGCGATGGCCGCTGCCACCGCGTCCTCGCCCCGGACGATTTCCCTGACCTTCCGCGCGTTCTTGCTCTTCTTCTTGCCTGGGTTCGTGTGCAGCGAGTCTCGAGAGGCTTTCGGCATGTTACGAGTCAACCTTTCCAGTCGTTGATTACCGCAGCACCGTGAGTCTGCTCGACGCTCTCGTGACCGCCGTGTACGCAAGCCGTCGCGCATCGTCGGTATCACCTTCGGTCCAGTCCACGCACACGATGACGTGATCGAACTGCGATCCTTGCGATTTATGCACGGTCATCGCGTAGCCAAAGTCAAAAAGCTGGCCCGCTTCTCCCATCGAATCGACCTTGATGCCGGCCTCCTTCAGCTCGTCGATGGAACCGAACGTCGCTCGCTCTCCGCGCCGCCTTGGCAATCGGTGGAACTGATCGCGGCAGATGTCTCGACCCTCGACACTGACCCCCTCGTCGGGGAAGTCGATGTCCGCACGGAGCAGCCACCAGTAGTCCGGATACGGCTGCTCCGCGCGCTTCAAGAGCACTCCACGCATCCCGTTGTAGACCGGCGGGTAGTTGCGCAGCGCCATGATCGGCTCCCCCACCTGCGGCAGCTTGCCCTGGTAGCCGAGCATCTCGCGGACCGTGCGATTGATCGAGACGCGGGTCGCGTGTTTCCAGCAAACGACGGCGACATCGAGCGGTGCGGCTGGGCCGTGCGTGTTCACCGACGAGACCACCCACTCCCGCAACACCGTCGTGTACGCGTACTTGTTGAGCACCCGCACCACGTCGCCGTCGGCGAGCGAAGGGTCGAACCGACCAGTCGTGCGAAGCGCATGCGCCAGCCGGATGATGGGACTCGATTCGGCCTGCCGATGAATCTTCTCGAGTCGCAGGTCCGGGGTCGCCATCAGCGAACTAGAGCCCCGAACCGGCGGAAGCTGACCGTGATCGCCGACCGCGAGCACGCGCACGCCGTGCGCGCGAATGTCTTCGAGCATCGCGTCGGTCACCATCGACGCCTCGTCCACGACGATGAGGTCGTAGGAGCGATCGAGTCGATCACGCCGTTCCCAGCCGCACAGCTCCTCGGTCCGACTGTCGATGATCGGTCGGTAGAGCAGACGGTGGATCGTGTCGCAGAACGGCAACCCCTCCTCGATGGTGCCCGGTCCGTAGAAAAGATGCGCCCAGCGACCGGTCCGCGCTCGGTCGTCGTCGGTGAGCATCTTGCGAGTCGTCTGGACGTCGGCCGCTTCGAGTTTGCGGCGCAAGTTCGACGCAGCCCGCCCAGTGAAGCAGACGTACGCGACGAGTAGATCGGTCTCGGCCGCAAACGCACCAACGAGTGTGCTCTTCCCAGTTCCAGCGAGCCCCCCAATAGTCAGCGTCGAACCGAGCATCCCACCCGTATTGTCGCCCTTCGACCAGCGCGAGATCGCGGAATACGCCTCGCGCTGGTCCGGCGACAGAACGATGGCCGCCATCTCAGAACGGAGGCTTCGGAGCGCCGCCGGCGCCACCGATCGGCGCTGCGCCGCCACCGCCACCGCCGATTGCCTTTAGCCGTGCCTTGAAGGTCGCCGCGTCGACCGTCTTGGCGAGCGTGACCTTGCCTGCGCCACCGGTCATGATTTCGACCTTGCTGTTGCCCATCTTCATCGACCCATCGGGCGCCCGGTACTGCTCGGGCTGCGTGACCCTGACGTCGACCTCATTCGTGTCGATGCCGTCCATGTTGTCGATGTCCTCGGGACCCTGACCCTTCCAGCCGAGTGCGCGTAGCCGCTCGTAGCTGTACGGCGCCGCCTCGGGCGTGAAGTACAGAAACGTCGTCATCTGCCCGACCGACTCCGCTCCGTTCTTGATGTCCAAGTCGATTCCGATCTGGAGATTGCCGCGCTCGGTCTCGCCGAGCTGCACGCTGCCCTTGATGCCGCGTGCCTTGTAATTGCCGGGGGTTACCATTGATGTTTTCTCCTTGATTGTCTAACTGTCCACTCTCTCACGCGCTCTGCTGCATGGGCGGCTTGGTCGCCGCCGCACGAAACTCCTCGAGCCGCGCTGCCACGCGGTTACGCGCCTCGACGACCATGCCGGGATACGCGCGCAGGTACTCCTTGACGCCCGCCGCGAGCTTGTCGTCGCCGACCTCCTTGAGCATCGCGTCGATCTCGGCTTGCAGCTCCACGAGCCGCGCCGTGTCTGCCGCGCGCGCCTTGGCAAACTCCTCCCACGAGAGCAGCACCCGCTCCGGGAAGAGTGTCGTCCCCCGGCTCTTGGCATCATAGGCCGGGCTGCGATGGGTGTATGTCCAGCGGACGTTGCTCGTGACGGCCTTGATCTTCCCGTCGCCGGACTTCTGCTGCGCGATCTCTTCGCGCGCGAAGAGCACGTAGTCCATGCTCTGCTTGATGAGACCTGCGAGCTTCGACCGCGCGGCCAGCTCGAACCGTTCGTAGCCGGGACCAGTCGGGTCCTCGAACCGCTTGACCTGCATGTGACCGACGAGGATCACGATCTTGCCGCTCATCCACACCCGCTCCAAGGCGGAAATCAGCTCCCGCCAGCGCGTCAGCGCGTATGTCTCCCCGCGACCGTAGCCGCCATCCCACTTGTCGATTGTCGTGTTTGGGAAGAACTCGGCGTTGCCGAGGTGCTCGAGGTCGCTCACCGAGTCGATGACGAGTGTCTTGCACTTGACGTCGCCCCGCTCGACGGCGCCGACCCACTCGAGCATCTCGCCCCAGCTCTCGGGGATGACGCGCTTGACGGCGTACTCGAGGCTGCCTCGGTTGACGTCGATGAAGAACGGATCGGGCGCGCCGGCAGCCCATCGCGTCTTGCCCACGCCGTCGCCGCCGTAGATGAGCACCCGCGGCTCGCGTTGCTGTTTGCCTTCGGTGATTCGCTTGAGATCGATCATGGGTTCTCCTTGGGAGAGTTCATCTTCCCGCTACAGGCTTTTTTTCTCGTTTGCAATCCCACGGTAGATCCATCTCCATCCAACCGGCGGTATAGTCGCGACTGTCGTCACACCACGTCCATATCGATCCAGTTGAATCGAGCGCATACAAGTTCTCTTCTATAACTCCATCCAAGGCGTGTGCCGAAGTGACGATCTGCACAATCTTACGGGGCATGATTCTCCTCCAACGACGCCTCGAGATGCGCCTCCAAGTTGTCGACCGGAACCGCCGGATTCATTAGCTCCTGAATCTTTTCCGCGTCCGCGATGGCGTCCACCTTGCCGCCTAGCGCGAACGTTCGAGATGCCGCACCCGTCTCCGGATTGACCAATGGGATGCGGAACTGGTGCTCGATCTCGATCATCCCGACCGGCTTGCCCCAGCGTGCGGCGTAGCCGGTGAGCATGGCCCTCTCCTTCGCTCGGACGAACAGATCCTCGGTCACGAGCGCCTGAGTGGCCGCCTCGAGATCGCCACCCGTTCGCCGGAATACGTCGAGCGCCTCGTGGATGCTGGTACCGGTCGCCAGCGCGTCTGCCTTCTTGAGTGGCCGTTGCCGTAGCACGTAGCGGTAGTAGAACTTGCGCGGACAGGACCGATACGACCGCATCGAGGACTGTGTCAGCAGACTCAGGTCGTCTGCCAGGTCGCCTTCTCCATTGTCTAGTTCCACGTGCGCCGGTTCGTGCTTGAACAGCACCGGGTCGTCAATGGTGGCCATCTTGGCGCAGACGTTCAAGTAGTCGCACTCCCGCCCCCAGTAGATGCACGAATCTGGATTGCGCGGGTAAACGTTGAGTCGCTTCGCCTCACGCATCTGCGTGGCTGTGTTCCAGTTGTCGGCCGCCGCCTCGACGGTCTCCGCCTCGAGCCGCACCACGATGCCGCGGGCGTAGTAGCGGTCAGGGCTATCGGCAATGGAGGCCAGGCAACGTTGGTAGAACTCCTCGGGCGTCTCGTCGGTCTCGCGCTGGTTCGCGTAGAGCTTGCCGGTCTTCTTGACGTACTCGCGTTTGTCGAGCGGGGTTGCTTTCTTCGGACGGAGGTCCGGCTTGAGCAGCGCGTCGTAGACGCAGCCGCACGAGTCGTAGCCCATCACCTGGAGCGCGGGGATATAGAGCGAGAGCTGCGGATCAAGGATCGTCCGCTTCCAGAACGTGGAGCCGACCGAGATGTCCTCGGACGAGGTTTTGGTCTCCCAGAGGTAGACCCTCATGGGCCTAAACCGCCTGAGCAGCTCGCCGCTCATTGCTGCGCCCTCACCGAAAACGGCAACGCACCAACGTCCTCTGGCGGCATGTACCGGTACCAGTTCTTGCCGTGCTTCGTCTCGTCCCAGAGAAATCCGTGGTCCTTGGCGATCTGCCGCTTCTCGTACGGGACCAACGCGTAGAAGAGCGTCTTCGGCCGCATCGCCCGCACGATCATCTCCTCGAGATCGACGGTCCCGCGCTCCGCGATCCGCATCATGATGCGGGCGAGTGTGTCTACGTCGGCCATCGCGCGGTGCGCGGTGACGACCCCGACGCCGACAGCGAGCGCGAGCTGCACGAGGTGGTCGCCGCGCATCTGATCGCCCCACCGGATGTCGGTCTTGGAGCATACCCACGGCTTGCCGAGGTCGGGCACGAACTGCCGATCGAACTCGGCGCGGTGCGCGATGATGACCTGCGCCGGCTCGATGAGCCACCTGACCGCGCGCCAGACGAGATCGGACTCGAGTGCTTCGGCGAGCATCTCGAGCGGGATGCCGTTGACGAACTCCGCCTCGTTGGAGGTAGACCGGATGAGGCTCGCAAAGCTCGCGACCGGCTGCGCGCGCCGAACGTCGAAGAGCATCACTGCGACCTCAACGCAGGGATGTTTCAACGGATCCAAGCCACCCGTCTCCGTGTCGATTATGGCCGCGTATCGCACACGAGGGCCGTCGACCTGAGCGCTTTCGCTCGCCGTCATCCTGCACCGTCCTCTCTCTACTCTCTCTAGTCGCGGACCCTACGGCCGCGTGTTCTCGTTGTCAACGGTGAAAATGATCTGCTAGAACGAAAGACGATGACGAACGATCACGACGTTCCGATCGCCGCACGCGTCAGCAAGTCGCTCTACGGCCAGATCGTCAAACGCCAGCAAGAAGCGAAGCGACTCACGGGCATCGAGCCGAGTATCAGCGATGTCATTCGGCTGCTCCTCGAGCGTGGCCTGCAGACCAACGGCAAGAAGCATGGATGAGCGCACCAAGCACGACTTCGCGCGCGCGCGAGCAGCCAGTGCCCTCGCAACCTCAATCGCGCTTATTCCAAAGATTCGACTTCCAAACGGGTTTGCGTACTGTGCGATCAGCTCTTTCCACGAAGGTCGAAAACCGTTTATTACACTTTCTAAAAAACAGGACACCAGACTCATTGAAAAACTATGCCTGTCGCCTAGCTCCATAGTACCGAATGCCGGCGGTCGATTCGTTTGCGCTGTCCGGGAAGGTGTATGGTTCGGTTTCGTCCACGGCGATAATCGCGGCTTGTGCTTCACGATCACATTCTTCGACGAATCGCTGATGCGTATCGCTTACGGTCAGAAGATGCTGAGCTGGTACAAGGAATGCGATCACGAATTATGTCTTGACGACATCGGTTCGATCCTCGACTTGTGTAATCACGTTTTCGTATCAGGCATTGAGCTACCTTCACCACTGCCACCCATCAATCGACGCGATATAAAATTGATGGTCGATCCGGGAGACGGGTCATGGGTACCATCCAATGGGGGGAGCGCATGACCTGCGAAATATGCGGCGGCAAAGGCTGGATCGCGAACCCGCGCGCTCCAGCCCTGGTCGATCGCTGCCACCTCTGCGACGGCCGTGGTTCGCTGTCCTGGGGTCAAGCCGCCAGAAAGCTCGACGAGCTTCCCTCGACGCTCGCACGGGTCCGGCAACTCCGAAGCAAACCAGAGACCTGTGTCCGGGTGCTCGACAAGGTATGCAAGCTGCTCTGGCCGAAGGGGCAGCTGAGACTCTTCACGCGATGAGCACGCTCCCTCTCTTCGATCGCCCGACGCTCATCGACTTCAAACCGCCGAATCTGCGCCCCTACCAGGCGCGCGCCATCCAGGTGCTGCGAGATCGAGTACGCCAGGACAAACGACGGATCATGCTCGTCGGGCCGACGGGGATGGGCAAGATGCTGCTTGCGGCGAGCATCATCCGCACGTCGACCGTCCCAGTGCTTTTTGTCTGCCATCGGATGGAACTCATCGATCAGTGCTGCAAGGAGCTGGCGCGACTCGGTATCACGAACGTCGGCGTCATCCGCGCCGACGACGAACGGACGGACGCCGCCTGCTCGGTGCAGGTCGCTTCGATTCAGACGCTCGCGCGGCGGAAGAAACCGCCTGCCGGCTTGGTGCTTATCGACGAATGCCACAGATCCGCAGCCGATTCGTATGTAGATCTCGTCTTCGAGCACTACCAAACCGCCATCATCATCGGCTTCACCGCGACCCCTACCCGTTACGACGGCCGCCCGCTCGGCAACCTCTTCGAGTGCCTGGAGGTCGTCTGCACGTACGCCGAGTTGATCGAGGACAACTTCATCGTCGCGCCAGACTGCTACTCGTCGCCCGAACAACCGAACCTCTCGAGCCTGCGTGTGGTCGGTGGCGATTTCGACGAAGAAGCGCTCTCCATGATGATGCGTCAGAAGAAGCTCGTCGGGAACCTACTCGACCATTGGCTCCGGCTCGCACACCTGTACCCGAAGCCGGATGGCGGTATCGGTATGGTGGAGGGGCCGCGCCGCCGGACGTTCATCTTTGCCTCCAGCATCGCGCACTCGCTCGACATCTGCGAACGGTTCGGCGCCGCCGGCGTGCGGATCGCGCATCTGGACGGCACGACACCCGAGGCGGAGCGCCGACGCATCATCCATGCGCTCGGAGAGGGCGAACTGGAGGCGGTGTCCAATGTCAACGTCCTGCTCGAAGGGGTCGATGTTCCGTCCGCCAAATGCGTCGCGCACGCGCGGCCCACGCTGTCGCTGGTACTCTTCCGACAGAGCACCGGTCGGATCTTTCGGCCCTGGCATCCGGGCTGCCCCCCCGGCTGCGTGAAGCATCCGAGCGTTCCGCCGCTCCTGCTCGACCACGCCGACAACATCGCGCGGCACGGCTTTCCGCACGAAGATCTGCACTGGGGGCTGACCGAGCGTGCACGCCGGATGGTGCACCGGCAACAGCTCAAACTCTGCAAGGGTTGCTACGCGTACGTGCTTGCAAGCCGCGTACTTTGCCCGTACTGCGGCTACGAGTTTCGGCCCGAGGATCAGCCGAAGACTCTCGAGGAAACCCACGAGCAGCTCGTGCGCCGTAACTCCACCCCCGAGGCGATGCAGCGCGCGTTCTTCGATGACATGGTGCATGTCGCTCGCCGGAAGGGCTACAAGCCCGGCTTCGCGTCCGCTAAGTTCAAGGACCACTATGGCGCCTGGCCCCCGTGGGCATGGAGTGAGAGCGTCAAGGCGTCGTTTGCCAGCGACCCGGCGTGGCAGATGGCGTACGAGCGAAATCAGACCCGCAAGGAGAGAGAGAAGAAGGGCGAGCAGACGGCGGCGGAGGCAGCGAAGACGCCGACCGAGGAAGCTGACGCGATGGCGGTCGGCATCGGGCCAGAAGACGTGGAATCACCATTCGCCGACTGGCTACGTGACGAGCACGGGATCCGGTAATCAACCCCGCCCTAAAGGGCGGAGCTTTGGAGATCATCTCGATGGCTCACAACCACTTCAACGATGTCCCCGTACGGCCGGATTACTTCGGCCCGGCGAGCCTTGAGGCAAGGCCAACGAGACGGGGCTTCCTCCCCGCCCTAAAGGACGGGGTTTCCGCCCCGGAGATCCGATGAACCGGAGCCTGTCGTGACCGACAAGCCGACCCCCCCCCAGCCCGGTGACGTGCTGCTCGGCTGCATCCACAAGCCGAACCCCTACGTTCGCCAAGATCCCCGCGAGGCTCCCGTGACCGCCGTCGCTCCCGCACTTCCTCCACCGATCGCTACCCCCTTCCTCAAGTGGGCCGGCGGTAAACGGCAGCTCCTGCCCGAGATCCGTAAGCATGTCCCTACCCAGTTCGGCCGCTACTTCGAGCCGTTCATCGGGGGCGGTGCGGTCTTCTTCGATCTCTTCCCGGCCGGCTGCGGAAACGTGCTGCGCCGGGTGTGGCTCGGCGACAGCAACCTCGAGCTGACGACGACCTACACCGCGATCCGGGACGACGTCGAGGAGGTTGTCAAGACTCTACGAGCGCACGCGCGGCTGCACTCCGAGAAGCACTACTACTACGTGCGCGGTCTTCGCGATCTGGACGGCGCGGCGCTCGCGGCGCGGATGATCTACCTGAACAAGACTGGCTTCAACGGTCTCTATCGCGTCAACCGGTCCGGCGGATTCAACGTGCCCATCGGCAGCTACAAGAACCCGACCATCTGCGATGAGCCGAACCTGCGTGCCTGCGCGCGTACGCTCCAGGGGGTGGAGGTCGTCGGCGCCGACTTTGTGACGCTGATGACTGCCGCACGAGCGGGCGACTTCGTGTACTTCGACCCGCCGTACGTGCCGGTCAACCGGACGAGTGACTTCACGAGCTTCACGGCAGCGGGGTTCGGCCCCGCTGACCAGGAGCGGCTGGCCGAGTGCGCGAGGCGGCTCAAGTCGATCGGCGTCCATGTCCTGCTCTCGAACGCGGACCTCCCCGTCGTACGCGAGCTGTACGCCGGGTTCGAGATGCGCACCGTGCAGGCGCGGCGGAACATCAACAGCAAGGGCAAGAAACGCGGCGAGGTGGGGGAGCTACTCATCTGGTGACCGTATGGGCGAGTCGACCATCCAGGATGCGTTCCTGCTCGCTGCTCCGCGGCTACTCCCCTCGGTTCGCCTGTTCCGCCGCAACGTTGGCGTCGCGCAACTGACCGGTGGTCACGTCGTCCGGTTCGGCATCAAGGGGCAGTGCGACGTTTACGGGCTCGTCCGGGGTGGTGGTCACCTCGAAGTGGAGTTGAAGAGCAAAACCGGACGACTCTCCCCAGAGCAGCAGGCGTGGGCCAAGTTCTGCCGCTCCTGGGGCGTACCGCACGTCGTGCTCTGGCCGCTCGCCGGGGAGTCGGTGGAGCAGACGGTGGCGAGGTGGTGTGCGGAGTTGAGTTCACCACCACTGCGGAAGCTGATCGATCCATAACCTGGATGGCGGAATGTTGTAGCCACCTCCAGACCACGAGTCTCTGACCTTAGTGACCATGCTTGTGATTGGTATCGGACTAGAAAAATTCGATTCACGAAACCGTTTGGAGGCTCGATAGTAGCCACCGGCACTCTGCTCTTCACCAGAAGCATCACGCCATTCACGTTCCTTGACGTGGAGCATGTATTTACCGAAGTGCACCGGCACAACGCCGCAGCCAGTCTCCCAGTAATACACTCGACCGAAGTACAGGGCATGCAGCCACTTCTCCCAGACGGATGGAGAAAACCGACCGTTCAGCAACCTGTTGTGCCGTAGAGCGATCCAGAGCACCGAGATTCCCTTATCCGCGTACTCACGTGTCCGGTGAGCGATCCGTTCGAGGCTGAGTGAGCTGACCTGGACTTCGATCGCTACGGGCGTGTGACCGATGTAGCCGCTGACATCTGGGCGCACACTACCGAGGTCACGCTCCAGCTCCCACATCGATGTGTTCGTCTCGGATCGGATGGCCTCGAAGATGGCCGTCTTACATCGCCGGTGCTCCTCCGATTCCCCGACTCCGTACTCGCAGGACACCGGTGGGTAGTGCGCGAAATGGTGGATCTTGATCGACCCCTTCTTCAGAGCGACCTGAGCCGAGCAGGATGGGCAGACCCATGGGCCGTCGTTACGTTCCTCCTCTGCGGCGACCACCCTGGAATCGTTCTGGGCCCTCTTCGCAACGAGCATCTTAAAAGAGTGGGGTGATGGGGGGTAGGTGGGGTTTCCGTACTGGCAATGTCGGAAGATGACGAACGAGGAGCGTACGTGCGAAGTGTACTCATCCTACCATTTGCGCTCCATCATCTCCCATCGAATTTTCAAAAATGCCAATATAGGTACCCAACCGTTACAACCTACCCCACTGTCCAAAGATTGTAAGTGTTTGAAATCACGCGGAGTGGCGTACCTCCGAAGAGGTTGGGACAACACGCCAGCGCAAGACGCCGCCGCCACCTGTCTTCGAGGTCAACCGTAGACCAGAGATGACTCGCCCTCGGAACGCCCCGAGCCGCTTGCCAAGCTCAACCGCATCAGGGGTGGCGTCCCTCCCCCTCCCCTTCCGACCGACCAGCGTTTCGATGGCGTCTCGCATGTCGCTGAGTCCGTCATCTATGTCTCCGCTTTCATTACGCTTTCTCTCAGACTTGTAGAGCAGATTGAGGATGTCGCTCACCCGGAACGGATCTTCACCAATCAAATCATGCAGTTTGGTTATGAAGTAGGTGGCCGCCCGCGTCTCGACGTCCACCTCTTCATCGCCCTCCGGTCTCGCCTTCATCGGGTCAGCCCCACCGGCGAACACGATCGCATGCGGGATGATTCGACTCCACTCCTCGAACGAGCCCCACCGCGCACAGCCCATGTCCGGGCAGCCGGCCCGCCAGTACGCCCGCAAGATGAGCAGCGCAGCCGCAACCAATCGGCGGCGCTGCGTCCGGATCCACGCAAGCAAATCGGTGTGCTTGAAATTTGTACGCCGCTCCGGGTTCTCTTCCTTCGGCTCCAATCGAGCCACGAGAACTCGCCGCGCGGTGTCCCCGAAAAGCGACATATTGTTGCCGGTCGCCATGATGACCGCACGCCAGGGGAGCGTGAGCACCTTGGTCGATCCAAGGATCCGAAGATCCACTGCATCTCGAGCGGTGATGCAGCGATCGAGTGGGCCACCCCCGAACGGGCGCATGGTCGGCACGTTGTCGAGGCAGATGAACGGCGAACCGTTGAGCGCGTAGCCGCCGAGGATCTTCTCCATCTCCACCTCATCGAACGTGTAGTTCATGCGCGGCGCTCCCCGACCGGTAGCCATTATTGCGATGGCGTCGGTCTGCAAGGTTTTGCCGGAACCACGGGTAGAGGCATCGAACAGAAACGCTGGCACGGACCCCAAGATGGCCGGCCGAGCGACGAGCGTGAAGATGGCGGAGATCGGCACCGACCGGTGCGCGTCGTTCACGTATGGGAAGTCCTCGAATATTTCGCTCATGAACTTGAAGGCCCAACGGGCATTCGCCTGCGTCGCCATCTCGTCGATGACGGTCGGGAACGATTCACTTGGCAAATACAGGTAGCGCGTTACTGGGTCATATCCAGACGTCTGGACGATAGCCCCATCGGGTCGAAACGTTGGCGTTTCGATGACGCCAACGATGGATCGAACGCCAGGAAAATCTTTTCGTTTCCGAACGGCGCTCACGATCTCGTCGGTGGGTAGGATCGGTACGAATCGTTGAGCTTTTTCGACCCACTTCTGAAACACAGCGAACCTGGACAATCGTTCGCGAATGGTTGGGATCTCGAGTTCGCAGATTTGCGGAGTACCTTCTATCAGTTTGCGATGCACCTCTTCATCGATGACGATGGTGGACGACTCGCTCTGCTCTCTCGTGACTCGTGCGACGTGAACGAGCTTGTGCTCACGATGAAAAATGTCGTCGTCGACTCGAAGTGCGGCGATAGCCTCCGTCACGTTGGTGTACAACTCCGTTGTCACGCGGATGATCGGACGGGTGGATCGTACAGCGGTCTGCTGCTCTTCGTTGGGGAGCGACTCCGCCGAGGGTGGCGGTGCGTCCGGATCGGATGGTGGCCGGCTCGGCGCCGGCTCAGCCAGCACGACCGGTACCCGCACTTTGCCGCTTTCCCGGACACCCTTCTCGGCACCGGCGAGCGTCCTGCGGACCTCGGGTTCTGGAAGTCCGGCCGCGCGCGCGGCCTGAAAGAGCTGCTCGTGGACGTATGCCCACTCATGGGAGAGGTACAAGCCGGCGCAGAGCGAGAAGAGCGCGAACGCGCGCTTGTAGAGCGTGTCGTTCCGCATCCCCTCTCCGCAGCTTGCGAGCGCGGCGGAGTCGCGCATCACAGCGACCTCGAGATACCGGTGTGCTCGGCGTTTGGCGCGGGTGTCCGCCTGCATCGTCTGCGGCGTGAAGCTCTTGACCCACGGCGGAGGCGCCGTCTTGACCAGCTCGAGAGCCCACGCGATGGGCAGCCGCGCGACCGGACCGACCTTCGTCCAGGCGTACCGCCGTCCGCTAGCGTGTACGCTCGGAGCGACGACGATCTGACCGCCCTTGATCTTGACGTCTACGCCGGACTCGCCGCCGACTCCAGTGACGTTGACGAGCTGCTTGACGTCGACATCGGGCGGTGCCTCGAAGATGAGGCGGTAGCCGCGTCCGGAATCGCAGCGTGGGGTCGACGGCAGCGCGCCGAGCTGCAGTTCGAGGATCGTGAACCGGTTGGCGTCGTCGACATCAACGGCGATGAGGTACTCGCCGTTCGGCTGATCGCCGAGCACCATGCCGATGTTCGGCACGAACTTGAGCCGCGCGCGGGCGTCTAGTAGCTCGTCGCGGCTGTAGACGTGCGCTTGCCAGTTCTTCGCGATGGGGTGCTTGCCGGCAGCCTTGTGGGTCTGACCGCACGTACAACCACCACCCTCGACAGGCGCATGGATGAGGATGGGCCGCAGAGGGACGGCGGTGAGCGCTTCGATGGCTTGTTCGACCGACTCAATGGCACGAAGCGTGTCCGGGAGGACCAGACCGGCACGCTGGTGCGAGTCGGATGCGTTCACGGCTCACCATCAAAACGAGCGCGAGCACTCTCTACGGCCGGCCGATCGGTCGTCACGAAAAACCTCCCTTTTGTGTCGGACACCGTCCCGCGAGGGACCGCCCGAGGGCTCGCGCGGTAGCAGTCGCCGGAAAGGGAAAAAGCCCGGCCCGGCAAGCACCAAACGCGCGGCCCCTCGCGGGGCGGCGGAGTTCGCTCGGCTGCTACACCTCGCGGACTCGACCCCCTAGAGACCATGCTGACGTAGCGGAGTCAAGAATGACGGCAGCATTTTTTTGGCGAAATACGCGAGGTATCTCGTGAGGTACACTGAAGCGCGTGAGCGATCACATCCTTCGTCTCGGCGACTACTGGCTCCAAGGTGACAACGGGTGGGGATCCCGATCGACCGCACGACGGTTCACCCCCTTACGAACAGCTCCGTGGATCGTAGAACCACCACCAGCTCGTCCAACGAGCGTAGCGATCGAAATCGACGGCCACCCGAGGCACTCGTGAAAGCCTACCGCGTCCTTCTCCCCGACGGCCGCGAGATCGGCCGCATCCTCGGCCGCAGTGAGGCGGACGTCTTGAAGGACGCCCGGGAGATCTTCCGGCGCACCGACATCACGGTGCAGCTCGTAGCGGGCTCGGCTTAGCACCCTCCACCGGGGGCGGGTATCCTCCGCCATGAAGACGGGTTCGTGTGCTGCGACGTCGTCCATCGTGACGCCGCGCGGCGGTTGACTGCCGACGTCGACGAAGACGCGCGCGACGCAGGCGGTGCACATGCAACTGGCAGGATGGTGACAACTCCCCTACCTGCCGCAGACGGCGAGGTAGGGGCTTCTCGGTTCTTCGAGGCGCTCACTGCTCACCCCTCCCCGACGGCGCTGCCCGCGCCGTTGAACGTTCTTCGCAGCGTTGACGTCCCGATCGAGCTGGATTCCACACGAGGGGCAATCGTGGATGCGAACGGCGAGAGTCTTGCGGACCTCGACGCCACACCCGCTGCAATACTGCGATGTACCGCGTGGATCCACGGCGACCAGGTACCGTCCGGCGCTTTCAGCCTTGGCGGTGAGGATCGTCCTGAATTGGGCCCACGCGGCGTCGTGCACTTGCTTGGCAAGGCGCATCTGAGCCAAGCCCTTGATGTTGAGGTCTTCGATCGCGATGGCGTCGAAGCGTTGCACCAGGTCGAGGGCCACCTTGTGGTGGAAGTCGCGGCGCACACGGACGACGCGATCGTGCCGCTTCGCGAGAAGCACGACAGCCTTGCTTCTCCGGTGACTTCCGCGCTTGCGACGAGCGACGCGTCGCTGAGCGGTCGCGAGTTGGCGCTGAGCGGCTTCAAAAGGCCGAGGATTGTCGACCATCGAGCCGTCGCTGAGCGCCGCGAATGTCGTGATCCCGACGTCGATGCCGACGCTCGATCCCGTCGGCGCGAGCAGCTTGGCTTCCACGTTGTCGCACACGAAGGCGACGTACCAATGCCCGTCGCCCGAGAGCGAGACCGATGCCTGCTTGACCCGACCCTCGATCGGCCGGTGCATCTTGACCTTGACGCGACCGATTCCGGTAAGTTCCACGCGTTCACCACCCGCAACGAGGCGCACGCCGTTGCGGTTGGCGGCGTCCTTGAAGGTGAACGTCCGGTACCGCCCGCGCCCTTGGAAGCGAGGGTAGCCAGGCTTCTCGCCGGCTTTGATGCGGCGGAAGAAGGAACGGAAGGCTCGATCCAGCCGCGTGATGGCGTCTTGCAGAAGATGGGTGTGGATCGCGGCATACTCTGGCCGCACGAGGCGCACGCCCACAAGCTCGCGCATCTGCGAGTACGCGGAGACCGAAACGCCCTGCCGCCGATAGGCGTCGCGCCGGTGCTGGAGCGCCGCGTTGTACAACTCGCGCAGCCGCACCAGCGTCTCTCGCAACGCCGCGTCTTGAGCGCGCGTTGGGTAGAGACGATAGCGGTAGACGCGAAGCACGCATGCAGTATGCTTGGCTCGTGGACGCCGCGCAAGGCTTTCGGTCGAGCGGGAACGCTCGGTTCCGTCTCTTCGCGCACTTGGTTCTCGTTACCAAGTACCGCCGCCGCGTGCTCACGGGGCCGATGCTCGACCGCTGCCGAGAGATCCTCGCACGCCTCTGCGAGACGTGGGACTGCACCCTCATCGAATGCTCGGGTGAGCCAGATCATGTTCACGCGCTGCTCGACTTGCCGCCGAAGGTCCGCCCCTCGGACCTCATCAACTTGCTCAAGACCGTCTCCAGCCGGCTTCTGCGATCGGAATACCCGGCGCTTCGCGCGGACTATCGAGGCAAGCCCGTACTCTGGAGCCCGAGCTACTTCCTCGTGTCGGCCGGTGGCGCCCCCATCGAGATCATTCGCCGCTACATCGAGCAACAAGAAAAACCGGGTTGACGCCGCGCTCGCTCGCGCTGGCCTCGATGACCCCCGCCTGCCGAGCGAGGCGGGGGCTTGCAGGTTCTCGGTCACTCATTGCCCTTGTACCCGTCCCTCCACGCGCGGACGACCGTCCAGCCAAACAGGAACGGTCCGAACAAGCAGGCAACGGCCAGCGCCAGTCGCAGTGACGTTGCGA
>JGI12269J14319_10003229_pt1 | contig 15403 bp, 14 predicted proteins | sample PeaSoiSIISIP2007_FD_14319 | JGI IMG/M metagenome (IMG submission 14319) | reverse complement strand
TTTCCGGAGTCGCTGCGCGTCAACGCCACTCTGACGGCGGCGTACTTCATCGATTCCCTGAAGGAGAGGTTCTTCTTCACATAAAAGCGCGGGTCCTCGTGCAACGCGGCCGCGATCAGGAAAGTCCCAAACAGGTTGCCCGAAGCGGCGCGAGCCATGTGGGCTCCAAAGCGCTTGCCAAATCCTCCGCCTTCTTGACCGTATCCCGCGGGGCTATTGATCGCTTGACCGAAAGCTGAGCTAATCAGCGCTGCGCCGGTTGTGGACAGCGACACGCTGTTGTTTGCCGCCAGCTTAAACTTCTCCCAACTGTTGAGCGGTCCCGCGTTGGTCGCTAGGTCAGGAAAGACCAGCGACTTCCGCTGCAGCAGTTTGAAAAAGGCCATCCCATTCTGCAACGGGTTAGTCGCTTGCGGTGCGGTTTGCGTTTGTGCGCCGGCAGGCGGCGCATCGGGCGGAGTCGGGGACGGGCTTTGCTGCGCGACGACGGCGGCACACGCCAGACACCAGATTGCAGTCGTCAAAACCAGGCGTTGCATCCCACGCTTATCACCAGCCACGAAATCTCCTTCGTTCAATACCATGCTCAAGAAAAATCGGGATTAGCTGACTCTTGGATGCTAATTACAGAGTGCGGAGTACTGAAGAATATCATCAGATCTTAAGGAAAATTCCTTTGCGATGCAGCACCCACATTGCCACCCAGCACATCAGGACATACGCCAGTGCATACAGTAACGACGCACTCGCCGGACTGGCCAGAGGTGCAAATACATGCCCGTAGATGGATTCCTGCCAACTCATCCCGGCGGCGCGGGTGCGCACGTTATCGAGTAAATGCGATATCAGCTCGGAAAAAACGTAGGCGGCAATCGCATTCATGCCAAAAACCAGCAGCGGCTTGGTCCAGGGTCCGCGCCGTTGTTTGGCATCCACGATCCAGTAACACAACGCCAGGCAGAGCAGAGCCAGACCAGCGGTGAAGATCACGTAGGAACTGGTCCAAAGCTTTTTGTTGATGGGAAATCCGAGGTTGAGAATCTCTCCCGCGGCCACGCCGAGCAATCCAAACAGCGCCATGCCCAACGCCTTGTTCTTCGCGGAACGCGCGGAACGAAGCCATTGCCCGGTGAGCAGCCCCAGCAGGCTGGTGGCAACCGCGGGGATGGTGCTCAACACGCCTTCAGGGTCGCGAGTACCCTCGTACAAATGTCCTGCGAGAAGTTGGCGGTCGAGCCATGCCGCGAGGTTGCGATCGGGATCGAGCAGTGGAATGTCGTGTGTGGGTACGCCGAATCCTGGAACCGGGACAAAGCGCATCAGAATCCAATAGCCGACCAGACAGCCGGCGACGGTGAGAATCCAAACTCGCCAATTCGCCCACAAAGCGAGAATTGCCGAAATGACATAGCAGATCGCAATCCGTTGCAGCACGCCGTAAACCCGCCACGATGCCAGATGGTATTGGTTGGGAAAACCATTCAGAAACATGCCCAGCACAAATAGCGCCAGACCGCGCCAAAGCACATGCACAAGAAGCTTTTGCCGCGTCTCGCCGCGCTTCAGGCGTGAGCTGAAGGAAAACGCCATCGCCACGCCGACAATAAAAAGAAAAAACGGGAAGACCAGATCGGTCGGTGTCCATCCGTTCCACTGGGCGTGCTTGAGCGGCCAATAGGAGTTGGGATCGTCGCCTGCGTTGTTGACCAGGATCATGCCCGCAATCGTCGCCCCGCGAAACAAGTCGAGCGACATCAAACGCGACGCCGGTGAGGCCGATGCTGCGGTGACCTTTTCTTCTCGGGGAGAAGTGCTGGATATCGCGGACGTCATACGAAGCAGCTATCTTAGCAGGACACTGATGGAGCGTCCGTACTTAACGAAGGTTGGAACCGAAACCAGCCGCTTTTCCAGTTCGGGAAGGAAGTTTACTGTTTGGTACTGGGTATCCCCCACCCCCTTGATGCACAAAATCTAGGAAACAATCGAGATAGGTTTTCGCCTCGCGCTAGATCTTTGAGTTTACAGGGGTTACACGCAAAATATAGATAACATGAGAGTTACAGGTGGCGCGTCGAGCTCCGCGGTTCCATTTTGGCACCGAGGAGCTGGCCGGAGGCTACGCCCGCGGTCGAGTTGTCAAAGAGCGAAGATTATCTTCAAGATAACCTGTATGTGCTTATGTTATCGGAGGTGACAGGGTGGGGTCAAGGAGAAAGCCGGCGGGCGGCGAGGCGGGTTCCGAATTGGGAATATATGGTATGGCAAACCTTGGCGGAGTTACGGGGTGAGTTTGAAGACCACGCCGTAGCCGTCGGCGCCGCCGAGGACGGTGCCGCCGTAGAGGTTGCCTTTGTCGTCCATGGTGAGGCCGCCGGCGGGCACGGCCCCATCGGAGCCGGTGAACGCGTGCAAGACCGTGTAGGTCCATTTGCCATTCTTGCCGGGTGCCAGCTTGTAGACTACGCCGCAGCCGCAGCCCGAGCCGCTGTAGCCCGTGGTCCCGTAGAGGACGCCCGCTTTGTCGATCACGACGCCGCCGTCCGGGGCATAGCCGTTCTGTCCGTTGCCGAAATTGTAGAGCAGGGTTTCCTTCCACTTGCCGTTGCTCTGGGGGGTCAGCTTGTATACCGTGCCGCAGCCGCCTTCGCAGCCGGCACCCCCGCCGATTGTGGTTGTGCCATAGAGGTTGCCTGAGCTGTCCAGGGTTACGCCGCTGGAGGGTTCCGCGCCGTCTCGCGAAAAGCCGGTAAAACGGTGTAGGACGTGCTCCTTCCAGCGCCCGGATTGCATGCTGAGTTCGAAGACAACGCCGCAGCCTTCGCTGACCGGGCAGTGGGGAGGGCCATTACCGCCGCCCTCAGTTACGCCGTAGAGATTGCCCGTTTCGCCGAGAGTCAACCCGGCGTAGGGACTGGATCCGCCGGGCGCGTAGTCGGGGTAGTCGGAGGGGTAGAAGCTGTTAAGCACGGTCTCGTTCCAGCCACCGGAGCCCGGCGTAAGCTCAAAGGCTACTCCGCCGCCGTTTGCGCCTCCGCCTGGCGTGGTGCCGTAGAGATTTCCCCTGCCGTCCGCGATCACGCCTGCTATAGGCTCGCCGCCGCTGTCGCCGTCAAAGTCCAGAAGCGCCTTCTCCGTCCAGCCGCTGGAACCAAGCGTCAGCTCGAACACCGTGCCGTAGCCGTAAGCGCCCCCCCACACGGTGGTGCCGTACAAGTTGCCCGAAGCGTCCAGAATCAGCCCAGCATTCGGGGCTTCTCCGTCGTTCTCCCCTGTGAAATCGTACAGAACGGCAAATCCCCAATTTCCGCCTGACGGTGCCAGCCGGAAAACAACTCCGCATCCGTCCCGGCAGTTCTGGTTTCCCCCGCCGAGGGACGCGCCGTACACGTCCCCCTTCTTATCCAGGGCCACGCCTTGGTTTCCGTCGCCGTCGGCTCCCCCCGTGAAGCTGTGCAGCACTTTGTACCCTGGTGCAGCCGGGGCGGTCGGGCAAAAGCTGAGTGCTAAAGCGGCGAGGGCCATCATCCGGGCAAATCTCGATTTCAATCCTCCGGTTTCCATCTCGTTCGCCTCCCTAACTCTAGCATGTACTCAGTTCCTGCTGACCTCGCAATTCTTGGTTACTCATTCGCATCGTTGTCCGGATCTAGCGGATAGGTCGAAAAGCACGTTACGGTTTGACTTTTATAGAGCGGATTGTGGAAGCAAATTTCCGGGTACTTCGCCCCATTGACCGTCCGAAAGGGGATCGGCGTCGGGTTCGATTGCGTGTAGGTGAAAAAATCCGACAGCCCATACGGGTCCAGCGGGGGCAAGCCGACATCGGGGGCAAAGAAGTCCGCGTAGGGGAAGTTTGGGTCGCCGGAGATGCCGGCCTGGCCGCCGAGGCGCTGTCCTTTCGGCGCCAGCGCGTACTCGATGAAGTTCAAGATGCTGCCAAAGTCGTGGTTGACGCTGGAGACGTAGCCGGTGTACACCGCTGGGGGCTGCGCCGTCTGGACCGCGTATGCGGAGATAGCCAGCAGAGGTGCGCGGAACCCGTATACGTACTGGGCTCCGTTGTCGTTGCCGCCGTTCGGGTAGCCGATAGCGAGAGGCGGAACGTGGTCGTAGTAGCCGCCCCAGTCGTCCCAAGTTACGAGGATGACCGGGGGGCTGGCCCACCTTTACGTTCGTTGTAAAGGTGGGAACGATGAGGTCGGTGGCGAAATCGGGAGGCAGGCTACGTTGGTTCCCACCTTTGCAAAACCCGCAAAGGTGGGCCAGCCGCCATGGGAAGCGCCAACGACCGCAGCCCGATTATCCAGTAGTGGGTTGATTTCGAATGGTTCACGCGAGATCCCTTGCCCCGCTTGAAAAAGCGCGGGGCTTCGGGATGACGACCTCAGGGCAAAAGGCAAGTGATGAGCGAATTTTAACATTCGCGTCCCATTACCTCGGTCACCGTGACCCCTTGCCGGGTGCGGGATATGATCAGGCATCGGGCGTTGCCATGAAGAAATTGAAGTTCATTCTCTCCCTGACCAATAACGACAACGACTATCAGATCGAGCAGGCGGCATCCGCCGAACAAGCTGCAAAACGGCTGGGTGCGGAGGTACAGATCATCCATGCCGACAACGATTCGGTCACGCAGAGCCAGCAACTTCTGAAGATTATCCAATCGCGCAACGAGGCGCTGCCGGACGGAATCATCTTTGAACCCGTGGGCGGGACTGCGATGCCACAAGTGGCGCGCGCGGCGGCCGCTGCCGGAGTCGGATGGGTTGTCCTCAACCGCGATGCGGAATATGCTTCTGAGCTTCGCCAGGCTTATCGTGTTCCCGTGTTTTGCATTACCTCGGACCATGAAGAAATCGGCCGCATCCAGGGCCGGCAATTTGCCGCATTGCTGCCTCGCGGCGGAACTGTCTTGTACATTCAGGGTCCTACGGAAAATCTGGCCGCCAAGCAGCGTACCTTCGGCATGTATGAGACCAAGCCAGCCGATGTGCAGGTCAAACTCATGAAGGCGCAATGGACCGAGTCCAGCGCGCACCGCACCGTCAGTTCATGGCTGCGCTTGTCCACTTCCCAGCAAACGCATCTTGACCTGATCGCGGCCCAGGACGATTCCATGGCGCTGGGCGCTCGTAAAGCATTCCAGGAGGAACCCAATCCCGAGGCTCGGGAGCGCTGGTTGAGGCTGCCCTACATCGGATGCGACGGTCTCCCGAACAGCGGGCAAACCTGGGTGCGACGCGGCTTGTTGACGGCCACAATCTTTGTGCCGCCGAATGCCGGGACTGCCCTGCAGATGCTGGTGGAAGCCATGCAAACTGGCGCAATGCCGCCGGAGCGCTCGCTGACTACGCCGGTGTCGATTCCCGCGCTCGACGCTTTGGCCACATCCCAAGCAGAGAAGACCCGTGCACTCTCTGCGGGAACGTCATAATCTCTGACTTCCGAAGGTGTGCTTCGTCTTGCTACAGTGGTCCTTTGCGAAGGAGCACTGATGCCGACCCTGGTAGCGCAGCCCACTCGTATTTCCGCCGCGGGAACCAAACCCAAGTTGATTGACGAATACATCGGACGCGTCAACACCAAAACNGNCGGCGTCAGCGTNGCCCACATGCNCAGNCCNCAGGGTTGGGAAGANCCGGGACAGACTCCGGAGTTCGACGAGTTNACNCTGGTCTTGAAGGGCACGGTACGGGTTCGGCACAAGGGCGGCTACATGGATGTAACCACGGGCCAGGCCGTCATTGCGCACGGAGGTGAGTGGATTCAGTATTCCACTCCGGCGGAGGGCGGCGCGGAATATATTGCCGTTTGCCTGCCGGCCTTCGCAATGGACACGGTTCACCGCGACGAGTAAGTCAGGTCTCTCCGTCGTTTGTTAAGCCGCCAAACTGGTGGAAAGCGGTGTGACCGCAACCGCTGGCTCGTGAGGACCGTAGTCGAGGCCTTCGTGCCTGCGGGCTTCATACCAGAGCGCGAGCTCGACCCGGTTCCAGAATCCCAGTTTGTCGTAGATGACACGCAGGTGATTTTTCACCACGTGCTGGGTTGTGCCGATGACTTCAGCCACCTCGCTGTTCTTCAAGCCCCGAGCGACGAGCTCGATGACCTGGCGCTGGCGTGGGCTGGGGATGCGGGTTCCATAAAGGCTGCTTTTTGGCGTGGACGCGATTGATTTTGAGGACGACATAGTATGAACTCCTGGATTTAGCCACGTGCGGCCACACCTGGCGTGGATGAATGTCACGACTGTTCTCTGTTGGGCGCTGGCGCTGCCTCCATCGCCACAGTTCCTTAGAACGGCGAGTGAGACGCGCTACCACGCAGATTGTTAAACCCAAACTCGTGTGAGTTCAGCGCAAGTTGTCACAACCCGATGTGACGGGAGTCACATTGAGGAAAACATCGGGGTTAAAAGCAAGAATCTAAGGAGCCCTGGACTGTTCCCAAAACGGTCGTCGGAAAAAATCGATTTGTTCTTGTCCTGGAATCGACTCCTGGAATCAAGCCGGGCGAACGGAGATCCACTATCGCTATTGGGGGACGGAGGGTGTGGAAGTACGGAAGGCAGGATTGGTGCTGAACCTCCGGGGAAAGCTCGCTTCGTAGGACGACAGGCCCGGACAAATGAAGTGATGGGCCAACGAAAATCCGTATGCTTCCATCTCGCTCTTCGCTTCCTCCGCGGTCCAACCCTGTTCGGCCATTCGATAGGCGGCAATGGCCATGCCGGATCGGTCGTCCCCCAGGCGACAGTGGACGAAGACCTTCTTGCCTGAGTTCTGGCGAAGCAGAGTGAGGAAACGCACGAAAACGGCGTCGTTGGGAAACGGACAGTGCCACGGAATCGAGACATATTGCATCCCAAGCTTGGTAACGCGCCCACGTTCGGCTTCCCGCGAACCGCGCATGTCCACGACGATGTTGATGCCCATTCTTGCCAGCGCTTCGAATCCTTGAGTGGTCGGCTGCCCGCCACGAAAGAGTGTCGGAGTTACCTCGCCGGCATTCGCGACACCTTTAATTGTCAGGCGACGCGCGAACGGGCGTTCCGCAGAATGAGCTGAACCAAGCTGGTTCGCTGCCTGAGGTACGTGAGGCGTAGCACATAAAGCCGGGACGAAAATGGCGCTAATCGCTAGACCGTGGAAACGTCGTAAGAATCGCATGCAGGGAATCTTCTTCCATCCTAGTGAAAAGTTGCGTTAAGTACGAATCCTAGATGCGCAAAGATAGTTGGGAGCGTGGATAATTTTGAAATTAACAGATTCTGCCCTGCGAAAAGAACGCCTATGGTACGACTCGCCCCGTCGATGTGACGTCGACCTCAACTTTATCGCTCACGTGAAGAAGGAAGGTGTTTGGGTTTTTCAGCCCCCATGCGATGTACGGAATAACGATGTGGGTGTGAACATGAAGGCTGTTCCCTTTCGGCTCCACTGCCACGGTCAGCGTCATGGGATGGTCCGCCCCGTGCAATCTGAAAATGCCTTCGACCTGCACTTCAGAGTCGCCATCAAGCGCGACTTTGCCTGACATCCTGGCAGGAGTGAAACTGATCTCTGGATAGCGCTGGCTTTCCAGAATTTCCTGGTGCATCTTGTGGTCGCGACCCTTGTTTCCACTGTCGCCGCTGGCGGCGTCGACGACAATGAGTCCGCTGACGGAACCAGTTGACGGGTTAAAGTGAATCGTTCCACTCTTGAGCATGAAGGTTCCATGCACGGTGTGGAGAGTGGCATCGAGCGTGAACTCGATCTGGGTGTTCGCTGGATCGAGTTCAAGCGTCGTTTCCTGGGCTCGAAGTGTTTCAGCGCCCAGGCTGGCGACAAATAGAAGTAGCCCGACCGAGAGCAAGCGGGGCGTTAGGAAGTTTGATCTATAGGCGCTCATGCCGGGTTATATTCCCGTTCTGTTGCCGTGGACATCACGCGATCTTCAGCGCGGGAAATGGTAGTAGACATCCTGCTTGGAGGGAATCGGGATGCCATTCTTGGAGGCCGGTGTAAAGTGCCAATTCTCCAGCGCCGCCAGCACCCTCTGATCGATCGCGGCACCGAGGCTCTGAATGACGATCTTCTGCACAATGGTTCCCTGCTCGTCGATCGTGATTTCCACGATGACGTCGCCCTGGACGCCGGTCGAGTCCGATCCAAATACGGGATCGGGGGACACAACTGGCAACGCCGGTCGAATCTCGGGACCGGTGAACGTCCCGTAAGAGAGGGATCCGTAGAGCGAGCCGGCTGCCGGACCGCCGGGCCGATTCGATGCGGTCTCGTTGCCCATCTCCAATTTCGGCGGAGGCGGCTCCAGACGGTGCGGCCCTGCTTTTTTTGGAGGCCGCTGCCAGGTAAGGCGTGGTTTTGGCTGATCCTGCGAAACTCCGGAGTCGCCACCGAAATAAATGCGAGTCAGGGAACTGCCGGATTGTCCGCGCACCACCGACGACGGAGCCACAAAGATTGGAGCCGGGCTGTGCACAAGCCAACCAAGAAATATAAGATGCAGCGCCAGGGAAACGCTTAGCGATGTGGCTTGGCGTTTCGGAATGCCGGGATGGAATTGCGTGAACATCAGCGACTACCGCTTACGCCTATTCTACGCACTCTTTCGCTAGAATAAACAGAATACGGATGGACGATTCCCTTCTGAGCAATCGCTGCGATTTTTGCAGCACACGAAGCTACAATGGTTTGCATCTATAGGGCAGCAGCTGAATCAACATAACATTACCGTTAGGGCTGCTGTGCTCCTTATCATCTATGGACTACCTGAACCCGAAGAAACAATGGCGGCACGAAAGGGGACTCCTTTCTTGTCTGGCGTTTCTGTGCGTTCTGGCGAGCCGCCTTCTTCTTTGCTCATCAGCGCTGGGCCAAGCTCTGACGTCGGGACTAACCCAACAATCCGGCGCGTCTTCTTACGGCAGTAGCGCATCCGGTGCCAGCCAGTCAGACTCCAGTCAGTCCAACAGCCCCGGTTCGGTCATTCTTCAAGGTCCGTTTTCAGGCAGTGTTCCCGAGGGCAAAGCCACTGCGGGGGTATTGCCGCTTTCTTTCAAAGAGGCAGTCAATCGCGGCTTGAGAAATAACCTCGGCATCCTCCTGCAGAGCGACAGCACTCTGACCGCACGCGGCGAGAAGTGGAAAGAACTCAGCGAACTGCTTCCCCACGTGAATGCCACGGTAAACGAGACGGTTGAACAGATCGACTTTGCGGCTTTAGGATTTCGCTTCAAGATTCCGGGAGTGCCCAGCGTTGTCGGTCCAATTGGAGTTTTCCAGACGGGTGCATACCTGACCCAGTCGCTGTTCGACTATCATGCCATCGAGCGCAAACGCGGTGCTTCCTACACCGAGAAGGCCGCACAGTACTCTTTGAAGAACGCTCGCGAGTTGGTGGTGCTCGCGGTCGGCAACGCGTATCTGGTTGCGCTCTCCGGTGCAGCCCGAGTAACCACGGCGCAAGCCGATCAGCAGACGGCGCAGGCCCTTTACGACAAGGCGGCCGATCAGCAAAAGGCCGGCGTGATCCCGGCGATTGATGCCCTTCGCGCGCATGTGGAGTTACAGAGCCGGCAACAACAGTTGATCGTTGCCCGCAACGACTATGCGAAACAGAAGCTGACGCTGGGGCGCGTTATTGGTCTGCCACCTGGCCAGGAGTTTAGTCTCACTACTGCGGCCCCGTATGAACCGCTGGCGACGGCGCCACTGGAGGATGACTTGCAGCGTGCGTACGCACTGCGGCCAGACTACCTGGCGGCTGCGCAACAAGTACGGTCGGCAGAGGAATTTCGCAGGGCGGCAACGTCGGAGCATTACCCTACGCTCGATATGGCTGGGGACTACGGAGCCGCAGGAATCCGCCCAGGAAGTTCGCACGGCGTGTTTACACTGGGAGCCACCTTGAATATCCCAATCTTTGCCGGCGGGAAAACCCATGCGGACGTTATTGAGGCGGAAGCCACGCTCCGCCAGAGCCGTCAGCAACTTGAGAACCTGCGCGGCCAGATCGACTACGAAGTCCGTAGCGCCCGTCTCGACCTCAACGCGGCGGCCGATCAGGTTGAGGTGGCGCGCAGCTCGGTCGATCTTGCGAGCCAGACACTCGAGCAGGCGCGCGACCGTTTTGCCGCGGGCGTCACGGATAACCTGGAGGTAGTTCAGGCGCAAGAAGCCCTGGCGGCGGCGAACGAAAGCTACATCTCCAGTCTCTATGCCCACAATGTGGCCAAAATATCGCTGGCGGAAGCAGTCGGCTTTGCCGAAGAGGGTGTCAAGCAATACCTCCAGAATCAAGATAAGTAGAATCAAGGTAAGTAAACATGGCAGAAAATACAGACACGATGGTGCGAGACAATCAGCCTCAAGCCCAGCGGACTGCCACTCAGCCCGCCCCGTTGCCTGCTTCGGAAAGAGATCTTCGCTGGAAAAGCTTTCAGGCGGGCAACCCCAGATTCCGCGTTTTTCTTATTGTCGGAATCGTTGTGCTCCTCGTCATGGGCTTCTTTCTGTGGCGCTACTTCGACAGTTACGAGGACACCGACGACGCGCAGATCGATGGCCACCTGAACTCGATCAGCGCCCGCGTCTCTGGCCATGTCTTGAAACTTCTCGTCGAAGACAATCAATACGTGGCAGCGGGAACCCCGCTGGTTGAGATTGATCCCAAGGATTATCAGGTAGCCGTGGATCGAGCCAAGGCGGACTACGCTGATGCCGTTGCTACGGCAGACGCCGCGCGCGTGAACGTACCCATCACCTCAGTCAACACCAGCAGTCAAACATCCAGCGCGCAAGCGGATGTGGAAAATGCAAACGCCGGGATTGCTGCTGCGCGTCAACAGTACGCCGCGGCGAACGCACAGTTGGCAGAGGCCGAAGCCAACAACGTCAAAGCGCAGAGTGATCTGGTGCGTTACAAGCAGTTAGTCGATAAGCAGGAAATTTCACAACAGCAATACGATCAAGCGGTCGCAGCAGCGAACGCTGATGCTGCGGCCGTGGACGCTGGTCGAGCTTCGGCGTCGGCCGCCGACCACCAAGTGCGGCAGGCCCAGAGCAAGCTGCTACAGGCCCAGGCAAATCTCCGCGCCGCTGCTACCGGTCCACAGCAAGTCGCGACCATTCGATCGCGGGCGCAATCCGCAGAGGCGCAGGCTGATTTCAAGAAAGCCGCGCTGGAGCAGGCTGAATTGAACCTGCAATACACCCTTATTGTGGCTCCCGTGAATGGAGTCGTTACCAACCGCACTGTGGAAGTCGGACAAAATGTGTCGATCGGCCAGGAGTTGATGAGAGTGATCAACCTCGACGACATCTGGGTGACGGCCGACTTCAAGGAAACTCAACTCAAGCGCATGCAAGTCGGCCAAAAGGCGACCATCCACGTGGACACGAATGGCAAAGACTACAACGGGCACGTGCAGAGCATTGCCGGGGCAAGCGGCGCCAGCACCAGCTTGCTGCCTCCGGAGAATGCGACCGGGAACTACGTTAAGGTGGTGCAACGCATTCCGGTCAAGATCACGTTCGATCCCGGCGAGACCAAAGAACACGTGCTGCGTCCCGGAATGTCAGTTGAGCCCAAAGTGTGGGTAAAATAAAAATAAAAGAGGAGGGTTGATGTACCGCATCATTACCATCGAGCGCGAATACGGAAGCGGTGGCGGCGAGATTGCCTGCGAGCTTGCCAAGCGGCTCGGCTGGAAGCTCTGGGACCACGCTTTGACGGAGGAGATCGCCAAAGTTGCGAACGTAGAGTGCGCAACCGTCGAGCGCTGTGCGGAACGCGTGGACGGAACATTTCAACGCCTGGTGAAAGTCTTCTGGCGTGGCAGCCATGAGCGAAGCGTGCCCTTGCCCGGCGTGGAACCATTTGACACGGACCGCTTTGTCTCCGTAGGACAGCAAGTCATGGAAAAGGCTGCCGAGACCGGCAATTGCGTGATCGTGGGCCGAGGCGCGCCCTACTTTCTGCGGGAACGCGCAGACGCCTTCCACGTTTTTCTCTATGCGCCCCACGCGGAAAAGCTTGAGCGATTGCTGAAACTAGGGAAAAGCGAGAAAGAAGCGGACGAGTTACTGAACACCATCGACCGCGATCGGATGACTTTTGTGAAGCGTTATTTCGATGCCGATTGGCCCACGCGCTGCCTTTATCACATGATGATCAACACGGCAGTCGGGAACGAAAATGTGATCTCTACAATTCTGACTACCATGCGCACCGTGGAACGTACGCTCGTAGCCGTCTAACCAGGCAATCTCGTGGACAAATCCGGCCTCTAAGGCCAACCCGGTCCCCGTGTTAACACTTTAGTAATCCTCCTGACTGCACCTTTTTTGCTGCAATTTAACATTCCTGCAATATTCTCCAACTATCATGAGAAGGTCAGCATCTCCGGTTGAGGAGTGGCAGTTGGCATCACCCCGAGTATCACGATTTGCTCTACCGCTGCAGGTCGCTGCCGTCTGCTACCGCCGGCAAGGGCAATCGATCGAGTTTCTGCTGGTGAACACCAACGGCGGCAACAAGTGGACGTTTCCGAAAGGCGATCCTGAGCCTTCAATGTCGCACAGCCATGCGGCGGAACGCGAAGCGTGGGAAGAAGCTGGGGTTCGCGGCCACATCGAGCCACGGCACTTTCATCTTTATTTGCATTCGAAGGGCGTCTTCTGGAAACCGCCGGGAGTGCGCGAATTCGTGATCAAGGCTTTCCTGATGGAAGTTGACTTGATCGACGGGTCGCACGAACCCGAACGCAACCCCACGTGGTTCAGTCCTGACGATGCCAAGAAGATTCTGGCCAAAGGGCGCGAAGTCAAGTATACGAGAGAAATGCAAGCCGTGGTCGACCGCGCGATGGAGCACCTGGGCGCCGCGAAGGCTGTGCCAGCAGGATAAGAACATCCTGTGGTGCGCCTCTGCATTTCCCGCGAACCGCTTACGGCGTCAGCAGGAACCCGTGAGCCACGCCATTGATTGTGCCGTAACCGACAATTTGTCCGGCACCGTTGATCGAAGACGCATGCTCCAGGACCCAGCCTGAGTTCTTGGAAATCATGTTGTTCAGGTCCTGCATCCCTTTCTTCTTGGTCCAGATATAGGCGTGGTTGTCACCGCCAGCTATCGTGGACTGCCCCAGTATCTCTCCGGAGTCGCTGATATAACCCGGCGAGCTGGAGTTGCCTCCCGCGAGCGTACCGATCGAGTGTATCCCTGTCGCGTCCCAATAGACAGAAACTCCATTGGGATATTTCGGTGATGTGGACGAACCCGCAATCACACTCGAATCGTTAAGCCAAATGCCCTCGCTATTCTTACCTCCCGGCAACGTTCCCAGATCTTTCCATCCATTCGCATTGCTCCAAAGGAAGCCGTGATACCTCGTGCCCTTCTCGTTGAAATAGGCGACGCCCGTGACTTGCAGTTTTTCGTTGATATCGTACGCATAGCAATATGGGGCCTTCGGCAAGCGGTGCTCATCTTGAATGTGGTATTTCCCTCCGCTCTTGGTCCACAGAACCACATCCACATCGCCGTTGGACACAAGCGACTGTCCCACGATTACGCCTTTCGAGGTGATCGCGTCCGCAACGCTGTACGCGTTGCCGCCCGGCAGCGTTCCCAAGTCGACCATCCCGCCGCCCTTGGTCCAGAAGAAACCGTGCCCGTTGCCAGTCGAAGTATCTCCTGACCAACCGACGACCTCCCTTGAGTCATTCACGACATAGCCAATGCTCTGGTCGTTGCCAGAGAGGTTGCCCAGATCCTCCATGCCACCACTGCTGCTCCATAAAAAGGCCTCGGCGGGTATATTGGTGGTGCAGGGCACGGTTGGCAGCATCGAGTTGTCGGAACAACCTGTGACCAGGCCATGGTTGTTGTTGTCATCGGCATAACTGCTGGTAAAGCCTGACAGCGCGCCAAGGTCGGTGACAGTATAGGTTTGCGCGGCCGCGGCGGTGGCGAGTATCGATGCGCACAAACAGATTGAAACCGTTCTTATTCTTCTCATCTGGACCCTCCCCCAAGGGACGGCTTGCAATTTTATCGCAACTCGCAGTTTGGTGCCAGATGATTGCCTCGTGAGCCGGGAAGAAACGGGTTGCTTTCTGCCAACACCCCACTCATGAGACGATTGAATTGACGCCATGATTCAGTTGTCCTCTGCCGGAAAACGTTACGGTCACAAGCTCCTCTTCGAGGCAGCCGATTGGATGATTACGCCCCGGGACCGCATCGGCCTGGTGGGAGCGAATGGCACCGGGAAATCCACGCTGATGAAGATTTTCGCGGGCATCGAGACTCTCGATTACGGCTCGTTCAGCACGGCCAAAGGCATCAGCGCCGGATACCTGCCGCAGGACGGGCTGACGCTCTCGGGGCGCACTGTGTTCGCCGAGTGCATGGCGGTTTTTTCCGAACTGCGCGAGATGGAGCAGGAGATGGAAGACCTGACTGCGCGCATGCCGGAACTCGATCAGGCTTCTCCGGAATATGCGCAGGTTGCACAACGGTATCAACGCCTGGAACACGAATTTCGCACTCGCGATGGATACGCGATCGAGGCGCAAGTTGGGAGCGTGCTCATGGGCCTCGGTTTCCGCAAGGAAGATTGGCATCGGCGGACTGAAGAATTCTCCGGCGGATGGCAGATGCGCATTGCGCTGGGCAAGCTGCTGCTGCAGGAGCCAAACCTGTTGCTCTTGGACGAGCCCACCAACCACCTTGATCTCGAAGCCCGTAACTGGCTGGAAGAATATCTGACGCATTATCCGAACGCGTTTGTCTTGATTTCGCACGACCGTTATTTTCTCGACGTCACGGTCAACAAAATTGCTGAGATCTGGAACAAGCGCATCCATCTTTATCCCGGCAACTACGAAAAGTATCTGACGTCGAAGACGCAGCGCATGGAGCAACTCGAAGCGGCCTATCGCAACCAGCGGGAGCGCATCGAGCAGTTGGAAGTGTTCATCAATCGCTTTCGCTACCAGGCGACCAAGGCCAAGCAGGTACAAAGCCGCATCAAGGAACTGGAAAAGATCGAGCGCATCGAACTGCCGGAAGAAGAGAAGATAATCCACTTTTCCTTTCAGCAGCCGAAACCGAGCGGCCGGATCGTGGCCGAGTTTATCGATGTTGCGAAATCCTACGGCGAGAAAGAAGTATTTCGCGACGTCAGTTTCATGATCGAGCGCGGCGACCGAATTGCGCTCGTCGGCGTGAACGGCGCTGGCAAATCCACGTTGATCAAGCTGCTCGCCGAAACCGAACCCCTGACCGGCGGCGAATTTCGCCTGGGCCACAACGTGCTGCCCGACTATTTCGCGCAGGACCAATACAAAGAACTCAATCCAGACGCGCGAATCCTGGATGACATCGGCGA
>JGI12269J14319_10003228_pt1 | contig 15404 bp, 16 predicted proteins | sample PeaSoiSIISIP2007_FD_14319 | JGI IMG/M metagenome (IMG submission 14319) | reverse complement strand
GTTGCTTCTCATGCGCCAAGCTCCTATCCCAGCGCAGAGAATCACTATCCGATTCACCCCTCAAGCGATTTATTGAGTTCTGACCCTAGGCTGTGGCCGGTCGACGGATCGACGGCACGGTCGGTCTGGTGCAGATCCTGCTGCGCATTGCCGGGCGGCGCCGGGATGAGGACGGAGGATGCGGCGGCTTGCGCGTGCGCCGGCTCACCCCACAGGAACTGAGCCGCGCCCGGCACCATCGCGCCGATGCAAAGCGGTACCATCAGGCGACGGAGCGCGCGCGCCGCGCCGCTCGCGCGAGCCGCACGTCGGTCGATCGACGTATTCATGGTCAGCCCCCCTCGCGCCGTTGGTTTCAACGATCCGCGACGGCGCGCCCGCGCTGTCCGAGTTCCCTTGGCGATGCTAGACGAGTGGCGGGCCGCCCGCAACGCGGGCTCGGGGCTTGGTAGTGCCTCAGTTTCGAATCCTGGGGATGCACGCCGCTTATGCACGAAGTTAGGGCCGACCAGCCAAAGCAAGCCGCCATCCGCAACTTTGTGGAGGCGATCGGCATAATGGCCTTGGTCAGCGGAAGCGCGTGGCGATAGCGCGGTCGATCTTCAGATGACCGATCATGCGCTCGATGCGGTTGCGCTCGCGATACATGCGCCCGTTCCAGCGGATTTTGGCCTTGCGATTGGATTTGGGCGCAATGCAGGAACGGATGCCGGCCTCACGCAGGCTGGCGGGGATGATTGGCGATTGGTACCTTCGCAAATTAGAAGAACAGCCGAATTGAGGTGCAAAACGATATGAAAAAGGGCGCAACGACCAAGGGCGAATCCCCTTCTCGGCTGATCGACGCGAGGATCAGGGAACTGGACGACTGGAGGGGCAAGACGCTCTCCCATGTCCGCGCTCTCATCAAACAGGCTGACCCCGAGGTGGTCGAGGAGTGGAAGTGGAGAGGCGTTCCGGTTTGGTCTCACGATGGACTGATCTGCACCGGCGAGACGTACAAGAGCGTCGTGAAGCTGACTTTCTCCAAGGGCGCTTCGCTCAAGGATCCTTCAGGACTATTCAACTCCAGCCTTGAAGGCAACGTCAGGCGCGCTATCGATTTCCATGAGGGTGATGAAATAGATGAGGATGCCTTCAAGACGCTCATACGCGCCGCTGCAGCCCTGAACAAGTCATCGGCCCGATAGTCGAAACCGGCGCCTCATGAGTTGGCGCCTATCCGAGCCGGCGCGATGTCCGCCGCTGCGACCCACGTCTTTGCAGCGTAAAAGACTAGGACACTGCCGCAAGCGTGGGCTTTGCATCTTACCGCCCCTCGCCCAGCGCCCGGATTACCTCGTCGTAGCGCTCCGGGATCCGGCCGGCGAAGGTCTCGGCGAGGCCGCGCTCGACGCCCCAGCGGATGCGGCGCGCGGTGGCGGCGGCCATGATGGGCTCGATGCCCATGGATTGCAGCGTCGTCGCCACCTCCTCCATCTCGTGCACGCGGCGGCGGCCGTGCACCGCCGAGCGGCCCAGCAGATAATCGGCGAGCTTGGTCCAGTCGAGGCCGGGAAAGCTCCCGCCCACGGATTTGAGCACGCGCCCGTCGACGCCGTAGCGCGAGGCCGCCACCAGGCATTCGAGCAGGAGCGCGTCGAGCCCCTTGATCAGGATGCTGCGGAACATCTTGGTGGCGGCCGCGGGGCCGACGGCCTCGCCGAGCACGTCGAGCTGCATGCCGTAGGGCGTCAACGCCGCCGCGAAATCCCGCGCGCCCTTGCCGCCGATCAGCATCGGCACCTTGTGCCCGCTCCGCGGCACCGCATCCATCACGGCGGCCTCGACATAACGTGCGCCGGAGGCCTCGACGATGCCTGCCGCCTCCTGCTTGGTGGCGGGCGCGGTCGAGTTGATGTCGACGTAGAGGTGGCGCGCGCCCAGATGCGTCGCGATCGAATCGGCCGCGATCAGCGCCTGATCGGCGGTCACCGCGGAGATCACGATCTCGGCGGTGGCCGCAAGCGCCGCCGGCGAGTCCAGGAGCCGAACGCCCGCGTCCTCCGCGCGCTTGCGCAGCCCGGCGGCCGCGACGGGCTCCCGATCCGCAATGTCGAAGGCGCAAATCTCAGAGAGGCCTGCGCCCTTCAGGCCCTTGGCGATCGAGGTGCCGGCCTCGCCGAGACCGAGAAAACCGAGACATACGGTCACTGCGCGGCTCCGAGCAGCGGCGCCGGCCGCGCCGGCAGGATCGTCGTGAGGTCCGGCAGTTCGTCGAGCCGCCAGAGCCTGTCGATGAGATCCGCGGTGGCGCCGGAGCCCAACACCGGCGCGATCAGCTCGCGCGCCTTGGCCCGGAGCTCGGCGTCGCTGAGGGGAGAATCGGGATCGCCTTTGCGGGTCGGCGCATAGTGCGAGAGCCGCTCGCCATCGACCGTCTCGATCTCGACGATGGCCGCGCGCTGCTTCGGGAAGGCGGCATCGAGCCTCGGCTCGATCTCCATCGTCACGCGCTCGACCAGGCGGCGGATCGCGGGATCGCGGAGCCGCGCCTCCGCGAAGGCATCGACCCGCACGCTCCCCACCGCGAGCGCGGCGGCGAGGCAGTAGGGCAGGCTGAACTTCGCCTCGAACACCGTGTGCGGATCGCGGTTGCCCGCGACCTCCAGCGCCGCGCGATAGGTGCGCGCCGTGATGCGCGCGACGCGCTCGGGCGTGAGGCCGTGCTTCTCCTTGAGCGCCAGGACCGCGTCGATGGCGGCGTGGGCGTGGCCGCAGGCGGCGTGGTTCTTCTGGGTCATCGAGACGATGTTGAAGTGCCTCCCCAGCGTCGCGAGCGCCGCCTCCCAATCGACATTGCGGCTCATGGCGGCGCCGAAGCCGCGCTCGCCCTCGAGGAGATCGAGCGCGCCGGTCAAGCCGCGCTCGGCCGCGAGCGCCGTGGTGACGCCGACCTCGGCGGCGTGGCCGGCATGCATGGGCTTGCTCATGCAGTCCGCGCGAAACGCCTGTTGCAGCCCCGCGGCGAGCGTGCCGGCATTGGCGAGCGCATGCGCTGTGCGCCCGGCGTCGAGGCGAAGGATCGCGGACGCGGCGGCGGCCGCGCCGAAGCAGCCGACCGTGCCGGTGGTGTGCCAGAACTCGTAATGCGCGGGCACCACGGCGGCGCCGATGCGCGTGCCGACCTCGTAGCCGGCGATCACCGCGCGGAGCAGCGCCACGCCGGAGACGCCGCGCGTCTGCGCCAAGGCGAGCGCTGCCGGCACCGTCACCACGCCGGGGTGATAGATCGCGTCGCGGAAGATGTCGTCGAACTCGATGGTGTGCGACGCGGCGCCGTTGATGAGCGCGGCCGCCCGCGCGGTGGCGCGCCGCCCCGAGGGCACCAGCGCGGCGCCGCCGTGATCGAGCTCCTCGGCTAAGGCCTCCGCGAGCAGCGTCGCCGGCGGCTCGACGCCGCCGGGGATCGCGGCCGCGAACCAGTCGAGCACGCAGCGCCGGGCGTGATGCAGCGCATCCGCGGGTAGCGGAGCCTCGCTCAAGGACGCCGCGTAGTGCGCAAATCGTTCGAGGACTGTGGCCATAACCGGCGCTCACGATTCACTGGTTTTCCCGGCGCGTCAGACCGTATACAAACGCCTCTCCGAGCGTCAACGAGAGGCGTTTTTCACAATGGCGGAACTCAGCTGCGACGTGCTGGTGGTGGGCGGCGGCAATGCGGCGCTAACGGCGGCGCTCGCCGCGCGCGAGCAAGGCGCCGCGGTGGTGGTGCTGGAGCGCGCGCCGGTCGAGGAGCGCGGCGGCAACAGCCGGTTCACCGCGGGCGCCATGCGCGTCGTCTACAACGGGCTCGACGACCTCGTGAAGCTGATGCCGGATCTGACCGACGAGGAGAAGCGCACCAGCGACTTCGGCGTCTACACCTCGGACCAGTATTTCGACGACCTCGCGCGCGTGACGCAGGACCGCGCCAATCCCGACATGGCGGAGCTCTTGATCACGCGCAGCTTCGACACGCTGCTGTGGCTGCGCGGCAAGGGCATCCGGTTCATGCCCATGTACGGCCGGCAAGCCTTCAAGGTCGACGGCAAGATGAAATTCTGGGGCGGTCTCACCGTCGAGGCCTATGGCGGCGGGCCCGGCCTCATCGAGATGCTGCACAAATCCGCCGAGAAGAACGGCGTCCAGGTGCTCTATGGAGCGCGCGCGCAAGCGCTGGTCGCGGACGAGAGCGGCGTGCGCGGCGTCCGCGTGCGGCAGGGACGGCGGAGTTTCGACGTCGCGGCGAAGGCGGTGGTGCTGGCCTGCGGCGGCTTCGAGTCGAACGCGGAGTGGCGCACGCGCTATCTCGGACCCGGCTGGGACCTCGCGAAGGTGCGCGGCACGCGGTTCAACACCGGCGACGGCATCCGCATGGCGCTGGAGATCGGCGCCATGCCCTATGGCAACTGGTCCGGCTGCCACGCCGTCGCCTGGGACCGCAACGCGCCGGAGTTCGGCGACCTCGCGGTCGGCGACAACTTCCAGAAGCACTCCTACCCCTTCGGCCTGATGATCAATGCGAAGGGCGAGCGCTTCGTCGACGAAGGCGCGGATTTCCGCAACTACACCTACGCCAAATACGGCCGCGCCATCCTGGAGCAGCCGGGCCAGTTCTGCTGGCAGGTGTTCGACAGCAAGGTCGTGCATCTCTTGCGTGACGAGTACCGCATCCGCCAGGTGACGAAGGCGAAGGCCGACACGCTGGAGGAGCTCGCGAGCAAGCTCGAGGGCGTCGACGGGGCGGCGTTCCTGAAGACGATCGCGGCCTACAACCGCGCGGTCCGGCAGGAGATCCCGTTCAATCCCGCCGTCAAGGACGGCCGCCGCGCGGACGGGCTGCCGGTGCCGCGGGCGAACTGGGCGAACACACTGGATAAGCCGCCCTACGAGGCCTACGCCGTCACCTGCGGCCTGACCTTCACCTTCGGCGGCCTCAAGATCGACAACGACGGGCGCGTGATCGACACCGAGGGCGAGCCGATCCGCGGCCTCTACGCCGCCGGCGAGCTGGTCGGCGGCCTGTTCTATTTCAATTACCCCGGCGGCACCGGACTGATGTCAGGCTCGGTCTTCGGCAAGATCGCCGGCACGTCGGCGGGGAAGGCCGCGGCCGTCACCGCGTGAAACGCTTTCGGTTCGAATAGAAGCGCCCCCTCACCCTCCCCTCTCCCCGACGGGGAGAGGGTTGCGGAGGCTTAGCGAGCGCGAGCGAGCTTAGCCGAAGCTGGGTGAGGGGGATGTCTCCAATTGCTCTATCGCAGTCACGCCCGCTCCACCTTGGCCGCGTAGCAGCCGGGCGAGGCGAAGTGCACGTGCAGGTATTCCGCCTGGGGATTGGCGAAGAGCCGGTCGATCGCGGACTCCAGCTCGCGGCCGTCGACCAGCTCGTGGCCGATCATCATGGCGTCCTTGTCCCAGGCGCGCACCGCGAGCTTGCGGAGGCGCAGTTGCTCGGGCACCTGGTCGATCGCGTCGTAGGTTTCCTCGCCTTTGCGCACGTAGATCGCGAAGCGCATGCGATAGGGCGAGTCGACGGGATGATGCTCGTGGTTGACGAGGATGAGCTCGTCGCCCGGCTCCGAGTCCGTGAGGCTGACGCGGCAGGGATAGCCGGGGCGACGCCGGTCGGCGATGCGGCGTAGGGCGCCGCGGGCCGCGAGCTCCTCGTCGGAGAGCGCGAAAAGCGGCGCGAATTGGTCGGCTGGCAGGCCTTGGATGCGGAAGCTCATCGTGGGTTCTCCATGACAGGGACGCGGCGAGACTGAGGGAACGCGCCTCCACCCGCTATCCGGTTCGTGCGGTCAAATTTGAGATGCGAATTCCAGCCTTGTCCTCCAAAGCCTCCGCCTTATGATCCCGCCACCCCCGCAACGAGGAGGAGCCCCATGGGAAAGATGATCGAGCTTACGGCGTCCGACGGCCACAAACTCGGCGCCTATCGCGCCGACCCCGCAGGCCTGGCCAAGGGCGCCGTCGTGGTGATCCAGGAGATCTTCGGCGTCAACAATCACGTCAAGCGCACCGCCGACGGTTTCGCCGCGCGCGGCTACACGGCGATCGCGCCCGCCCTCTTCGATCGCCACAAGCCCGGCATCGAGCTCGGCTATGACCAGGCCGCCATCGCCCAAGGCCGCGACATCCGCACCGCGGTCGACGGCCCCGGCCCGCTCCACGACGTCCAAGCCGCCATCGACGCCGTCAAGGGTGTCGGGAAGATCGCTGTCGTCGGCTATTGCTGGGGCGGGACGCTTGCCTTCCACGCGGCAACGCGGCTCTCGGGCCTCGCCTGCGCGGTCGGGTATTACGGGGGCGGCATCGCGGCCACAGCCAACGAGAAGCCGAAGGTGCCGACCATGCTGCATTTCGGCGACAAGGATCAAAGCATCCCCATGACCGACGTCGAGAAGGTGAAGCAGGTGCGGACGGACACGACCATCTACGTCTATCCCGCGGGCCACGGCTTCAACTGCGACGAGCGCGGTAGCTACGGCGCAGCCTCCACGAAGACGGCGCTCGACCGCACCCTGAGCTTCATCGCCGAGTATGTCGGCAAATAGCCGGCGGGAATGACGCTCGCTCTCACCGCCGCGGAGCGCGGCCTCGTCGAGGGCGCTGAGGGCCCCGCCGCGGCGATGGCGGCGCGCATCGTCGCCGAGGCGGCGCGGCTGATGGGGGCAGCCGAGCTGGTCCCGGTGGAGAGCGCGCACATCGACGGCTGCCTCTATCACGGCGACAGCGGCGTGCACTTCGCCGAGCGGCTGGTCGAGCTCGGGGGCAAGGTCGCGGTGCCCACGACGCTCAACGTCGGCGCCCTCGACCTCCTGCATCCCGGCCGAGTTCGTTTCGATCCCGAAACGGCAGACATGGCGCGCCGGCTCATGATGGCCTCGGAGGCGCTGGGCTGCGCGCCGACCTGGACCTGCGCCCCTTACCAGGCGGGGCACCGCCCTCGGCTCGGCACGCACGTGGCCTGGGGCGAATCGAACGCGGTCGCGTTCGTGAACTCGGTCCTGGGCGCGCGCACCAACCGGCTCGGCGATTTTCTCGATCTCTGCTGCGCGATCGCGGCGCGCGCACCCTATTACGGACTCCATCTCGACGAGAATCGCCGCGCGCGGATCGTCATCGACGTGAGCGGACTCTCGCCGGAGCTCAAGCGCACCGACGCGTTCTTTCCCGTGCTTGGCGCGCTTGTCGGCTCCGAGGCGGGCTCGGCAGTGGCGGCAATCACGGGCGTGCCCAAGGGGACCAACGAGGATCGGCTCAAGGCGCTCGGCGCCGCCGCTGCCTCCACAGGCGCGGTCGGGCTCTTCCATGTCGTAGGCGTGACGCCGGAGGCGCCCAATCTCGCCACCACGCTCGGCGGACGGAACCGGGAATGGGGAATTGTGGTGACCCCGGAAATGCTGCGCCAAGCCCGCGACCGGCTCTCTACCGCGGCCGCCGGCAGCGACCGCATCGACGCCGTCGCGGTCGGCAGCCCGCATTTTTCCGCGCAAGAGTTCCGCGCGCTTGCGGAGCTGTCGCAAGGCCGGCGCTTCCGGGTGCCGTTCTACGCTTGCACCGGCCGGGGCGTGTTGGCGGAGCTCGAGCGGGCGGAGCTGCTGGCGCCGCTGAGAGCCAGCGGCGTCGAGATCGTCGTGGACACCTGCGTGGTGGTGGCGCCGATCCTGCCGCCGGAGGCCGGCGTGCTCATGACCAACTCGGGAAAATTCGCGTTCTACGCACCGGCCAACACCGGCTTCGCCACGGTCTACGGCAGCCTCGCGGATTGCGTGGCGTCCGCCGTGGCGGGCCGGGTCACCCGGGACGAGCGGCTGTGGTCGTGAGGGGCCGCGTGCTCATCGCGGGTGAAGGCATCGGGCCGCTGTTGCGGCTCACGGCGCCTCTGAGTTTTTGGGGCGGCGTTGATCCCAAGACCGGAAAGGTCAGCGATCCCCGCCATCCCCAGCACGGGATGAGCATCGCCGGCTCGGTGCTGGCGCTGGCGGAGCCGCGCGGCTCCAGCTCCTCGAGCGCCATCATGCTGGAGCTGATCGCGCGCGGCTTGGCACCCGCAGCGCTGCTGCTGGGCGAGGTCGACGCGATCCTGACGCTGGGCATCGTGGTCGCCGGCGAGATGGGGCATGCGACATTGCCCGCCCTCGAGGTGGCACTCGCGGATCTCGCGCGGCTGCCGCAAGGCCGTCTCACGGTCGCCGCGGACGGCTCTATTTCTGCCGCGGAGTAACCCCCCTTCCTATCCTCCCCCTCAAGGGGGGAGGGGGAATATTGAGGGGTTCCGCCCGCGCACTCGGTGGCTGCTGGCCGTACGTCCTGAACTTCCCGAGGACGCGCGCCATCTCGGCGGCGTCGAGGAGATTCGGCTCGCCCACCTGCAGCGCGCGCCAGTACATGGCGGCGAGGGTCTCGACTTCTACGGCGAGCGCGAGCGCCGCTTTGAGCGAGGCGCCGATCGCGATCATGCCGTGATTGGCGAGGAGACACGCCTTGCGGCCCTCGAGCGCCTCGACCGCGTGGCGCGAGAGGTCCTCCGTGCCGAAGGTGGCGTAGGGCGCGCAGCGGATGCTGTCGCCGCCGGCGACCGCGACCATGTAGTGGAAAGCGGGGATCTCGCGGCCGAGGCAGGCAAGCGTGGTCGCGAACATGGCGTGGGTGTGGATGACGGCGTTCACCTCCGGCCGGGCCGCGAGGATGTCCCGATGAAAGCGCCACTCCGAGGACGGCAACCGCGGCCCGCGATGGGAGCCGTCGAAGCTCATGGCGACGATGTCGGCGGGCTTCAGAATGTCGTAGTCCATGCCCGTGGGCGTGATCAAAAATCCCTCGGAGATGCGGTGGCTCAAATTGCCGGACTTGCCCTGATTGATGCCGAGCGCGTTCATGCGGCGGGCGGTTGCGATGATCTCCCGGCGGTGAGTCCGATGCGCGAGCCGCGAGGCCGGCATCAGGCGCCCGCGCGGTTCGGACGCCGCTCCGGAAAGAGCGCAAGCAATCCCTCGCGCGAGGCCTTCGCGACGCCGCGCTCGGTGATCAACCCGGTCACAAGCCGCGCCGGCGTCACATCGAAGGCGGGATTGGCGGCCGGGCTGCCCCCGGGCGTCAAGCGCACCTGGGTGATGCCGCCGCCCACGCCGCGCCCCGCGATCTCCGTGACCTCGCTCTGGGCGCGCTCCTCGATCGGAATGCTCGCGAGGCCGTCCTCGATCGACCAATCGATGCTTGGGCTCGGCACCGCCACGTAGAACGGCACGCCGTTGTCGTGGGCGGCGAGCGCCTTGAGATAAGTGCCGATCTTGTTGGCGACGTCGCCCGCGGCGGTGGTGCGGTCGGTGCCGACGATGCAGAGGTCGACGTCGCCCCTCTGCATCAGGTGTCCGCCGGCGTTATCGACGATCACTGTGTGCGGCACGCCGTGCTGCAGCAGCTCCCAGGCCGTGAGGCTCGCGCCCTGATTGCGCGGCCGCGTCTCGTCGACCCAGACATGGACGGGCGTGCCGCGGTCATGCGCCATGAAGATGGGCGCCAGCGCCGTGCCGCAATCCACCGTCGCGAGCCAGCCCGCGTTGCAGTGCGTCAGCACGTCGACGCGATCACGCTTGCCCTGCCGGGCGCGAGCCTGCTCGATGAGCGCGAGCCCGTGCTCGCCGAGAGCGCGGTTGAGGGCGACGTCGGCCTCGGCGATCTCGCCCGCTCGCGCCCAGGCCGTAGCGGCGCGGCGCTTCGGCGGCAAGGGCGCCACGGCGGCGCGCATCTCCTCGAGCGCCCAGCGCAGATTGATCGCCGTCGGCCGGGTCGCGGTCAGCAGGTCGATCGCCGACGAGAGCGCGGCGTCCGCGGGATCGCGCGTCAGCGCCAGAGCCACGCCATAGGCCGCCGCGGCGCCGATCAGCGGCGCGCCGCGCACGCGCATGATGCGGATCGCCTCCGCCATCGCCTCGGCGGTCTCGATCCGGCGCGTCACGAATTCGTGCGGCAGCCGCGTCTGATCGATGATGCCGACGGCGGCGCCCTCCGCCTCGACCCAGATCGTCCGCATCGGCTTGCCCTGGACTTTCATGGCGTTCGATTCGGGTTGGCCGAAGTGCTGCGGCCCACCCCCCACCCTGCCCTCCCCCTCAAGGGGGGAGGGGCGACCAAGTTGGCGACGAACAACCCCCTCCCCCCTTGAGGGGGAGGGTTGGGGTGGGGGGAGCGGCGCCGATACACGGTCGAGCCTCTATCGTCCGAGCACCCGCCCCGCGACCGCGTCGAGTTTCTGCAGCAGCGCGGGATCGCGGGCTTCGGGGGCGGTGATGAGGGCGTGCTCGAGAGCGCGATCGCAGCCGGCGGGACAAGGGCCGCGGTCGGCGCTCAGGCGCGGCACCACCGCCTTCACCAAGCTGCGCGCCCGGTCTGCGTTCTCCAGCAGCACGCGCAGGATCGCATCGACGCTGACGTGGCCGTGGTCGGGATGCCAGCTGTCGAAGTCGGTCACCATCGCGACCGTGGCGTAGCAGATCTCCGCCTCGCGGGCGAGTTTCGCCTCGGGCATGTTGGTCATGCCGATGACGTCGCAGCCCCAGGAGCGATAGAGCCGGCTCTCGGCCAGGCTCGAGAACTGCGAGCCTTCCATTACCATGTAGGTGCCGCCGCGCCGGATCGCGATGCCGGCGGCCTCGCCCGCGGAGACCAGCGCGTCGCCGATGCGCCGGCAGACCGGCTCCGCCATCGACACATGGGCGACGCAGCCGGTGCCGAAGAAGCTCTTGGCGCGCGCGAAGGTGCGATCGATAAATTGGTCCACCAGCACGAAGCTGCCGGGCGGCACGTCCTCGCGCAAGCTGCCCACCGCCGAGAGCGAGATCAGCTCGGTGACGCCGGCGCGCTTCAGCGCGTCGATATTGGCGCGGAAGTTGATCTCGGAGGGCGGCAGCCGATGGCCGCGGCCGTGGCGCGGCAGGAACACCACGCCGGCGCCACCGAGCTTGCCGAAGCAGAGCTCGTCGGAGGCCTCGCCGAAGGGCGAGGCCACGCGCCGCCACTCCACCTCCGTGAGTCCGTCGATCTGATAGAGACCGCTACCGCCGAGAATGCCGATCACCGGCGTGGTCGCGTCGCTCATCTCTGCTCCCTTAGCCCAATCTCGCAAGTGTCACCGCGGCGACACGAGCGGGCAACTGGATTCGCCGAGCCCCCAGGTGGCGCGCAGACATGGCCTATGGCAGCATTCGCGGCTTCGACTGCACGACGCGATCCATGATGCGACCGACCATACTCCTCGCAGCGACGGTGGCCATCCTGGCGGCGGCGGGGGCGCGCGCCGAGCCCGCGCGCTACACCGGCTGGCTCGCAACGATACCGACCACCCTGCGCGACGGCGGCACCGAGCAGATACCGGCAACGCTGCTGAAGCCGCCGGGCGACGGGCCGTTCGCCGCGGTGGTGGTGCTGCACGATTGCAGCGGCTTGAGCGCGCGCTCCAGCGGCTCGCCGATGCGCTGGGCGACGCTGCTCGCGGGCCAAGGCTATGTCGCGATCGTCCCCGACAGCTTCTCTACGCGCGGCTTTTCGGAGGGCGTCTGCACCGCGCCCGATGAGGCCGCGCCGCAGCTCCGACGCGTGGCGCCGATACAGCGCGCCTACGACGCCTACGCGGCCCTCGCCTATCTCCGGAGCTTTCCGTTCGTGGACGGCAAGCACGTCGGGGTCATGGGTGGCTCGCACGGCGGCAGCTCGACGCTCGCGTCGATGGTGGTGCCGGCGCCCGGCGTGACCCGGCTCGCCGCGGAGAAACGCGACGGGTTCGCCGCGGGCGTCGCTCTCTATCCTGGCTGCAGCAATCCTTATGGCGCCTGGTCGACGACGCTCGAGTTCGGCGACCACGGCGCCGCCACGGACTACAGCGGCGTCTATCGCCCGATCGCACCGCTTCTGATCCTGATCGGCGAGAAGGACGACTGGACACCGGCAAAACCCTGCGAGGTGCTGACGGAGCGCGCGAAAGCGCAGGGCTATCCCGTGGAGATCAAGGTCTATCCCGGCGCGCAGCACTCCTTCGACAGCAGCGCACCCGTGCGCTACCTGCCCAATCGCCACAACGCAAGCTCGGCGACCGGCCGCGGCGCCACCACCGGCGGCGACCCCGTCGCCTGGGCCGACGCGATCAAGGAGGTGACGGCGTTCTTCGCGAAAGAGCTGAAGGAATAGTGCATCCTTCGACTCAGGCCCTTCGGGCCTGGCTCAGGATGAGGACCATTGACTGGGTTCGCTCAAATCACCTCATCCTGAGCGCGCTCGCGCAAGCGAGCGTGTCGAAGGATCAGTGGACCGCGGCCCAGATGCGGCGCTTGCCGGCGTAGAGGATGCCGGTCATGGCGAGCAGGAACAGGATCACCTTGATCCCGGTGCGGTGGCGATCCTCCAGGGTCGGCTCTGCAGCCCAAGCGAGGAAGTTCACGACGTCGTAGGCTTCCTGGCTGATCGTCGCCTGCGTACCGTCGGCGTAGGTGACGCTGTTGTCGTTGAGCGGCGGCGGCATGGCGATCTGGTGGCCCGGGAAGACCTCGTTGTAGTTCATCCCCTCGCCCATCTTCATGTCCGCCGGCGGGTCCTTGTAGCCCGCGAGCAGGCCGTAGATGTAATCGGGCCCGCCCTCGCGCGCCTTCACGATCACCGAGAGGTCGGGTGGCACGCCGCCGTTGTTGGCGGCGCGCGCCGCCTTCTCGTTGGCGAAGGGTGGCACGAAGTGATCGGCCGGCAGCGCGGGGCGCGTGGTCGCCTCGCCCTGGTCGTTGGTGTCCGGCATCTGCTTCGCCGCCGCGATCGCCTTCACCTCGTCGACGCTGAAGCCGAGTCCGCCGCCGGGACCGCCGGGTCCGAGATCGCCATAGGCGACGAGGCGCAGCGAGTGGCAGTTCGAGCAGACCTCGTTGTAGACCTGGAAGCCGCGCTGGGCGGAGGCGCGGTCGAAGGCGCCGAACACGCCCTCGAAGGGCCAGGCCTGCTTGGGGAACGCCCCGGCTTCCTGCGCAGGCGCCGCGGCAGGCCCCGCCAGCAATACAACGCCGAGGCCGGCGGCGAGAGCGAACGCGCGCATCAGGCGGGCTCCATCTTGCCGGAGGGTGCCGCGGGCGGGGACTTCAGCACGGCCGCGCTGATGCTGATCGGCAGCGGCCGCGGGCGCTCGAGCTTGCCGAGCAGCGGCAGCAGGATCAGGAAGTGGACGAAGTAATAGACGGTGCCAAACCGGCCCATGAGCACGTAAAAGCCCTCGGGCCGGTGGGCGCCGACATAGCCCAGCACCAGAGCGTCGATCACCAAGAGCCAGAAGAACCACTTGTAGACCGGGCGGAAGCGCGAGCTGCGGACCGGCGAGGTATCGAGCCACGGCAGCACGAAGAGCACGCCGATCGAGCCGAACATGCAGAGCACGCCCGCGAGCTTCGCGGGGATGGTGAAGACGAGCAGCCAGATGTCCGGGACCGAGCGCAGGATCGCGTAAAACGGCAGGAAGTACCACTCGGGCACGATCTCCGGCGGCGTCTGCAGGGGGTTCGCGGGAATGTAGTTCGCGGGATCGCCGAGCGCGTTCGGCATGAAGAAGATGAACGCGGCGTAGACGATCAGGAACACGCCCATGCCGAACATGTCCTTGATCGTGTAGTAGGGATGGAACGGGATGCTGTCCTGCGGGCCCTTGCGATCGATGCCCAGCGGATTGTTCGAGCCGTGCTGATGGAGCGCCACGAGATGCAGCACCACCACGCCCACGATCAGGAACGGCAGCAGGTAGTGCAGCGAGTAGAAGCGGTTGAGCGTGGGATTGCTGATCGCGAAGCCGCCCCAGAGCCAGGTCACGATGTCATTGCCGACGATCGGGATCGCCGAGAACAGGTTGGTGATCACGGTGGCGCCCCAGAAGCTCATCTGCCCCCAGGGCAGCACGTAGCCCATGAAGGCGGTCGCCATCATCAGCAGCAGGATCACGACCCCCAGCATCCACAGGAGCTCGCGCGGCGCCTTGTAGGATCCGTAGTAGAGGCCGCGGAAAATGTGGATGTAGGTCACAATGAAGAAGAACGACGCGCCGTTCATGTGGATGTAGCGCATCAGCCAGCCCCAATTCACGTCGCGCATGATGCGCTCGACGGAATCGAAGGCGAAATCCACGTGCGGCGTGTATTGCATGGCGAGGAAAATGCCGGTGGCGATCATCACCACCAGCATGAACCCCGCGAGCGAGCCGAAATTCCACCAGTAGCTCAGGTTCCGCGGCGTCGGATACTCGTTGAGCTCGTGCGCCATGAAGGAGAAGATCGGCAGGCGGTGGTCGATCCACCGCACGAGCTTGCTTTGATTGCGAGGCGCGTCCATGGCGTGCGGCGCTCCTAGAGCTGCTCGACGGAGTTCAGGTCGAAAGTGGAGCCGGCCGGGTTCTCGCCGATGCGCACGACGGTGTCGCTGACGAAGGTGTAGGGCGGCACCGGCAGGTTGAGGGGCGCCGGCACGCCCGCGAAGACGCGGCCCGCGAGGTCGTAGCGCGAGCCGTGACAGGGGCAGAAATATCCGCCCTGCCAGCTGGGTCCCAGATCGCCGCCCGGCTGCGGATTGAAGCTGGGAATGCAACCCAGATGCGTGCAGATGCCGACCAGGACGAGGATCTCCGGCTTGATCGAGCGATGCCAGTTCTTGGCGTACTCGGGCTGCTGCAGCGCCGCGGAGCCGGCGTCGCGCAGCTCATCGGCGTCCTGCACCGCCTGGAGCTTCTGCAACTCCTCCGGAGTGCGGTGCATGATGAAGATCGGCCGACTGCGCCAGAGCACGACGATCTGCTGTCCCGGCTGGATGTGGGAGATGTCGATGTCGACCGGCGCGCCCGCGGCAAGGGTATCGCGGGCGGGCAGCATGCTGCTGATCAGCGGCACCGCCACCGCGCCCGCGCCGACCGCGCCCAACGCGGACGCCGCCAGCACCAGGAAATCGCGCCGCGTGCCGCCCTCGTGCGGACCCACGGCCTGGGCGTGCCCGCTCTCTGCCATCTGGTGTCACCCCGTCGCTGCCACCCGCCGGACGCATCGCCGGGCTAAGGAAACCCGGCCGCACCCTATACGCCGACCCCATCGCGCCTATGCGACATGCTGCCGCATAAAATCAATGGTTTCCGCGCACGGCACCGCGCGCGGGCGCACCCGGTATAATCGAACCGATCGCGCCTTGCAAAGGCGGAAACGCGCTGCCCCGCCGCCACTTGAGAGTCATCGAGCACGCCCCACGCCCATGCGCCTTGCGCTCTATCAACCGGACATTCCCCAGAACACGGGGGCCCTGATGCGGCTCGCCGCCTGCCTCGGCGTGGCCCTGGACCTGATCGAGCCCGCGGGCTTCCTCCTGGGCGACCG
>JGI12269J14319_10003225_pt1 | contig 15411 bp, 14 predicted proteins | sample PeaSoiSIISIP2007_FD_14319 | JGI IMG/M metagenome (IMG submission 14319) | reverse complement strand
GCGCCGGACCCCTTGCAACCCCGGGCTGAGACAGAGCGCCGGTAGGATTGTCCAGCACAATGGGACTCCAACAGTTCGAGCAGCGCCTCGAGCGTCTGGTGGAAGGTGCGTTCTCCAAGGCGTTGCGTGCCGGGATCCAGCCAGTGGAGATCGGCCGACGTCTGACCCGGGAGATGGACCTTCTGCGTCGGGTGGGCGTCAAGGGCTTGATCGCGCCCAATGCCTTCGCCGTGACCCTGTCCCCTCAGGACGCCGTCCGGTTCCAGAGCTTTGCCGACGTGCTCGCCCGTGAGCTGGGCGACGCCGCCCGGGAGCACGCCCGGGCCGAGGGCTATGTCTTCATCGGTCCGGTCGAGGTGGAGATCCACAGCGACCCCTCCATGCGGGTGGGCCGCTACCGGGTGGTGGCGGAGGTGCGCGAGGGTCCCGAGGGCATGCCCGCGGCGTCCGTGGTGATGCCGGACGGGTCCCGTATCGTGCTGGAGTCCGAGCCCATCGAGATCGGCCGTCTGCCTGAGTGCACCATCGTCCTGAGCGATCCCAACGTCAGTCGGCGCCACGCCGAGATCCGTCGCAAGGCGAGCGACGTCGTGGTGGTCGACCTGCGGTCCACCAACGGGACCAGGGTGAACGGCGTGCCCGTCCGCGAGCGCGTCCTCCGGGACGGCGACGACGTCACGGTCGGGACCACCACCATCCGCTTCGAGACCTCCTGAGCACGCCGCCGCCGTGGTGTTCCTGACCTCGCTCGACAACCAGAACCTCCTCCGAGCCCTGGAGGTGCTGGTGGTGGCGCTCATCTGGCTCTTCTTCCTCCGGGTCATCCGGGCGGTGTGGGTCGAGGTCCGCCCACCCAAGGTCAGAGGTGCCGCCGTCGAGGTCCAGGTGGCGGGCCCCCCCCGCCCCCAGGGCGATCGCCGGCCCCGTTCCGGGAGGCTTCAGCTCAAGGTGGTCGAGCCCGAGGACCGGCGTGGGCAGATGTTCGAACTGGGCGACGACGAGGTGACCATGGGCCGGGCCGCAGGTTGTGGGGTCCGGGTCGACGACGCCTTCACGTCGAGCATCCACGCCCGCCTCTCCCGTCGGAACGGCACACTGTGGGTGGAGGACCTGGGATCGACCAACGGGACATGGGTGAACGCGGAGCGCATCGGGACGCCGATGAAGCTGGGCAAGGGCGACCTGCTCCAGGTGGGCGGCACCGTGTTCGAGGTCTCCCGGTGAGCCCTCGCCCGCCGACCTCGCCCCCGACCCTGTCGTCGAGCCGGACCGCGGGCCGTTGACGGTCCTCCGGTCGGGTTCGGCCTCGGACGTGGGCCGGGTGCGTTCGGTCAACGAGGACCTGGCGCTCGAGAGCCTCAGCCTGTTCGCGGTGGCGGACGGCATGGGGGGGCACGTCGGCGGGGAGATCGCGGCCCGTACCGCCATCGACACGCTCCGGACCGAGTTCGGCCGGGCCCCGACGGCCGACGGCCTGGTGGGTGCGGTGCACCAGGCCAACCTGGCCGTGTGGGAGGCAGGTCACGCCGACCCGTCCCTGCGCGGGATGGGGACCACGCTCGTCGCCGCCGCGCTCGTCGGCACCGAGGACGGCGACCGCCTCGTGCTCGCCAACGTGGGGGACTCCCGGGCGTACCGGCTCCACGGCCGGGAGCTGGCCCAGCTGAGCATCGACCACTCCGTGGCGGAGGAGCTCGTGGCCCGGGGCGAGCTCTCGGAGGAGGAGGCCGCCGTCCACCCCCACCGCCACATCCTGACTCGGGCGTTGGGGGTGGCGCCTGACATCGACGTGGACGTGTGGGACGTCACCCCCGAGGAGGGCGACCGCTTCCTGCTGTGCTCCGACGGGCTCAGCAACGAGGTCCCCGCCGAGCAGATCACCGACGTGCTGATCTCGGCCCGCGATCCGCGGGACGCGGCCGGAACGCTCGTGGACCTGGCCAACCGAGCCGGTGGCAACGACAACATCACCGTGGTCGTGCTGGACGTGGTGGTGGGCGACCGCCCGTCCGTCGAGCACGACGGTTCCTCGACGGGCGAAGTGCCCGCGACACCGCCCGCCCCCGACGCCACCTCGGGCCCCGACGCCGGCCTCGACACCGTCGACGGCGCTGCCGGCGCCATGGGCACCGCGCCACCCGGTGGTGCCACCGGCCCCGGTCCGGACTCGTCCACCGAGGCCACCGCCGCGTCGGCCACCGCCACGGCGGCGCCGGGGACGGCGACGGCGCTGGCCACCCCCGGTCTCCGTCCCGATGCTCCCGCCGCCCCGGGGACAACCGCACCGACCACCCGCAACGGGGCCGGCACGGCGGTCGTGGGGCGGTCCTCCGTCCCGGCCGCAGGGGGCCGCACCGGGCGCCACGAGCGCCATCCCGGCGTCCACGTCCCGCGCCGCATCACCTTCCGGGTTGTGTTGTTCGTGGTGCTGCTCGCAGGGGTGGTCTACGCCGGGTACGCGGTCATCCGCTGGTACGTGAACAACTCGTACTACGTGGGTCTCGACCACCACAGCGTCGTGATCTACCAGGGCCGCCGCGGCGGGTTCGTGGGGATCCAGCCCAAGATCGTGAAGCGCTACATCATCACCACGGGTGAGGTCCCCTCGTTCGACGTCGCGCCCTTGAAGGGCGGCGTCGAGGAGCCGTCGCTGAAGGCGGCGGAGAACTACGTGACACAGCTGCAGCAGGAGCCCTGCATCCTGCAGGGCGCACCGGCCTCGTGTGCCACGACCTCCACCCTGGCGCCGGGACCGACCTCCACCGTCGCGCCGGGACCGGGCTCCACCTCGACGTCGGGCGCACCGCCGTTGCGCTCCCCCGCGAGTCCCACCCGCGTCGACATGCCGGTGGCGGCCTGAGATGGCACGCCGGATCGGCTGGCTGGGCGCCTTCATGGTGCTGTGCTTCGTGGTGCTGTTCGTGCAACTGAACAACGTGCAGGTGGTGAAGGCCCACCAGTACTCCACCGACTCGCACAACCCCGCCAACGAGGCCCAGAGCTACGACCAGCCCCGGGGCGTCATCCAGAGTGCGGACGGCGTCGTGCTGGCACAGTCGGTGCGCACCCAGCCGGGCTCCTCCTACAAGTACCAGCGCCAGTACCCGCTCGGCTCGCTGTTCGGCCAGATCACCGGGTTCTGGTCGTTCAACAAGGGGGCCGCCGGCGTCGAGTCGACCTACGCGTCCTACCTGATCCAGCACAACCGGCCGATCAAGACCATCGGGGACCTGCTCACCACGCCCCAGGAGACCGACACGGTCACGCTCACCCTGTCGTCGAAGCTGCAGAAGACGGCGCAGGAGGCGCTGGCGGGCCGCGACGGGGCGGTCGTGGCTCTCGACCCCACCACCGGCGCCATCCTCGCCATGTACGCCAACCCGACGTACGACCCCAACCCGCTGGCCGTGAACAACGCCGCCATCGAGAACGGCGCCTACCAGACCGACATCACCGACGTCCCCGGCACCGACTTCACGCCGCTGTCGTCGCTCGCCTACCAGAACGACTTCCCGCCGGGCTCGACCTTCAAGATCGTCACCTCGTCGGCCACCTACACCTACGCCCCCAAGCTGGTGAACACCCCCATGCCGTACTACACGTGCATCCCGGGTGGCACGCTCGGGGGCCAGAGCCCGACGGCACCGTTGTGCAACGACGGCGACACGCCGTGCGGCGGGACCATCGCCGAGATGCTGCCCCCGTCGTGCGACCCCGGGTTCGCCCTGCTCGGCACCAAGGTGGGCAAGACCTCCATGATGGACGAAGCGCAGGCCTTCGGCTTCAACCAGCAGCCCCCCATCGACCTGCCCCCCAGTCCCTACGAGGTGTCGCAGTTCCTCAATCCCGCCACCTGTTCCGACGTCAACGCCCAGATCTTCCTGGCGTACTCGTCCATCGGACAGGACTGCACCATCGCCACCCCCCTGCAGATGGCCCTGGTGGCGGCGGGCATCGCCAACGGCGGCGTGGTCATGACCCCGCACGTCATGTACGAGATCCGCGACTCCCAGGACAACCTGGTCGAGCGGTACGTGCCGAAGCCCTGGCACACGGCCACCTCGCAGGCCACGGCCAGCGCCGTCGGCAACCTCATGACCGAGGTCGTGAAGGCCGGCACGGCGGCGCAGGTCGGGTTCCCGCCCCAGGACGACGTGGCGGCCAAGACGGGGACGGCGCAGGTAGGCGCGGGCGGGGTGGGCAGCGGCGGCAGCCAGGCCACCACCGACTGGATGATCGCCTTCGCCCCCGAGAACGCCCCCAAGGTGGCGCTGGCCGTGGTCGTCCCGTTCCAGAAGCTGTCGGTCACCGGCGCCGAGATCGCCGGGCCCGTCATGAAGACCATGATCGAAGCCGTCGTGGCGGGCCAGTGAGGGCCCCGGGCCAGGCTCGGGCGCAACACCCCGGACGAACGAGGAGGAGAACAGCAGTGCCTGTCCCAGTGGACGATCGGTCGAGACGTAGGCTCTGACGCACATGGAGCCGACCAAGACCCCCCGCGTGCTGTCAGGGCGCTACGAGCTGTCGCACCTGGTGGCGCGGGGTGGGATGGCCGAGGTGTACCGGGCTCACGACCAGCTCCTGGACCGCCCGGTGGCACTGAAGGTGTTGTTCCCCGAGCTGTCGGTGGACCGGTCCTTCGTGGAGCGCTTCCGCCGCGAGGCCCAGGCGGCCGCCAACCTGTCGCACCCCAACATCGTCCCGGTGTTCGACTGGGGTGAGGACGGCGGCACCTACTTCATCGTCATGGAGTTCATCGACGGCCGGCCCCTGTCGTCCATCCTGCGCACGGCCGGCCCCCTGCATCCCGACCGGGCGGCCGAGATCGCCGCCGACGTGGCCGGCGCCCTGTCCTACGCCCACCGCCACGGCGTGGTCCACCGTGACGTCAAGCCGGGCAACGTGCTCATCACCGAAGAGGGCATCATCAAGGTCACCGACTTCGGCATCGCCCGCGCCGTGAACACCGAGGAGAGCCTGACCCAGACGGGTGCGGTCATGGGGACGGCCACGTACTTCTCACCCGAGCAGGCCGAAGGCAAGGGCGTCGACGCCCGCAGCGACATCTACTCGCTCGGGGTGGTCCTGTTCGAGATGGTGACGGGGCGTCCCCCGTTCCTGGGGGAGTCGCCCGTGGCGGTGGCGTCCAAGCACGTGCGCGAGCACCCGCCGGCGCCACGCGAGCTGAACCCGGGTGTCCCCCCCGACCTCGAGGCCATCATCCTCAAGTGCATGGCCAAGTCGCCCGACAACCGCTACGCCACCGGCGACGACCTGCGCATCGACCTGTTGCACTTCCGGGAGGGACGGGCCGTCGGGGCGGCCATGCCCGACGGCGTCATGGGCACCACCCAGGCGGTGGGGGCGGTGAGCGGCAGGACCCAGGCGCTACCGCCCCTGGTCATGGGCGAGGGCTTGGAGGACGAGGAACCCAGCCGGACCGGCCTCTACGCCGGCATCCTGGTCCTGCTGCTCGTGGCGCTGGCCGTGGTGATCCTGTTCCTCGGGAACTCCCTCGGATGGTGGCACCTCGGCAAGACGGTCCCGACGTTCACCCTCCCCGACGTGTCCAGCCAGAACGTGAACGCGGCCGAGGCCACCTTGCGGCGCGACGGCCTGCACACCAAGGTGCAGCCCGACACCTCCGCCCCCAACGTCCCCAACACCCGGGTGCTGCACACCACGCCCGTGGCGGGATCGACGGTGAAGAAGGGGCAGACGGTGACGCTCGTCACCGGGAACCAGGGCCCGCCCATCACCATCCCGAGCAACCTCATCGGCCAGTCGGTGCAGTCGGCCAAGGCCGAGCTGCAGCAGCTGGGCCTGCAATCGAACGTCCAGACGAGCAACACATGCACCACGCAGCTCATCGTGTGCAGCACCAACCCCAAGGTGGGGACGAGCCAGCCGCCGGGTACCACCATCAACCTCGTGACCGCCCCCACCACCTCGGCCGTCCCCGACGTGACCGGGCTCAACCAGAACACCGCCTGCAACCGGCTGGGCCAGGCCGGGTTCAATTGCGGGACCACGACCAAGCAGGCCTCGCAGAGCGTGCCGGTCGGCGACGTCATCAGCACCGACCCCGGGCCCGGCGTCCAGGAGGCGCCCAACGCCACGGTGAACCTGGTGGTGTCGAGCGGTCCGTCGCAGGTGCTCGTTCCCGACGTCGTGGGCTCCACGCAGGCCCAGGCCGTGTCGACGCTGCAGGGTGCCAACCTCACTCCGGTCGTGATCTGCCAGTCGACGCCGCTGCCGAGCCAGGACGGGCTGGTGCAGTCCCAGAGCCCGGCCGGGGGGATGTCGGAGGTACCCGGCTTCGTGATCGACATCACCGTGGCCAGCTTCGAAGGGTGCTCGACGTCCACCTCCACCACGACCACCACGGCCGGCGGCACCACCACGACCTCGGTGCCGTAGGCGGGGCCCGGCACGGACCAACCGCTACGGCCCGGCGCGCTTCGGCCCCGACCCTCGCCGGTCAGGTCCGGGGCGCCCCCAGGGCCGACAGGAAGTTGGCGAGCAGGTCCGGCCCCACGGTGGTGAGGATGGACTCGGGGTGGAACTGCACGCCCTCGACCGGCAGCTCCCGGTGGCGCAGCCCCATCACCACGCCGTCGGCCGTCTCGGCCGTGATCTCGAGGACGGGGGGCACCGACGCCCGGTCCACCACGAGAGAGTGGTAGCGGGTGGCGTCGAAGGGACTCGGCATGCCGGCGAAGACCCCGGCGCCGGTGTGGAAGATGGCGGAGGTCTTGCCGTGCATGAGCTCGGGCGCCGGCACCACCTGCCCTCCGTAGACCTGGCCGATGCACTGGTGGCCGAGGCACACCCCGAGGATGGGGATCTCGCCGCCCAGCTCGGCCACGACGGCCATGCTCACGCCCCCGTCCTCGGGGCGCCCCGGGCCGGGGCTGATGATGATCCCGTCGGGTCCGGCGGCCCGGATGCCGGCCACGTCGATGGCGTCGTTGCGGTACACGACCGGATCGGCCCCGAGCTCGCCCAGCTCCTGGACCAGGTTGTAGGTGAAGGAGTCGTAGTTGTCGACCAGCAGCACCCGGGCTCCCACGCCACCCGACTGTACCGGTCCGGAGGTCGGGGGCCCGCCTGGCTATCCTCGGTGCATGGCGAGCAAGCAGGGTCCCGGGAACGCCGCCCGCAAGGGCAAGTCGGCGGGGCGGGCGACGGCCAGGGCCGTGGCCCGGCCGGCCACGGCCAGCAGCCGCTACACCCCGCCCATCCCCCGCAACGTGAAGGTGAGCCCCAAGTGGATGGGACCCCTGATCCTGGCGCTGCTGGTGGTGGGGGCGCTCACCATCATGCTGAACTACTTCAACGTGCTCCCCGGCGCCCCCACCAACTGGTACCTGGTGGGAGGGATCGTCCTCATCGCCGGCGGCTTCGTCATCGCCACCCAGTACCGCTGACGGCAGTACCGCTGACGGCAGTACCGCTGACGAGGCCGGTCCGGTCCCGGGGCCCGACCCGCTGGGCCCCGGTCCCGCCCGGACCCGGCGGCGGGGTCAGCCCAGGCGCTCGATGATGGTGGCGTTGGCCATGCCGCCGCCCTCGCACATGGTCTCGAGGCCCCAGCGTCCGCCGCTGCGCTCGAGTTCGTTGAGCAGCGTGGTCATCAGCTTGGCACCCGAGCACCCGAGCGGGTGGCCGAGCGCGATGGCACCGCCGTTCACGTTGACCCGGTCCATGTCGGGGTGCAGCTCCTTCTCCCACGCCAAGACGACCGAGGCGAAAGCCTCGTTGATCTCGACCAGGTCGATGTCGTCGATCGACATCTTGGCCTTCTCGAGGACCGACCTGGTGGCCGGGATGGGGCCGGTGAGCATGGTGACGGGGTCCACGCCCGCCAGGGCGAAGGCGTGGAACCGGGCCCGGGGGGTGAGGCCCAGGGCGTTGGCCCGCTCCTCGCTCATGATCAGCACGGCCGCGGCGCCGTCGGTGATCTGCGACGAGTTGCCGGCCGTCACCTTGCCGTCGGGCTTGAAGGCGGCCTTGAGGTTCCCGAGCACCTCGGCCGTGGTGTCGGGACGGACGCCCTCGTCGGTGGAGATCGTCTCGTCGGTGGCAGCACCCTCGTCGTCCTTGATCGCCAACGGGAGGATCTCCCGCTCGAAGCGCCCCTCGGCCGTGGCCCGGGCCCCGAACCGTTGGCTCCGGGCGCCGAACTCGTCGAGGTCCTGGCGTGACAGGTCCCACTGGTCGGCGATCATCTCGGCCGAGATACCCTGCGACACGAGGCCGCCGACCTCGGCGTAGCGGCCCATCATGGTGGGGCCGAAGGGGAAGCCCAGGTCCCGTACGACCGAGGACCCCATGGGGGTGTGGGTCATGTGCTCGACCCCGGCGGCCACCACCACGTCGTAGGCGCCGGCCATGACGCCCTGGGCGGCGAAGTGCAGCGCCTGCTGCGACGACCCGCACTGGCGGTCGATGGTGGTGGCGGGCACCGACTCGGGGTAGCCGGCGGCCAGGACGGCGTTGCGCCCGATGTTGAGGGCCTGCTCGCCGACCTGCATGACGCATCCCATGATGACGTCGTCCACCAGGGCGGGGTCGAGGTCGTTGCGCTCGACCAGGGCCCGCAGCGGCTCGGCGGCCAGGTCGACGGCGTGCCAGCCCCGCAACTTGCCGTTGCGGCGTCCCCCCGGGGTGCGTACGGCATCGACGATCACGGCGGTGGTCATGGCGGTGCTCCTTCCTGGGTCCGGTGGTGCCCCTTCGGGCCCCTACCGGCCGGTCGATCCTCCGTGGCGGAAAACCTGACCGATCGGTCAAGATTCTGTTCCGGGGTCAGCGTAGCGGTCAACCCCGGCGGTCCGACACCCCGGGGCTACGGTGACCGGCGTGCCCGGGCGCATCAAGGACATGGACCGCTGGCTCGGTGACGGGGGCATGGCCGTGATCGGGCAGGTGGGGGCGTCGTTCACCGCCTACGGGGTGGACGGCGAGGACCTCGGGTGGGTCGAGGCCACCTGGACGCCGACCGAGCTGGGGTGCAATCCCCACGGGATCGTCCAGGCCGGTATCCACTCCCTCGTCCTCGACGCCGCCATGAACTTCGCCATCAACGCCGCCCTGCCCGGGCGCGACCGGACCCGGGGCACCCTCGAGATGAAGACCGAGACCATGCGGCCCGCCAAGCTGGGCGACACCGTTGCGGTGCGGGGCGAGGTGGTCCGCATGGCCCGGCAGGTCGCCTACGCCGAGGCCTCCACCCGCGACGGTGCGGGTCGGCTGGTGAGCCGCTCCACCGGCACGTTCCTCCTCTCTCGCGACGACGCGTCCAGCTGAGACCCCCGGCCCGCCGGGCCGGGACCGACGCCACCTCGCCTCGATCCGGTCCTCCGACGGGAGGGGTCCTCCATGGCATCGCCGTCGCTCGGTCTGCCCGTCCCGCCGGCGCGACCCGGCGTGTGCGCCATCTGCCACGGCCCGGCACGCGACGGGCACCCCGACTGCTGGTGCTGCCGGGCCGTGTCGGACGCCCTGTCGCGGCACGGCCCCGACGTCGCGGCCCGGCCGGTCGTCGTCCCGGCGGCGGTCTTCCGCGTCGGCGATCCGCTGCACCGCGTCCTGCGGGGGTACAAGGACGCCCCCGCCGTCACCGCCCGCCGTCACTTCGCCGGCCGCCTACGGACACACCTGGCGGACTTCCTGGCCGCCCACGGCGAGTGCATCGCGGCCGCCGGCGGAGGGGCCACGGACGCGCTGGCGGTGGTGCCGTCGTCGGGGCGGACCGCACTGGCGTTGCCACCGGGCCGGTCAGCGGCGCCGGGGGACGCCGCCGCCCGGCCCTTGGCCGGCGTGGTCGACACGGTGGCGGCCCTGGCCGGACCGGACCGCGTGGTCCTGCGTCGCGGTCCGGGTCGCACCGGTCACCTCGCCCCGCATCCCGAGGCCTTCGAGGTGTGTGGCGACGTGCGCGGGCGTCGGGTGCTCCTGCTCGACGACACCTGGGTCACGGGGGCGCGCATGCGCAGCGCCGGTGCCGCCCTCGTCCGCGGCGGCGCGGTGGCGGTGACCATGGTGGCGGCGGGCCGGGCCATCGACGTCGGTGCCCGCCCGGCCGTGGCGCGGTGGTGGGCGTGGGCCGAACGTGGCGGCGCGGCAACCCACGACGCCGAAACCCACGGCGCGGGAGCGCACGGCGTGGGAGCGCACGGCGTGGGAGCGCACGGCGCGGGAGCGCACGGCGCGGGAGCGCACGGCGACGGCGTGGACCGCGCCGGCGGGAGCCCGCCGCGGTGGCCGTGCTGCCTGCCTACGTGCCGGTGGAGGCTGGGCCTGTCGGAGCGGGTCGTCTCATGAGTGCTGGCCCGTGGCCAACGCCTACAAGGCCGTGCCCCGACGGCGGCTCGGTCCGGGTCGAGCTGCGGGCCAACGGCGACGGTGCCGCGCTGGTGGTGCGGGCCAAAGGCGACGGCATCGACGCGGCCGTCCCCGACCGCGACGGCTCCGGCCCCGGTCCCGGTCCCGGTCCCGGTCCCGAGGGCGCCTGACATCGCGCCCCGCGGCGGCGGGTGCAGCGGCGTGACCTCGGCCTTCGGGGTGTCACCGGGGTGGCGCACGAGCGGGTTAGCCTCGGACACGTCCCGCCAGCGCGGCCGCGTCGGCACGCGCACCAGGTCCGTGCGGGTGCGGCCACCCTCCACCCACCGATCGGAAAGGGGTTTCCCCTGACCCGCACCGACGCAGCACCACCACCGCCGGCACCGCCGTCTGCCCCGGCGGCGCGGGCCGTCGACCTCGTCAAGATCTACGGCAAGGGCGACACGTCCGTGCATGCCCTCGACGGCATCACCGTGGACTTCGAACGGGCCCGCTTCACCGCCGTGATGGGCCCGTCGGGCTCGGGCAAGTCCACCCTCATGCACTGCATGGCCGGGCTGGACCGGCCGACGTCGGGACAGGTGTTCGTGGGCGACGAGGAGGTGGCCACCCTCGACGACGCCGGGCTGACGCGTCTGCGCCGGGACCGGATCGGCTTCGTGTTCCAGTCCTTCAACCTCGTACCCACGCTGACGGCCGAGGAGAACATCACGCTCCCCGCCTCCCTGGCCGGCCGGCGCGTCGACCAGCAGTGGTTCGACTACCTGGTCGACCAGCTGGCCATCGGGGATCGGCTGTCGCACCGGCCCACGGAGCTGTCGGGTGGCCAGCAGCAGCGCGTGGCGTGTGCCCGGGCGCTCATCGGCCGGCCCGACCTCATCTTCGCCGACGAGCCCACCGGCAACCTCGACTCCAACGCCTCGGGGGAGATGCTCGACTTCCTGCGCCGCTCGGTGGACGAGTTCGGCCAGACCATCGCCATGGTGACCCACGACCCGCGGGGTGCGGCGCACGCCGACCGGGTGCTGTTCCTGAACGACGGCAAGGTGGTGGGAGAGCTGCAGTCCCCCACCGCCGACGCCGTGCTCGAGCAGATGAAGCAGCTGGGTAGCTGACATGTGGAAGGCGACGATCAAAGGGCTGCTGGCGCACAAGCTGCGCCTGGCGCTGACCGCCCTCGCCATCGTCCTGGGCGTGATGTTCGTGACCGGCACCCTGGTGCTCACCGACACGCTGCACAACACCTTCACCACCCTGTTCGACAACATCTACCAGAAGATCGACTTCGTGGTGCGGGAGAAGGCGGCGTTCAGCGAGTCGGCGGGCACCGCGGCGCGCCGACCCATCGCCGAGTCGGTGGCGGCCACGGTGCGGGCCGTGCCCGGCGTGCAGTACGCCGAGGGGACGGTGTCGGGCTACGCCCAGTTCGTGGCGCGCGACGGTTCGGCCATCTCCACCGGCGGCGCCCCCACCCTGGGGGTGTCCATCGACCCCCAGCCCCAGTTGTCGTCCCTGCAGGTGGTGCACGGGGCCCGTCCCACCACCTCCGACCAGGTGGACATGGACCAGTCCACGGCGCAGAAGTACCACTTCGCCGTGGGGGACCAGGTCCGGGTCCTGCTGGCCGGGCCGCCCCGGACCTTCACCATCGCCGGCATCGTCCGCTTCGGCACCGCCGGCAACCTGGCCGGGGCCACCATCGCCGCCTTCGACCTGCCCACCGCCCAGCATCTGTTCGACGAGGTGGGCCACTACGACGCCATCGACGTCCTGGCCCGGCCCGGGGTCGACACGGCCGCGCTGCACCGTGCCATCGCCCGGGTGTTGCCGCCCGGGGCCGAGGTGGTGACGGGCCAGACGGTGGCCGACGAGAGCACGAGCGCCATCAACCAGGCCCTGTCGTTCTTCTCCACCGCCCTGCTCGTCTTCGCCTTCATCTCGCTGTTCGTGGGCGGGTTCACCATCTTCAACACCTTCTCGATCATCGTGGGCCAGCGCACGCGTGAGCTGGCCCTGCTCCGCATCCTCGGCGCCAGCCGACGTCAGGTCTTCCGGGCCGTGCTGGGCGAGGCGATCATCGTGGGCCTGATGGCGTCGCTGGTGGGCCTCGGGCTCGGGGTGGCGGCCGCCGTCGGCCTCGTCGCCCTGTTGAAGGGCTTCGGCATCACCCTCCCGTCGGGGGCCCTCGTGTTCCAGGCCCGGACGGTCGTGGCCGCCCTGGTGGTGGGGGTGGGCGTCACCGTGGTGTCGGCCGTGAGCCCGGCCCGCCGTGCCGTGCGCATCGCCCCGGTCGAGGCCCTGGTGGACAGGGGCGCGGCCGAGGGCGAGTCGTCGCGGCGGCGCATCACCGTGGGAGCGACGCTGTTCGCCCTCGGGGCCGTGGTCCTCGCCCTCGGCCTGACCAGGCCCGCCATCGGGCTGGTGGGCATCGGCGCCGTGGCCCTGTTCATCGGGGTGGGGATCCTGTCGCCCCTGGTGGCCCGGCCCATGTCGGGGTTCATCGGCGCGCCGCTCGCCAACGCCCTGGGTGTGGCGGGCAAGCTGGGTCGGGAGAACTCCATGCGCAGCCCGCGCCGCACGGCGCAGACGGCGGCCGCCCTCATGGTGGGGCTCGCCCTCGTGTCCACCATCGCCGTGTTCGGGGCGTCGCTGTCGCGCTCGGCCACGGTCAGCGTCGACGAGGCCATCAACGCCGACTACATCGTGACGGCGACGTCCTCGGCCGGCACCGGGGAGTTCAGCCGGGCCGTGGCGGGGGCCGTCGGCGCCGTGCCCGGGGTGCGGGCGGTGTCGACCGTCTACACCGGGAACTTCGAGGTGCGCGGCTCGCTGGCGACGCTCACCGCCGTGGACAGCGCCCGGCTGTCCGAGACCGTCATCCTGCGCATGGCGTCGGGCGTGGGCGCCCCCGCGCTGTCGGCGGGTGACCTGCTCGTCGACACCACCACCGCCCGCTCCGACCACCTGGCGGTGGGCTCGGTGGTGCCCGTGACGTTCGCCCAGACCGGGCACGGGACCATGCGGGTGGGGGGCGTGTACCAGCCCAACGCCCTGCTCGGCAGCTACGTCGTGAGCGACGGGTTCTTCGTGTCGCACTTCGCCGATCCGCTTCCCGTCGCCGTGCTGGTGCGCACGACGTCGGGCCCGAATGCGGCGGGCAAGGCGGCCGTCCTCGCCGCCGTGCACGACTACCCGAGTGTCAAGGTGCAGACCCAGGCGGAGTTCAAGCAGTCCCAGGAGAAGCAGGTGAACACGCTGCTGGGCCTGGTCTACGTGCTGCTCGCCCTGGCCGTCGTGGTGGCGCTGATCGGCATCGTCAACACCCTCATGCTGTCGGTGTTCGAGCGCACCCACGAGATCGGGCTCCTGCGGGCCGTGGGCATGCGGCGGCGTCAGGTGCGGGCCATGATCCGATCCGAGGCGGTCATCCTGTCGGTCTTCGGCGCCGTCATCGGCGTGGTGGTGGGGACCGGTCTCGGGGTGTCGTTCGCGGCGTCGCTCAGCCAGCAGGGGATCAGCCGCATCGTGGTGCCCATTCCCAGCCTGGTGCTGTTCCTCGTCATCTCGGCCCTCCTCGGACTGGGGGCGGCGACATGGCCGGCCCGACGGGCGGCACGGCTCGACCTCCTGGCCGCCATCGCCAGCGAGTAGCCCGCCCCCGCCCGGCGTCCCACACCGACGCCAGGAGGGTGAGGACGCCGAAGCCGGCGCCGAGGACGCACACCCCGTCCCAGCGCGCCGCGTCGAACACGGCGCCGGCCGTCACCGACCCCGCCGCGCCGCCCACGAAGTAGCACACCATGTAGGCGCTGTTGACCCGGCTGCGGGCGTCGGGGCGCACGGCGTAGATGACGGCCTGGTTGGTGATCTGCATGCCCTGGGTCCCGAGATCGAGGACGACGATCCCGGCCAGCAGGGCGAGGAGCGACGACCGGCCCAGGGCCAGCAGTCCGTAGGCGGCCACCAGCGCGACGGCGGCGGTGGTGGTGACGACGGTGGCCCGTTGGGCGTCGGCCATCCTCCCGGCCAGGTTGGCGGCCGCCACCCCCGCCACCCCGGCCAGGCCGAAGAGGCCGATCACGGCGTTGCCATAGCCGTAGGGGGGTGCCGACAGCAGAAAGGCGAGCGCCGTCCACAGCACGCTGAAGGCGGCGAAGGTGCAGCCACCGAGCACGGCCCGACGCCGCACCACGGGTTCGTCGACGAGCAGGCGCAGCGTGGAGCCGACCAGCCGGCCGTAGGGGACGTGGGGGCGGTTGGGCTCGCCCGGCAAGGACCGGTGCATGACCGCGGCGAAGACGAGCATGAGGGCGGCCGAGGCCCAGTAGATGGCCCGCCATCCGGCCGCCTGGGCCACCAGGCCGCTGGCCGTACGGGCCAGGAGGATCCCCATGAGGAGCCCGGTCATGATGCGGGCCACCACCCGGCCCCGGCGCGCTTCGGGGGCCAGGTCGGCGGCGAAGGGGATCATGACCTGGCCGGCCACCGAGGTGCACCCGGCGGCCGCCGCCCCGAGCTCGAACAGCCACAGCGACGGGGCGGTGGCGCACACCACGAGCGAGGCCGCCGCAGCCAGGAAGAGGGTCACGGCCAGGTACCGGCGGGGGTGCAGGTCGCCCAGGGGCACCACCAGAAGGAGCCCGGTCGCATAGCCCACCTGCGTGACCGTGACCACGCTGGCCGCCCCGGCCGAGCCCACCCCGAAGGTGTGGGCCACGTCGTGCAGGAGCGGCTGGGCGTAGTACAGGTTGGCCACCACCGCCCCCGTGGCCACGGCGATGAGCGCCACCAGCCTCCCCGACAGCCCGCCGCCGGCGCGGCCGGGCCCGGGCCCGGGCCGGGTCACCGTCGTGGGGCCGGCGGTCGACGGGGACGAGCCTCCACCCGCGGGCCAACGTCGGGACCGCGGGGCCTATTCCGGTCCCGGTCACGGCGCCGGACGGGCGATCAGGTCGAATGGGCTGCAAGACTGGGGCGCTGGATCTGTGCCGGCAGGCGGGCCGGCGGGGGGAGCGGCCCGACCCGGGTGCCCGCCATGGCCGGGTCGGAGGGGAGGGTGGG
>JGI12269J14319_10003221_pt1 | contig 15425 bp, 13 predicted proteins | sample PeaSoiSIISIP2007_FD_14319 | JGI IMG/M metagenome (IMG submission 14319) | reverse complement strand
GTGGGCTTGCAAGTCGAGCTCCTTTCGAAGACGCCGGACACCAGTAGAGAGGATGCCGCGGGTCCGCTAACCTCGCAGTTCTTAGGCTTCCTCAGCCACGTTACGATGCGAAGTGCGGCGTTGTCTTGAACAAATCGGCAGGCCGGATCGGCTGCTCCAAGCGGTCGGTGATTCGCCAAGAAGCTCTTGGAATTCGCGGATCATGTGGGCCTGATCTGCAAAGCCGCAACTCACCGCCAGTTGCACCCAGGGAGCTAATCGATCCTGACAGTTTGTAAGGACGCGCTGGAGGCGCTCGATACGAAGCAGACGCTTGGGTGATAGACCAACGTGATGCATTAGACGAGAATGCATAGTCCTGAGCGCCAAACCGGCTTGCGCGGCCATTTCCTCGACGCGATTACACCGAGCTTGGGAAAGGGCCAGGATGCAATCACAGCCGGTCAATTCGCGGCTGAGAAAGTCGGCTAAGATGTTAACGGCTTGGGTCGGAGATCTGAAGTGGTTCAGGTTGTCCATCAACGATCTGCCCCGCACGCCAAAAACGTCCTCGACATGCACAGAGCGATCCGTGAAACTTGAAGCCGGAAGCCGGGTAAGAACAGGCAATGCGCCCGGCCGCAGCCGAACCCCGCATGTGAGGATCCGATTGTCCATCGACACGTCCGCGAAGCGGGAACGCGGGCCAACCAAACAGCAGCGCGTTCGGATGCCTCCGCCATCCGCCCGCGAAACTACAAATATCAGATTGGGATTTGCCTCAGGAATAACACGCCAGGAGGATCCGATTGGTACCGAAAGAGCTTGCTGGACCCAGAAGTGCTCAACGAAGGGTGCCTGTTGGCGCGATGGCGCGAAGAGGCTTGACTCCTTGGCTGCTGCGCCCGATTGATCGAGAAGAATCATAAAAAGCGAAATCCAACCTAGTTTTCCAGTAACATATAATAAATGAAGGGCGGACTAGTGGCCGCCCTTCCTCCTCCTTTAGCTCGCTTTCTCCTCTTCGGCGCGCCTTCGGGCCGCGGCTCCTTCAGGGTCGGTTGTTATGTCGACCCACTTCGGGTCAGGCTTGGCCTCCGCGTCGTAATTGTCGTGCCAGTTCCACCATTTGTACGGCTCGGTCTGGGGATAACCCTCTGGCGAGTCCTCCCAAGCTTCCTGACGGCCGAGCGGCGTGAGGTCGAGGTAGCTCCAGGTGGTGCCCATCGCCTCGTCGCCACGGCTGTTGATGAAGTAAGTGCGGAACACTTTGTCGCCGTCGCGGAAGAACACGTTGTGGCCGTGCCATTCGTCCACGCCGAAGTCTTTGTCGAAGCTATCGGTCATGGTGTACCACGGCATCTCCCATCCCATCCGTGCCTTCAGTCTCGCGATGTCCGCCTGCGGCGCGCGTGACGCGTAGGCGAGCGTGGTGTCGCGGGCGTTCAGATGCGCCAGGTGCGAGACCTGATCGGCACCCAGGGAGCAGCCGCGGCAGGCGTGCTCGGGCCAGCCAAACACTCCGGGCTCGAAGAAGGCGCGATAGACGATCAACTGAGGGCGGCCCTCGAACAAATCGAGCAGGCTCACCTTGCCCTTGCGTCCGTCGAACTCGTACTTCTTGTCTACAGCCACCCAAGGCATCCGCCGGCGTTCGGCGGCCAGCGCGTCACGGGAGCGGGTCAAGGCCTTTTCCTTCGCAAGGAGCTCTTGGCGCGCAGCCTCCCACTCCTGCTGCGACACGATCGGGGGCGTTTTCATCGTGAGCCCTTTTCCGTGTTGCTTGTCTTTTTCTTTGTTCGTCGACATTTTATTTCTCCTTGTTATTTAAAGTCGGGATGATTTCTTCTGCTCCGCTCTTCTTGCGAGAAACTTTAACAGCTAAAGCTGCTAAACCGCCGGTAGAAACGACTCCAGCAATGACCGTTCCCACGGTTGCCAAACAGAATGGACACATCGTGCACCTCCTCGGTGGCGAACTTGACCGTCAAGCCGCCTCTATAGGGATGACGGGTAGGGCGTGGTTATTTCGACAGGGAAAATAAGAAAAAGTCATTTCGAGTCTCCTTCAGTTTTGACTGCCCAAGCTGACTTCCGCTCACTACGTCTGATACGTTTCCGGAAAATGCACGTCAGCACGGACGTCCCTGCGGTATCGTTTCCCCCAGCGGCACATACCTGTGAGTGGAGAGATCAGTGTCCTTCCCAGTTGGGTCAGGGAATACTCAACAGCGATGACCTTCGAGCTCGTCACACGCCTGGCAATCAATCCTGCGGCTTCGAGATTGCGAAGGGTTCTGGTAAGCATGCGCTGGGAGATGCTTCCCAGTTGCCGGCGCAACTCCCCGTGTCTATAAGGCCTGTGTTTAAGCGAAAACAAAATTCTGGGTGTCCACCTCCCGATAAAGATCGAGAGGGTCATTTTCGATCCTTGCATCGTCTTCATGGTGTCCTGCCTCCTCCGGCGAAAACTTCTCGCTGAAATAACCTTTGAGTTTGCCTCTCACACTGTTCTTTCACCGGGCCGGCAGCGTCATCAGATTGCCAGTGCTTGCGGGCCAGCGCAATTAGGAACATATGTGTGCCCGGCGAAGTCAGCGCCCACCGTCTCGAGGTCAAACCTCTCAAGTGATGAAGCGTAATCGCTAAGGCGTTTCTACATGGGTGACGGGTGAAGAGAGTCGATTTCGACAGAGGAAATAAGAAAAACTAAGCGCGATCACGGACAGTTAATTTTCGCACGCCGGGTTGCCCGGCGATGGGGACCTCAGAAGTCGTCGATTTCCGAGCTGCCCGCGATCCGACAAGAATTCCCCGGGATGTAGTTTTGAGCCTGTTATCAACACTTACCCCAACCCACTTGTTAACACATTGTTGCCACGACCGTCCTTTGAACCGACACAACACGAACTGTAGGCGTAAAATCTAAGGAAAGGACGATCCTGCAATGCTCGCATTGCGACTAATCTTCACGGCATTGGCGGCTTTGACGGCCAACGGACAACCGGCGTCGTCTCACCCAACACTACCCCGAACCGAATCTGTCCCCGCTTCCTGCTCACTGACACCTCGTCCGGCGAGGGAGTTCGTACCGCCCGCTGATTATCGCCCTGAAAAATTGCCGGAGAATCTCTTTTACATCGGCTCAGAAAAACTTTGGACTGTGATTAATGAGCCAATGGTTTGGGAGTGGAGGCCACACGGGCCTGGTCACGAAGTGGACCTGACTGCAAAAATCTTTTGGTATCGGGTGGGTTATGGCTGGCGCACCGAACCTATCCCAAAGTTAAGAGTCACTGGCAGACGCCTGGATGGGCCTGCTCCGGCGCTTACTACGCCGCAGCAGCCGGCCACCAATGTCATCCTGGATTCAGACAAAGGAGCAATGCTGACCGGCGTCTATGTGCCCACTCCCGGCTGTTGGGAGATCACGGGAGACTATGACGGAGATAAGCTGAGCTTTGTCGTATGGATTGAACCAGCCAAGTCGCGCGGACGCTGATCCCGGTTGGCGTAACATCGCGATANCGCTAACGACCGCACAACAGTCCCTCCCCCCACGGACGGATTGTCGGCAAACCGGAAATTGAGTCCCTTGCCACCAAATCGTGTTCATGTCCCTTGGCATCGCTCTTGTCGGTCACAGCGAACCCAGACCAGTGCAATTAGCCCCGCCTGTGCAGCAAGAACTGCCTCACGGCCGGGTCCTCGGTCAGACCAATCGCCCGGTCGAAGGCATCCGCGGCTTCAGATGCATTCCCTAGCCGTTGGAATAGGTGGGCACGAACTGCCCAGTAAGGCTGATAGGCCGAGACGGCCTCCAGGACGATCTCATCCAGAACTGCCAACCCAGCTTCGGGTCCCTTAGCTTCGGCTACTGCCGCGGCGTATCCAGTTTGTGTGCCAAGCGTGGGTGAGATGCGGACCAGTTGTTCATAGAAGAACATGATCGCACTCCACGCAGTCCGGCCGCTCCGCGCCCGCTCGGCATGTACGGATTGGATTGCAGCCTCAAGTTGAAACCGGCCGGCGCGACCGTGACTCGACGCTTCGCCGAGATGCCGTTCCGCCTCCTCCATTAGAGGCTTCGACCACAGCTTCGTATCCTGCTCCGAAAGAGGCACGTACCCGCCGTCTGGCCCTCGCCGCGCCGCCCGGCGGGCTTCGCAGTGAAGCATCAGAGCCAGCAGACCGTGAACCTCAGCTTCCCCTGGCATCAACAGCAGAAGCACCCGTGCCAGCCAGATCGCTTCCTCGGCCAGATCGCGTCCGCGTTGGTCGACACCGGCTATGTCGTCCCAGCCGAGTCCAAAAGCGGCATAAATCGCCTCCAGCACGGCATCGAGCCGCTCCGGTAGTTCGGGCGCTTGTGGGATTTCGAAGCGTATACCGCCGTCGCGGATCTTCGTCTTGGCACGCACCAGGCGCTGCCCCATCGTGGTGGGCGAAATCAAGAACGCGTGGGCAATGCGCGTCGCATCCAGGCCCAGAACGGTCTGGAGCATGAGCGGGGTGTGCATCGCCGGATCGATTGCCGGATGGGCACACACAAACAGCAATTTCAATCTTTCATCTGGAAACTCTGTCGCCAAGGTCACGTTGGGCTCCTTTGAATCCTCTCGGAGGAGCGCGAGCGTCGGTTCGCTCGCTTCAGCTACTTGCTGGTGACGCACGTGGTCGATAATCGAGTGGCGCGCGGTCGTCATCAGCCAGGCTTCCGGATTGTCTGGCACGCCGTCTCGTGGCCAAGCCGTGAGTGCCTTGACCAACGCATCGCTAAGCGCATCCTCCGCGCTGGCCACATCGCGCGTGTGCGAGGAAAGGTATGCCACCAGGCGCCCGTAGGACTCGCGAGCCACGCGTTCGATCGTTCGGTGAATCGTCCGGTGAGTGCTCTCTGGTTCGCTTCCACTCATCTTCATTCATTCAGCCCGGTTCATTCAGCCCGGTGACCCGGCACAGGTATTCAGGCGAAACGGGTCGGACCTCCACCGCACCGATCGAGGCGGCCGGGCATCGCGCTGCCCATTCGAGCGCCGCGTCCAGTGAGGGAAGCTCCAGGATTGTGAATCCTCCCAGTTGCTCCTTGGTATCGGCGAAGGGGCCATCCTGCACGCGCCGCTTTCCATCCTTCAGTCGCACCGTGGTCCCGGTCTCCGGGGCTTGCAGTGGATTGCCACCGACGTAGACGCCGGCCTCTACGAGCGCTTTGTAGTATGCCCGCCATGCACCGAGGTAGGGATCATTTTCGTCGGCATTGCGTGCCTTAAAAGCTTCTGGTGATTCGAAGATCAGCAGGGCGAATTGCATCACTTTCTCCTTTGGGAACAAGTGTGAGCGCCTTTGTGCTCCCGAATATATGACGGATGAGCCGCGCCCTGTTCGACAAATTCCAGGAAATCTCGATAAATTTCAAGGGACGCAGCGATCTCTTAGCGAGCCTCTTTCCGAGCTAGTAAGGGAAGTTTTCCTTCATTGCTGACTTGCGTTCCAACTCGATGAGCCAGGCGATGGGTTGCAGATTGCGCCCTCATTATTCATCGTGTTCGCATAGACCGGCGCATTTCGGGCTAACCAGAGGCCAACCTCAGTCGTGGTGTTGCGGACGGTTTCGGGCACTACGGCAGGGACATCGTGCGGGTATGGGTCTTCATAATTGTCGACCGCCCATTGGGAAGGAATGGCTTGCTCTCTGGTGAGACGGCGGACAAAAGTCTGAGTATCACGACTGAAAGTATTGTTCGTGAATTGACGGAACCTGTCCGGCTTGCCGTGGGAGTTGTAAGGCCAGGGGTAGGGAGAAAGCAACATTGTGGTGCGCAGGCCGTGTGCATTGCCCCATTGGATTGCCTGAATAATAAACTTCTGATAGCCACGTCCGCTTCCTCCGGTCAGAAAGAAGTTGGGCGGAACATCGAATGCCATTGCCTTGCCATAAAGCGCCTCATAGCGCTCCAGTGCGTAGTATGGGTTAGTGGCAAAGACGTGATTTCCGCGCTTGGGCTCCTTCGGATCGTTGGGACCCACGATCGGAGCTACGGATTCGATCCCCACAGTTCTGGCCGCATCCACATACTCTTTCCACCGCTTCTCATACTTTTGCAGTTCTTTCCGAGGGACGCCATCATGCGGCGTGTTCACGTTGGCTTCCGCAGGATGCAGACCATCTTGTAAGTACACTGCCTGGTAATAACCATAGCTCGGAGGAAGGGTGAAGTAATTTGCGCCCACTTGTCCAAGTTCAGCCTGACCTGAACCGGTCCCCGTAAACGTGCGCTCTATGGCCCTGATGATACTCGGGGGGTGCTCCGCTGCAATGACGGCATTGGCATGCTCGTAGAGTCCCACGTGACCAGTCTTTAGAAGCTCCGTGAACTGATTGCCGTTCCGGAGCCCGTCAAATCCGCCGGTCCCGCCGACGAAAATGTATTCACCTAGACTCCCGCAGTTGCTGGATGTGTTGGCATCACCTGGATTGAACTGCGCAGCACATAGTGCCGGTACCACCGCAGCGACAGCCATTAGCAACGTAAAAAACCAATAGCTATGAAGTGCCCTAAGGCCGCGCATAGTATTTCCTCCGCGACTTAAACCCAAACCCATCGTCAAAGTTGCTGGTCCCTTCCAGGAAACCCGCACCGTTCACTTGCACGGTGAAGCATCGGTCAACAAACGAATGCAGTGCGCGTCCAGCCTGATCGCTACTATCAGAAAGAAGCTCCCAGAATTCGCGAAAGCGGGCGCGGATGACTCGGAACTGGTGTTACTTCACCAAGACGCCTTTGCTGCCGACTACCAAGAGGACGAATACGCGCTTCTCGGCATGGCACAGTTAACGGCGACATCGGCACCAACCTTAGCCCGTGCGATTGCGACTGCGGTTCCGATCTCTTTGGAACCAACGTTGTATCGTCCGAACAATACAACACGAACCCGTAATTCTCAGGCGCGCCAGCGATACCAACTGCAATTGCACCCAAACGACGACTAACGGCCTCGTCAACTACAAATGCAACCACGAGTCGCTTCTCTTTCGTGACTCTCATGCACAGGGATTGTATCGAAGTCACGAGTCTTATGGTTACACTGTGGTTTACACAGGAGATGTTTCAGGAGAGCATAGTGCGTGAAAGGTGCATGAATACTGGTAGCGCTACCGGGAATCGAACCCGGGTTTGAAGATTGAGAATCTTCCGTCCTAACCCCTAGACGATAGCGCCATCGCGGTCTGGTGCTGATTATAACAAAGCGCGGGCTGGGAGCATGCGCTCTCGGCTTCGGATCGGTTTGCAGAAAATATTGAGGTAAAAGTTCCTGGTCTTTTTCTCAGGAGTGGCGTTTCCCGATGCCTTCTAAGAAATTCTGTGTGGCAATTAATTTTTAAAATGCTTGACAATCCCCCCTCTGCAGTAGAACATGAATAGCGAACAAAAGGCGAATATTGATATCCGCCCCAGAGCCTGGTCGCGGCCCTGAACGTTCCCTGAAATCCTGAGGTGTCCATGTCGTCTTTACCGCTGGTTTCTACCGCGGCCCCAGGCCGTTTTGTTCCCGTCGCCGCCCGAGCGCGGTCAATGCTGGTTTTAGAACGCTTGTCGGCAATACCCAAGCTCGCCGGGGTAACTCCGGCGGCGCGACTGGACGTGCGCCCTGCTCCGCAAATGGTTTCGAGCGGTGTCCGCGAGATTGATGCGCTTACTGGCGGATTTCCGCGCGGATGTCTTACTGAGGTTTGCGGGCCGGCTTCGTCCGGCCGCACCAGTGTTTTGTTGGCTGCTTTAGCGGCAGCAACGCGACGGCGGGAAGTATGCGCTCTGGTCGATATTAACGATGCTCTCAATCCTTACTCGGCCGCGGCAGCGGGAGTGGATTTCGAAAAAATGCTTTGGGTGCGGTGCGGGCATTTGCACAAATCGGGTTCACCCCAGGGACGCCCTTCGGCTTTGCTCAGGGCAGGCTCCGTCACAGAGAAGAAGAATGAAAAAATCGAAAAGCCGGTCGAGCAGGCATTGCGGGTTACTGATTTGCTTTTGCAAAGCGGCGGCTTTGGGCTGGTGATTATCGATCTTGGCGATACTCCGTTGAAGATGGCTCGGCGCATTCCGTTGGCCTCCTGGTTTCGTTTTCAACGTGCGGTGGAACACACGGCCACGGTGTTGTTCGTCATCAGCCAAGTGCCTTGTGCCCAGACCTGCACCTCTCTGTTGCTGAAAGTTTCAGGGAAGAAGTTGTCAGCTGTCAGTTCTCAGCTCTCAGCAGAAACTTCTCCGGCTCATGCACAGCTTCTGGATGGACTTCAGGTACAAGGAGAACTCTTGCGGTCCCGGCTGGATCGCAAACCGGCTGGATCGGTCACAGCCGCGTTCGCAACGAAAGTGCAAGCGGGATGAAGAATTGAATCATTGAGCCATTGAGTGATTGATTCATTGCCCTTCTGCGCAATCATCAATGAGTCAATGAATCAATCGCTCAATGTACTCATGCCCTTTGCCTGCATCTTCGTTCCGGATTTCCCCGTGGAAGCGCTGTTGCGCGCCGAGCCGGAGTTGCGCTTGCAGCCTCTGGCCGTGCTCGAAGGCAAAGCTCCGCTGCAAAAAGTTTTTGCGGTGAATGAAAACGCACGCCGCGCCGGGATTGATCCGGGGATGACCAAGCTGCAGATAGAAGCCTGCCACGATTTGGTGTTGCGGGCACGCTCTCTGCCCCAAGAAGCCGCGGCCCACGCCGCGCTGTTGGATTGCGCGCAATCGTTTTCGCCACGAGTGGAGGCTATTGGTTGCGACACAATCGTATTGGATCTTGCGGGACTGCAGCCGCTTTTTGGCCCTCTGCCCAAAATTGCGCGCGCTTTGGCACGCCGCGCTTTCGATCTTGGACTCAAGGCCAGCGTGGCCGTGGCTGGCAATCTGGATACGGCCGTGCTGGCGGCACGCGGGTTTTTCGGTGTGACCGTGATTCCGGAAGGCAAAGAAGCAGAACAGTTGGGCAGTTTGCCGGTGGAAGTATTGTTTGGGAACTCGGCTGAGGAATCCGCGAAGGTGCTGGAAACATTCAGCCGTTGGGGAATTCGCAAACTGCGCGATTTGGCGGCATTGCCTGACGTCGCACTGAGTGAGCGCTTGGGGCAGGATGGAATTCGTTTACAAGCACTGGCACGTGGGGTCACTTCGCGCACATTAGTTCCAGTCGAGCCGCCGCTGGTTTTCGAGGAAGTGATTGAACTGGATTACCCTCTGGTGTTGCTGGAACCGCTGGCATTTCTTCTGGGACGGTTGTTGGAGCAACTGTGTGCTCGTCTGGAAGCGCGCTCTCTTGCAACTCAAGAGCTCCAGCTATGTTTGGAATTACAAAATGGGTACCAGAGTGATGAATCTGCCGAGCTTGCGCGCGGCTTGGACCCTTCGACTTCGCTCAGGGCAGGCGGGCGAGGGCGCCCGTCCCCACATGGTCTTTTTAGACGCACCCTCCGGCTTCCCGTCCCGCTGCTTGACTCCCGGACTTTTCTAAAGCTGTTGCAACTTGATTTGAAAGCCCATCCGCCCGGGGCTCCCATCATCAAGATTCATTTAGCGGCAGAACCGGTGCGGCCGCGGGCGGCGCAGCATGGGCTTTTTCTCTCGCCTTCGCCTGAGCCGGAAAAACTCGAGCTTACGCTGGCCAGGATTGCGGGCATCGTCGGGGAAAGCAAAGTTGGATCGCTGGAACTGCTGGACACGCACCGTCCCGAAGGATTTTGCATGCAGCGCTTTGCGCCCGAAACGTTTTCATCACAGAGACACAGAGCCACAGAGAAAAACAATCCGGGTTTTTCATTTCAACTGTCTTCAAAGATTTCCTCCGTGTCTCCGTGTCTCCGTGGTGATGATCTGGTGACTGCGCTGCGCATCTTCCGCCCGCCAGTCGACGCCGCGGTGACTATGCAGGACAGCAAGCCTGCATGCATCATCTGCCCCAAAAATAAAGAAATGCAGGGAGAAATTCTCTGGGCCGCTGGACCATGGCGCTCGTCCGGAGACTGGTGGGAGCAGGAGGGATGGGCGCGCGACGAGTGGGACATCGCGGTGCAGGGAGAAACTGGCATCGCTTTATACCGCCTGGTTCGCGATCGGCTTAACGGAAGATGGATTTTGGAAGGAACGTATGACTAAAAATCAGCACCCAGCATTTAGCACTCAGCATTCAGCCATTAACGATTAAGTGTGCTGCTTTTAACTGAGTGCTGAATGCTTCTTTCAATGTACATCGAGCTTCACTCCCGCTCCGCTTTCAGTTTTCTCGAAGGTGCTTCCCTGCCTGAGAACTTAGTCGCAGCCTCCGCCAATCTGAATATGCCGGCGATGGCGCTGCTTGACCGTGACGGCGTCTATGGCTCTCCGCGTTTTCACATGGCAGCGAAGAAAGCAAAAATTAAGGCGCACATTGGAGCGGAGGTAACATGCAAACTGTTTTCACCACGGAGACACGGAGACACGGAGAAGGACACAATTGTAAAAAGTCTAATAGACCATCAACGATTCAGTGTTAAAGATTCCTCCGTGTCCCCGTGTCTCCGTGGTGAATTCCGCCTTCCACTTCTCGTTTCTTCCCGCATCGGATATCAAAATCTCTGCCGATTGATTACGAAAATGAAGCTGCGCTCTGCGAAAGGCGAAGGCGCGGTCTGGGAAGAAGAACTGCAAGAACATGCTGCCGGACTTATCTGTCTGACCGGCGACGACGAAGGACCGCTGGCTGTTGGGCTCACGCACGGCGGCCTGGAAGAAGCGCGCAGCTGCGTCGAGCGGCTGACCAACATTTTTGGACGAGAGAATGTCTACGTAGAACTGCAGCGGCATTTTCATCGCGAGCAGGAAGCGCGCAACCACGCCGCCATCGAAATTGCTCGCTCACTCCAGCTTCCTTTACTTGCGACCAACGGCGTCTGTTATGCCACGGCGGGGGAGCGTGAACTTTGCGATGTTTTTACCGCCCTTCGTCACCATCGCACTCTGGCCGCTGCGGGACGCCTGTTAGCGCGCAATTCCGAGCGCTATCTGAAATCGCCGCAAGAAATGCAAGCCCTCTTCGCCGATCTTCCCGATGCGATTGCGAACACGGTCGAATTGTCTTCCCGGCTCACATTCACCTTCAAAGATCTGGGATATGAATTCCCTAAATATCCCGTGCCTGAAGGCGAAACCATGATGTCGTTCCTGCGGGAACGCACTGCCGAAGGGTTTCAGCAGCGCTATGGCCGAGCCGCGACGGAGCTACAGAGCCGCGCTCGCTGCCAGATTGAGCGCGAACTCAAACTCATCGAAAAGCTTGCCCTCGCCGGTTATTTCCTTATTGTTTGGGACCTGGTTCGCTTCTGCCNCGAGGAAAATATTCTGGTGCAAGGACGCGGCTCCGCTGCCAACAGTGCGGTTTGCTATTCGCTCGGCATTACCGCGGTCGATGCGGTCAGCATGGAACTGCTTTTCGAGCGCTTTCTTTCCGAGGAACGCGGCGAGTGGCCCGACATTGACCTCGATCTTCCCAGCGGCGATCAGCGCGAACGTGTGATCCAGTATTTATACAAACGCTATGGCGAACGCGGCGCTGCCATGACCGCCAACGTCATCACGTATCGCAGCCGCATGGCTTCCCGAGAAATGGGCAAGGCTCTGGGTTTCGATCCAGAGACTCTCGATAAGGTATCGGCCGCCGTTTCCACCTGGGAATATCGCGACGCCAACGACACCTTCGATCATCGCTTCCGCGATGCGGGATTGGATTTAAATCATCCCCGTCTACGCAAATATTTCGAGCTGTGTGTCGCAGTGCAGGATTTGCCGCGTCATCTCGGCCAGCATTCCGGTGGCATGGTGATTTGTCAGGGACAACTCGACTCCGTCGTGCCCCTCGAACCCGCCTCGATGCCGGGCCGCGTCGTGGTGCAATGGGATAAGGAAGACTGCGCCGACTTAGGCATCATCAAGGTAGACCTGCTCGGCTTAGGAATGATGGCCGTGCTCGAAGATTCCCTGCAACTCATCCGCAACCATCACGGTGAAGAAGTAAGCCTTGCCCATCTACCGCCCGGCGATCCCGCGGTGTATTCCACACTGCAGAAGGCAGACACGATTGGCATGTTTCAGATCGAGAGCCGGGCGCAGATGTCGTGCCTGCCGCGCCTGCGTCCAAAATGTTTTTACGACATCGTAGTGCAAGTCGCCATCATTCGCCCCGGACCAATCGTGGGGCAGATGGTGAATCCTTATTTACGGCGGCGCATGGGACGCGAACCCGTGAATCATCTGCATCCTTCGCTCGAACCCGTGCTGGCGCGCACTCTGGGCGTGCCTTTATTTCAGGAACAATTGCTGCGCATTGCCATGGTCGCGGCCAATTTCACCGGAGGCGAAGCCGAAGAACTGCGCCGCGCTATGGGATTCAAACGCTCCCAAGCCCGCATGAAGGACATCGAGGCCCGGCTGCGCAGCGGCATGGAACGCAACGGCATCTCGCATGAAGCGCAGGAGCAGATCGTTCTTTCGATTTCTTCGTTCGCTCTTTACGGATTCCCCGAGTCGCACGCCGCCAGTTTTGCGCTCATCGCCTACGCCAGCGCCTATCTGAAATGTCATTATCTCGCTGCCTTCACCGCTGCCCTGCTCAACAACCAGCCCATGGGTTTTTACCGTCCAGCCACCATCGTCAAAGATGCGCAGCGGCACGGCTTGAAGGTCCTGCCGATCGACGTAATGAAATCGAGATGGGAATGTACGTTGGAGCAGTCAGCACTCAGCAATCAGCATTCAGTCGATTCGGCCGTTCTCCGTCTAGGTCTCCGCTACGCCCGTGGATTACGCGAGGACGCTGGACAATCGCTGGTTTGTCAACGTAACCTCGCCCCGTTTACTTCCATTCGCGATCTTATTCATCGCGTACCCGAGTTGCGAAAAGACGAATTGAATACATTGGCGGAAATTGGAGCGCTGAATTCAGTCGGGAATTCAAATTCACCACGAAGACACGGAGGCACGGAGAAAACTGATAAACGTAATAAGAAAAATATCTCAATAAATGTCAAACCTCCAGATACCTCTGTGTCTCCGTGTCTCCGTGGTGAATTTGCTCTTCATCGCCGCGATGCTCTCTGGCAGGTCGAGCGCGCTGTCCGCCATTCCGGCCCGTTGCTCGACGAATTATCTGAGCCCGACACCAACTCCCCGCTGCGGCCCATGGATCCGGAAGAACGCCTCGTCGCAGACTTCCGCGGCACCGGCATGACCGTCGGCCCACACCCCATGGCTTATCACCGTTCGCGGATGGAAGCGATGGGCATCCACAAAGCTAGCGAACTCAGCAATATTCCTGACGGACAATTTTTACGTATTGGAGGATGCGTCATTTGCCGCCAGCGTCCGGGCACCGCTAAAGGTTTCGTATTTCTCAGTATCGAAGACGAGACCGGAGTGGCCAATGCGATTGTCACGCCCGATCTGTTTCAGAAAAATCGGCTGCTGCTGAGTTCCGAACAATTCCTGATGGTGGAAGGAGTTCTGCAGAATCAAGACAATGTCATCGCCGTGAAAGCCAAACGGGTTCTTCCGCTTTCTATCACCCGCGCCCAAACCAGTTCTCATGATTTCTATTAAATTTCCTCAACAAATCATGTTTCAAAGAGATTAATTCTTTCCACCTTTTACACAAATTCACAGTCTTTCGGTTTATTATTGATTGCATACTTACTACATGCATTTTGTGGGGTTCATCAAGTAGGGCCGCAGTGTATGCGGTCTATCATAAACCATTCTAATCCATGGACTTAGCAGTCCCAAGGAGCACCAATCATGGCTAAAGCAAAAACTCCCCGCACCACTCCAACCACCAAACAAGTTATCACCATGCCCGAAGCTGGCTCTGTCCCTCTGGTTCGGAAGAGCGCGCAGGCGAGCAGTTCGTCCGTTGACCTCTCAGCTCAAATCCGCGAACGCGCATACCAGCTGTACCTGGAGCGAGGCAGCACTCCCGGCAACGAGAACGAGGATTGGCTCAGAGCGGAAAGCGAAATTCTCGGGCGTCAAAGCCATCAACAAAGGGCTTAGTCGTTGATTCCGCCAGAAACGATGCGCACGTAGGCCCGGACGTCTCCGTCCGGGCGGCGGAGCCAGTCTTCGCAGCCGCTCCAGCGATGTCCAACTCCGAAGCTTGGTGAGGTTTGGAAATCCGGTGGCCTCCGCCTTCGTGGTTGCTTCGGTGGACCGTTTCTGAAAAGATACGGGCTAGGATTCCCCCATGTCGCAAATAGGCAGTTTTGCGCTCCTGCTCGCGTTGGCTTTGTGCGCCTACTCTTTCCTGGCGGGCATATTGGGCTTGGTCATCAAAGGACCCGGCGCCGGACGGTTGAGTGAAACCGCGCGTCGCGCCGGAATTGCCAGCTTCGCAATCGTCTTTCTCGCGGCCGTGGTTCTGGTGGTGGCAGCCTTTCAGAACGATTTTTCCATCGCCTACATTTTTCATCACAGCAATCGCGATCTGCCCGCACCTTATAAATTCGCCACGCTGTGGTCAGGGCAAGAAGGATCGCTGCTGTTCTGGGCGCTGCTGCTCTCCGCCTATGGCCTTGTTCTCAGGCTGCGCTACAAAACTGATGTCCGCCTGTTTGCATACGCCTCGGTCATCATCGCTGCCGTTCAAGTATTTTTCTTATTGCTACTGAACTTCGCGGCGAATCCGTTTGGCGTGATGCAAGGCGCGTTGCCCGCCGATGGCAACGGACTCAACCCGCTCCTGCAATATCCCGAGATGGTGATCCATCCGCCCATGCTGTACCTGGGCTACGTGGGATTTACGGTTCCATTTGCTTTCGCGCTGGCCGCGCTGATCATGCGCTATCCCGGCGAGAAATGGATTCAGATCACCCGCCGCTGGACCATGGTCACCTGGGGATTTCTCACTTGCGGAGTCTTTCTGGGTGCGCACTGGGCCTACTCGGTTCTGGGATGGGGCGGTTATTGGGGATGGGATCCGGTCGAGAACGCATCGCTAATGCCATGGCTCACCGGCACCGCGTTTCTACACTCGGTCATGATGCAGGAAAAACGTGGCATGCTGAAGACCTGGAACATGTGGCTGATTTTTTCCACCTTCATGCTTTCGATCTTCGGCACCTTTCTGACTCGCAGCGGCGTGGTCAGTTCGGTGCATGCCTTCGCGCAATCTTCGATCGGCGACTGGTTCGTTGCATTTCTCGCAATCATCTTCGTGACCTGCCTCTTCTTTTATATAAAGAACCGCTCGCACCTTCGCACCGAACACAAACTGGAGTCGCTGATCTCACGCGAATCGAGTTTCCTGTTCAATAACCTGCTGCTGCTGGTGGCATGCTTCACTGTGTTGTGGGGAACGCTTTTTCCGGTGCTTTCCGAGTGGGTTCAGGGAACGAAGGTGACGGTCGGACCGCCATTCTTCAATCGCGT
>JGI12269J14319_10003220_pt1 | contig 15426 bp, 10 predicted proteins | sample PeaSoiSIISIP2007_FD_14319 | JGI IMG/M metagenome (IMG submission 14319) | reverse complement strand
ACCCCGACAGAGGGCTCGCCAGGCGGCGTAGCTCAGGTGGTTAGAGCACACGGCTCATAATCGTGGTGTCGCGGGTTCGACTCCCGCCGCCGCTACCGGGCAGGCAGGGCAGCAGGAGGAGAGAGATGGCCACGAAGAACGAGAAGCGGGTGAAGGTGACGCTCGCCTGCGAGGACTGCAAGCGGCGCAACTACATCACGATGAAGAACAAGGTCAACGACCGTGAGCGCATCGAGATGAAGAAGTACTGCCCCTTCGAGCGCAAGCACACGATGCACAAGGAAACCCGGTAGAGGCCTCAGTCCGAGGTCGCGCTCGAGAGCGTCTCCACCTCCACGTTTGGCCGCTCGCGGCTCATGCGCGACGGCCACCAGTTCCACCGACCGAGGAGCTCAACGGTCGCCGGTACCAAAACAGTGCGCACCACGAAGGTGTCGAGCAGGATGCCCACCGCGAGGCCGACGCCGATGACCCGGATCTGGCCGTTGCCCTGGCCAGCGCCGCCCACGACCGCGAGCACGAGGAAGGTGCCCGCGAGCACCATCCCCGCCGAAGTGACCGTCGGTCCGGTCGCCCCGAGGGCGCGCACCACCGCCGGTCGCAGCTCGGTGCGCCGCGCCTCTTCGCGGATGCGGGTCATGACGAGAATGTTGTAGTCCTCGCCGAGCGCCAGCAAGAAGATGAACATCAGGAAGGGCAAGAGGAAGATCAGACCCGCCTGGCCGGGGATCTTCATGAAGACGATGACGGAGATTCCGAGCGAGGTCAGAAACGACAGCACGACGCTCACGATGAGGTACAGAGGGGCGATGAGACTNCGCAGCACGAGCGCCAAGACCAGGCCGATCGCGAGAATCGCGATAGGCACGATCCGCCCGACGTCGCCTTCGGAGATGGAGCTCACGTCGTAGAGTGCCGGTGCCTCCCCGGCCACGCCGTTGGCCACGGCGCCGGCTCGGCGCGCCGCCGCGGCCACGGCGACACGGATCTTGGGCACCTCGTTAATGGCGCTGTTGCTTCCCGGAGTGCCCGCGCGCAGCCCAGCCTCCCACTGGGCCGTATGCCCGTCGGCACTGATGTAGCGCGCCGTGGCGAGATAGGTGACGTACTCCTCGAGCGAGATGCCAGAGCCGGCCGGCGGCGCGAGGGGCTTGGTGGCGAGGGACTGGGCCGAGCCGTAGCGGTGGACGAGCCGATACAGGTCGCTGAGTTGTGAGGTCGTGAGCGTCGCGCCAGCGGGGTTGAGCGGTCCGCTCAGGGCCGTAAAGTAACCGCTCTGGCGCAGCTGGGTCGTCGCAACGGCGAGCTCCCCGGGGTTGCGCCAAACCGAGGTGGCAAAGCGCATAACGACGTTCGTCGGATTGGCGCTCGCCTCGGGAAAGTGCGCCTCCAGCGCGGCGTTGCCGGTGGCGGCGCTGCTGCCGGCGGGCGCTGCGACGTCGCCGCCAAATCCCGAGGGCACAAAGCCCAGGGCGAAGAGCGCCACCCCGCCGAGCACGAGAACCCCGCAGATCAGAGTGCGAACTGGCCGGCGAATCAGACGCGCCGTGATCCGGCCCCAGACCCCGAACTCGGCAGCGCGGGGTTGGGTCTTGGTCGGCCAAAAGAGGGCACGGCCGAAGATGGCCATGAGCGCAGGCAGCAACGTGAGCCCGGCGAGCAGCATGGTGGCGATGCCGAGGGCCAGTGGCACGCCGAGGTCGTGGTAGAGGCCGAAGCTCGCAAAGAGCAGCGTTAGCAGCGCCACCACCACGGTCGCGGCCGAGGCCGTGATGGACTCGCCGACGCGACGCACGGCGTGCACGACCGCCGCCTTCGGCTCGGTGCCCGCCAGCAGTTCCTCGCGGGTGCGAAACACCAGGAACAGTCCGTAGTCGGTCCCGGCGCCGAGGATCAGCACGATGAGGAGGATCTGGGTGAAGAACGAAACCTGCAGCACGCCGGCGCTGCCGAGGGCGCCAATGAACGATCCTGACATCAACAGCACCATCGCGGCGGGCAAGAGGGTGACAAGCGGGGCGAGGACCGAGCGGAAGATGATGAAGAGCAGGGCGACGATGAAGAGGACCGACGCGTCCTGGATCTCCTTGCTCTGCTTCGCCGACTGCTGCTGGCTGGCCGCATTGGTGGCGATCTGGCCGGCCAGGTAGACGTGCAGGTCCCCCGGCATCGCCACGCGGCTGAGCGCCGAGTCGAGGTGGTCGACCAGTTTCGTAACCACGCTCTCGTTAAAGGGCGAGACCGATGACGTGTACAAGAGCTCAGCCGCGCGCTCGTCGGGCGAGACGCTGAGGTACTGCACGCTGAGCGTCGTGGGTACGCGGGCGAGCGTCGCGAGGGAGGCCTTTAGCGCTACCCCGTCGGCAGTACTCAGGCTCGCACCGGTCGTGACCGCGACCACGGGTATCTCGGTGTGGTTCACCTGGCCGATGAGCGGCTCGGCGAGCGTNGCCGCCTGATTGCTGGGCGCCGACGCTGGGAGAAAGGCGCCATTGTTGTCGTTGACCTGGCTCGCGAGCGAGGGCAGCAGGGCGACTGCGGCCACCGTGCCGGCGAACCAGGCGACCACGATCAGCCAACGAAAGCGCACCACGAAGTGGCCGAGCGTCTCGAAGATGCGAGTCATGAGCCTCCATACTCTCGACCGCGGCGCGCGGCCAACGTCCAAGTTACGTGCTCTTCGCACCGCCCCCGATCAGCCAAGGTTGCGACGAGACCTCGCCGGCGTGGCGTTCGTTTAGGATCGAGGCGGTGTCGAGGTGGCGCGGTCGTGGCGCGAAGGGTTCGTCGCGGGGATGGTAAGATTTCTGTCCCTAGGGCCACGACCCTCGTCGAAGGGCGACCCCATAGGGCAGTGGCTCAATTGGTAGAGCACCGGTCTCCAAAACCGGTGGTTGGGGGTTCGAGTCCCTCCTGCCCTGCTCGGACAGATCGACAGCAGTAACGAAGTGCGAACGAAAGACGTGAGATGAACCGCGAACAGAAGCGATTGATGCAGCGACAGGGCCAGGTGGGCGTCGACGGGGCGCCCGCGTCGCGTCGCACGTCGGTCCAGGACGTCCAGCGCCGGCGCAGCGAGCGCGCCCGGCCGCGCGAGTTCTTCCGCCAGGTTCGCGAGGAAATGCGCCAAGTCTCTTGGCCGACGCGCCCGGAGGTGATGAACTACACGTCAATCGTCTTCTGCGTGCTGGTTTTCATGACGTCGCTGATCTTCGGGCTCGGCTACGGCTTTTCGAAGTTCGTCGGCTTTCTCTTTATCCGTTAGGTCTTAGTGAGCGACATCGACACCCCCCTAGAGCACGCGGCCGACGACGAGATCCTCGACGTCGCGATCATCGACGAGGAAGAGCCGGTCGTCGAGAGTGCCTACGACCGGCCCGGCCGCTGGTACATCGTGCACACCTTCGCCGGCCACGAGCAGAAGGTCATCGGGGCGCTCAACAACATCATCAAGAGCCGCGAGCTGAGCGACTCCATCTACGAGATCTACCTGCCTGAAGAGGACGTCACCGAGTTCAAGTCCGGCAAAAAGGTCGTCGTCTCCAAGCGCATGTTCCCGAGCTACCTTCTGGTGCGCTGCGAGCCCGACCCTGAGATCTTCTACGTCATCGGCTCGACCCCCGGCGTGACGGGCTTCGTGGGCGCCGAGAAGACCAAGCCCACCGCGCTCACCCGCCGCGAAGTCGACAACATCATTCGTCCCCACGTCGAGGGCGTCGAGCAGCCCGCGGCGAAGCGCCGCATGCCGACGCACGAGTTCGAGGTCAACGACACCGTCCAGATCAAGACCGGCCCCTTCGCGACCTTTTCGGGCCACGTGGCCGAGATCAACGAGGACCAGTTGAAGGTAAAAGTGCTCGTAGACATTTTTGGACGTGAGACCCCCGTCGAGCTCGACTTCACGCAAGTCACGAAGCTCTAGAGAACACCAAGGAGAGGGCCATGGCCAAGAACGTCGCCGCAGTCGTCAAGATTCAGCTCGAGGCCGGCAGCGCCACGCCCGCCCCGCCCGTGGGCACCGCGCTCGGGCCCCACGGCGTTCAGACCATGGAGTTCTGCAAGCAGTACAACGCGGCGACGGAGTCGATGCGTGGCACGGTCATCCCGGTCGAGATCTCCATCTACGAGGACCGCACCTTCACGTTCATTCTGAAGACGCCGCCCACGCCGGTTCTGCTGCGCCAGGCCGCGGGCGTCGCCAAGGGTGCGCATCTGGCCGGCCGCGAGACCGTGGCCACGGTGACGTCGGACCAAGTCGAAGAGATTGCCCGGACGAAGATGAAGGACCTCAACACGGACGACATCGAGATGGCCAAGCGCCAGGTGGCCGGCACGGCGCGCTCGATGGGCATCACGGTCGCGGGCTAGGAGAGAGATGAAGCACGGCAAGAACTACCGCAACGCCCTGGCCCAGGTCGACCGCGAGGAGCTGCTGAGCATCCCCGACGCGATCGACAAGGTGAAGAGCCTCTCTTCGGCGAAGTTCGACGAGACCGTCGAGCTCGCCGTGCGACTGGGCGTCGACCCGCGCAAGGCCGATCAGATCGTGCGCGGCACGATCTCACTGCCCTCGGGCACCGGCAAGACCAACCGGGTCGCCGTCTTCGCCTCGGGCGAGGCGGCCCAGGCCGCTCGTGACGCCGGTGCCGACATCGTCGGTGCCGAGGACCTCGTCGCGAAGGTCACCGGAGGGTTCCTCGACTTCGACGTCGCGATCGCGACCCCGGACCTGATGGGCCAAGTCGGCGGACTCGGTCGGGTTCTTGGACCGCGCGGGCTGATGCCGAACCCCAAGACGGGTACCGTCACGACCGACGTCACTCGAGCCGTTACCGAGTTCAAGGGGGGACGCGTCGAGTACCGCACCGACAAGATCGGCAACGTGCAGCTGCGCGTGGGCAAGGTCAGCTTCACCCGCGAGGCCCTCGTGCGCAACGTCCAGGCGGTAATTGACGAACTGGTGCGCGTCAAGCCCGCGAGCGCCAAGGGCCGCTACCTCGTGAGTGCCACCGTCTCGTCGACGATGGGACCCGGGGTGAAGATCGATCCCACGCGTACGCGCGACGAGGACCAGGCGCTCGCCACGGCCTAGCCCTTTTGACGGCCTTCGGTCAGTCCGATGGCGAAGTGAGGGAAGAGTTTCAATGGCGACCTACGCTTCGTGCATGGTTGGACGTCAGGGCCCGGTTCGCTCTTCCGTTGAGGTTCGGCCCTGAGGGGCGCGGCCCCTCCGCTATCGCGTCTCGGCGTCGTCGGGGTTGTCGTCGCACTGCTCAGCACAGTCCCGGCGGTCACGATCGCTCGCGCCGCCCAACGTGACCTGAAGACTCAGTTGCTCTCGGAGTCGAACATGCCGCGAGGGTGGCGCCAGGTCTCTTCGACCACCTCGCCGGTCACGGCCGAAAAGACCGGGTGTCTCGCCGGACTCTCGACAACGTCCAGCCCGGGCGCCCGGCACGTCGGGGTGGCCTTCGTCGAGGGGGCCGGACTGCCGTCGATCATTGAGTCGATCGAGCACGACGTCTCGGCCGCGGGCGACTACGCGAAGAGCGTGGCAGCGCTGGCCCGATGTACGGGGATCAGCTTTCTTCTTGATAAGAAGACGGTGCACGCCCAGCTGTCGCCACTAGCGCTGCCGCATTTTGCCACGGCGTCGGCGGCGTTCACGCTGCGCTTCAATCTGGTGGGGCTCTCGATCGTGGATGATCTCATGCTGTTCCGAGACGGCAACGACATCGGTCTCCTCGAATTCGATGACACGGTGGATCCGCCACTCAGCGCGGTCGAGTCCGTGGCGAACGCCGCGGCGTCCAAGATTGCGGGACAGCGGGTGCACCTGGCCGCCCTGTCCGTCGCGTCGGTACGCGAGCGCACGGCCCACACGACTGACGGTGACGTCGGTTACCGGGCCTTCGGGCTGGGGCCGCCGCTGGTACTGATCATGGGCTACGGCGGGACGATGGAAGTCTGGGATCCACGCTTCGTCGACGCCCTGGCCGAGCGTCATCGCGTGATCATCTTCGACAACGCGGGAATCGGTCGTACTAGCGCGCTGAAGCACCTCACGATCGACGCGATGGCCCAGCAGGCGAGCGCGCTTATCACGGCGCTCGATCTCGGTCGTCCCGACGTACTGGGCTGGTCAATGGGCAGCATGATCGCCCAAGCGCTGGCCGTTCTGCATCCGACCCAGGTGGCCAAGCTGGTTCTCTGCGCGACCTATCCCGGCAACGGCTCGACGGTCCCGCCCTCCACGAAGGCGATCAACGCCCTGAACAGCGGCGACTCGGCGAAGGAGCTGGCCGACCTCTTTCCCGCGGGCCAGAGCGGGGCCGAAGAGTCGTACGCGCTGGCCGTGGGGGACTTCCCAAGCGCCAACGTCGCGCCGCAAACGGTGGTGAATGCTCAGGCAGCAGCAATCAGGTCGTGGTGGGCCGGGACCGACCTCGCGGGCCGCACCGCCACCGCGATCGCCGCTCCGACTCTCATCGCCGACGGCAGCGAGGACCGATTGGATCCCACGGTCAATGACCACCTCATCGCCCGGTTGCTAGCTGGTGCGAAGCTGGTGCTCTACTCCGACGCCGGCCACGCATTCCTCTTCCAGGACGAGGACGCCTTCGTACCGCTCGTGCTGACCTTCCTCGGCTGATCCTCCCCCTTTTGACGGCGTCGCCGCTGCGCCACTACGCTGTAGCCCGCGCACGACGTCGGTGCCAGAACAAGAACGCCGAAGACATCCGGTGCACGCAAGTGCCTAAGGGACGAGAGTCCGCCTGACGAGGGGTACGAGTCTCGCACTCGTTCGCTGGTCCTCGGCCCGTGACCGGGCGGTATCCGGCGGAGGACAGATGAACAAAGCGCGCACCGCCAAGGTCGCCACCGTCGACGAGGTGAAGAAGAAAGTCAAGTCCACCTCGNCGGCCGTCGTGACCGAGTACCGCGGCATGACCGTCGCCCAGATCTCAACGCTGCGCCGCCAGCTGCGCACGCTCGACGCCGACTACAAGGTCTTCAAGAACACCCTCGTGCGCCGTGCCATCGCCGGCACGCCGGTGGCCTCACTCGAGGCGCTCCTCATTGGGCCGACCGCCATCGCCTTCGTGAACGGTGACGTCTCGGCGGTCGCCAAGGCCCTGCGCGACTTCGCCCGCTCGACGCCCACCCTCGTGGTGAAGGGCGGTGTGCTCGACGGCCAGCTGCTCAGCGTCGCCGACCTCGCCGCCCTCGCCGAACTGCCGAGCCGCGACGTCCTGCTCGCGCGATTCGCCGGTCTGCTGGCCTCGCCCCTGTCGACAATGGCCGGACTCTTGAAGGCCATTCCGCAAAACTTCGCCTACGGCCTCTCGGCTCTGATCGACTCACGCGGCGGCCCGGTGGCCGACGTGGTGGTCGAGCCCGAGATGGCCGCCGCGACTCCGGCCGGGGTCGAGGAAGCCGCACCNGCGGCGAGCGACGACGTCGTGACCCCGGTCACGGACGTTGCGGAGGAGGCCCCCGCGGCCGAGCCCGAATCCGACACCGCAGCCGAAGTCGAATCTGCGGAACCGGCCGAATAACCAACCACGAAGTAGAGAGAAGGGAACCACCATGGCTGCAACCTTGACCAAGGAGCAGATCCTCAACGGCATCGCCGAGCTGTCGGTCATCGAGCTGAGCGAGCTCCTCAAGGAGTTCGAGGAGAAGTTCGGGGTCACTGCCGCCGCGCCGGTTGCCGTCGCCGCGGCGCCTGCCGCCGACGCCGGTGCCGCGCCCGAGGAGGACGAGAAGAGCGACTTCGACGTCATCCTCACCGGCGGCGGCGACAAGAAGATCCAGGTCATCAAGGAGGTGCGCTCGCTCACCAGCCTCGGCCTGAAGGAGGCCAAGGACCTCGTCGACAGCGCGCCAAAGCCCGTACTCGAGAAGGTCTCCAAGGCCGACGCCGAGAAGGCCAAGGCCGCCCTCGAGGCCGCCGGCGCGACCGTAGAACTCAAGTAATTTAAGGGGTTTCCAAGGGTCCCGGCCGCGTGAGCGGCCGGGACCGGCGCCGTCTGTGGGGTGTGGACCGTCCGTTTTCTTTAGAATGACTTGACCTGAGCCATGGAATCTGCCTAGGGTTGGCGCAACCGTTTTGAACGGCCGCGTGTCTCTTTGGAGAGCGCCAGTTGCGCATTGTCTGGCGGAACCATTAGAGTGGTTAGACCGTGTTCCTGCCTCTGACTTCGTCATCTCTTGACGTCGTTTTTCGCTTAGGCCCGCCACGTACTTGTAGCCACCCACTGACACGGAGGATGACTGTTGACGTCTCGGTCCACTAGTCCGGAACGCTTTAACTTCTCGGCGCTCGGCGAGGCTCACCCGCTGCCCAACCTCTTAGAAATCCAGCGCGACAGCTTCGACCTGTTCATGAAGCAGGGGCTGCGCGAGGCCTTCGAGGCGATCTCGCCGATCACCGACTTCACGGGTCGGCTCTCGCTCGAGCTCGAGTTCGACCCCGACGACGCGGACCTAAAGAGCCCGCCGAAGTTCACCGTGGAGGAGTGCCGCCAGCGCGCCACCACCTACTCCCAACCCATCTTCGTGCGCGCGCGCTTTCTCAACTCCGAGACCGGCGAGATCAAAGAGCAGACCGTCTTTATGGGCGACTTTCCCATCATGACCGAGCAGGGCACGTTCATCATCAACGGCACCGAGCGCGTCGTCGTCTCCCAACTCGTGCGGTCGCCCGGCGTGCTCTTCCAGCCGGGCAAGGACGAGAAGGTCGCTTTCGAGGGGACCATTCACCCGAGCCGCGGCGAGTGGCTCCAGGTCGATCTCGAGGAGAAGAAGAACAAGTCGGCCAACGCCGGCGCGCGCATCGCGCGCAAGCGCCGCATCTCGATCTTCAGCCTGCTGCGGGCCCTCGACACGACGATGGATGAGAAGTTCTTCGAGAAGTTCGTGGCGCACTTCGACTTTCTCGAGGACCAGTTCCACATGGACTGGAAGAAGGCCCACCTCGACATCGCCAAGCACATGGAGAAGTTCAACATCGAGGACACGCCCGAGAACTTCCTGCGCGCCAGCCAGGAGACCGCGTGGCTCGAGATCTACCGCCGCGCCCGTCCCGGTGAGGTCCAGACCGTCGAGGCGGCGCGTCAGTACTTCGAAGGCGCCTTCTTCTCTGAGAAGCGCTACGACCTGTCACGGGTCGGCCGTTACAAGCTTGACCGAAAGCTCGGCAGCGAAGTCGCCAAGAACGTCGAGCTCTTCGGCGACGTACTCGAGCGTCCCAACGGCGACCTGCACGTGCTGGCCAAGGCCGAGGTGCTCGCGACCGCGACCTACCTGCTCAACCTGGCGCGCGACCGCACCGCCAAGGAGACCTCGTACCACATCGACGACCAGGACCACTTCGCCAACCGCCGCATCCGCAGCGTGGGCGAGCTGATCCAGAACGCGCTGCGCACGGGCCTCTCGCGCATGGAGCGCGTCGTGCGCGAGCGCATGAACACCCAGGACGTCGAGGCCATCGCGCCCCAGACGTTGATCAACATCCGCCCCGTGATGTCGGCGATCAAGGAGTTCTTCGCGACCAGCCAGCTCAGCCAGTTCATGGACCAGAACAACCCGCTATCGGGTCTCACCCACAAGCGGCGCCTCTCGGCCCTCGGCCCGGGCGGGCTCTCGCGCGAGCGCGCCGGGCTCGAAGTGCGCGACGTGCACTCCTCGCACTACGGGCGCATGTGCCCGATCGAAACGCCTGAGGGCCCCAACGTCGGCCTGATCGGCTACCTCGCCACTTACGCGCGGATCAACGAATACGGCTTCATCGAGACGCCGTACCGCGTCGTCGCGTCGGGCAAGGTCACTGGCGAGATCAAGTACTTCACGGCCGACGAGGAAGAGCGCTACGTCATCGCCCAGGCCAACACCGAGCTGGACGAGCTGGGCGCAATCAAGGCCGACCGGGTGCTCGTGCGCCGCGGGCCGGTCGGCACGGGGCTGCGCGTGGGCTCGTCCAACAAGTCGTCGTCGACGACTTCGGAGATCGACTTCGTCAAGGCCGACGAGGTTGAGCTGATGGACGTCTCCACGAAGCAGATCATCTCGGTGGCGACCTCGCTCATCCCCTTCGTCGAGCACGACGACGCCCAGCGGGCCCTGATGGGCGCGAACATGCAGAAGCAGGCCGTGCCCCTGGTCATGCCCGAGGCGCCCTTCGTGGGCACCGGCATGGAAGAGCGCGCCGCGCTCGACTCGGGCGACGTGCTGATCGCCGAGGGCACCGGCGTCGTGAGGTCGGTGTCGGGGGATCGCATCGTGGTCGAGTACGAAAAGGACGTCGCCGACCGCTACGGCAAGGCCCTCGGGCGAAAGACCTACAACCTCAACAAGTTCCGCCGCTCGAACCAGGACACCTCGATCAATCAGAAGCCCCTCGTTGTGGGCGGCGAGAGCGTCGCCGCGGGCGACCTGCTGGCCGACGGCACGAGCACGAGCAACGGCGAGCTGGCCCTCGGCAAGAACCTCCTCGTCGCCTACATGCCCTGGGAGGGCTACAACTACGAGGACGCCATCATCTTGAACGAGCGCCTGGTGCGCGACGACGTGCTGACCTCGATCCACGTGAAGGAGTACGAGATCGACGCCCGCGACACCAAGCTGGGGGCGGAGGAGATCACCCGGGACATCCCCAACCTGCCCGACGACATCCTGGCCGACCTCGACGACCTGGGCATCGTGCGCATCGGCGCCGAGGTCGAGCCCGGCGACATCCTCGTGGGCAAGGTCACCCCGAAGGGCGAGACCGAGCAGTCGCCCGAGGAACGACTGCTGCGCGCCATCTTCGGCGAGAAGGCCCGCGAAGTGCGCGACACCTCCTTGAAGGTTCCCCACGGCGAGTCCGGCAAGGTCATCGACGTGAAGGTCTACAGCCGCGACGAGGACCACGAGATGCAGCCCGGCGTGAACCAGCTGGTGAAGGTCTACGTGGCCCAGAAGCGCAAGATCTCCGAGGGCGACAAGCTGGCCGGACGCCACGGCAACAAGGGCGTCATCTCAAAGATCCTGCCCGAAGAGGACATGCCCTTCCTCTCGGACGGCACGCCCATCGACATCATCCTCAGCCCGCTCGGCGTGCCGAGCCGCATGAACGTTGGCCAGGTCCTGGAGTCGCACCTCGGCTACGCGGCGCGCCACGGCTGGGAGGGCATCGAGGTGAACGCCACGGTGGGCACGTCGGGTCACCTCGACCAACAGGACCCCGCGACGCGGCCCTACCGCAAGACGCGCCCGCGCACTGAGCCCGCGGTCTACGTCGCGACGCCCTCCTTCGACGGCGCGCACTGGGACGAGAGCGACCGGGCGAAGGACAAGCCGACCATCCAGCAGATCTTTCGCATGCTCAACGTCGACGGACAGAACGGCAAGCGGCTGCTGGCGGGGGACCCCGACGGCAAGGTCACCCTCTACAACGGTCGCACCGGCGAGGCCTACGACCGGCCGATCTCGGTGGGCTACGCCTACATCTTGAAGCTGGCCCACATGGTCGACGACAAGATCCACGCCCGTTCGACCGGCCCGTACTCGATGATCACCGCCCAGCCCCTCGGCGGCAAGGCCCAGTTCGGCGGCCAGCGCTTCGGGGAGATGGAGGTTTGGGCCCTCGAGGCCTACGGCGCCGCGTACGCCCTTCAGGAACTGTTGACGGTCAAGTCCGACGACATGAAGGGCCGCGAGCGGGCCTACGAGGCGATCGTGAAGGGCCAGAACCTGCCCGAGCCGGGGATCCCCGAGTCCTTCAAGGTGCTGATCAAGGAGATGCAGTCGCTCTGTCTCAACGTGGAGGTGCGCGACAAGGTCGGCGCGCACGTCGACCTCGCCGACACCGAGGAGGATTTCTTCTCGGTGACCCGCGAGCTGGGCATTGACATCTCTCGACCCGAACGCGGAAGCGACGAGGAAGACGCCCGTCGCGCCGCCGAAAGGAAGTTGTCGTGAGCCCACTGGACGTGAACCAGTTCGACGAGATCTCGATCGGTCTCGCCACCGCCCAGAACATCCGCAGCTGGTCCTCGGGCGAGGTGAAGAAGCCCGAGACGATCAACTACCGCACCCTGCGCCCCGAGAAGGACGGCCTGTTCTGCGAGAAGATCTTCGGGCCCCAGAAGGCCTGGGAGTGCGCGTGCGGCAAGTACAAGCGGGTGCGCTTCAAGGGCATCGTCTGCGAGCGCTGCGGCGTCGAAGTGACGAGCGACAAGGTGCGCCGCGAGCGCATGGGCCACATCGCGCTGTCCGCGCCGGTCGTGCACATCTGGTACCTGCGCGGGACCCGCTCGTGGCTGGCCTACCTGCTCATGGGCACGGCGCCCAAGGAAGAGTTGAAGGCCAAGCAGCTCGAGAAGGTCATCTACTTCGCCGCCCACATGGTCACCTACGTCGACGAAGCCAAGCGCCACGACGATCTCGCCGAGCTGCGCGTCGGGCTGAACGACGAGATGGACGAGGTCGCCGAGCGCGAAGTGAAGGCCCTGGAGAACAAGCTGCGCGAGATCGAGCAGCGAGCCCAGAAGCTCGANGCCGACGGGGCCAAGGAGTCCGAGCTGCGCGCCCTNCAGCGCGGCACCGAAAAAGAGCTCGACGGCGTGCGCGCGCGCTTCGCCGAGGAGCGTGAATTGGCCCGCCTGGCCTTCGAGACCTTCGAGGGGCTGCACTCGCGTCAGATCATCGAGGACGAGGTGCTCTACCGTGAGATGGACTTTCGCTACGGCGAGTACTTCGAGGGCGGCATGGGCGCCGACGCCATCCTCCAGCTGATCGACCGGATGAACCTCGACGAGGAAGAGCGCATCATGCGCGAAATGATCGACGCGAAGGACGGCCGCAAGCCCCTGTCGGCGCAGCGCCACGCCAAGTTTTTGAAGCGCCTCGCGATCGTGCAGTCCTTCAACCGGCGCGACGAGCACGGCCACCGACTGAACGACCCGCGGGCCATGATCCTCGAGGCGGTCCCGGTGATTCCGCCGGACCTGCGCCCGATGGTCCAGCTCGACGGTGGACGCTTCGCGACCTCGGACCTCAACGACCTCTACCGGCGCGTCATCAACCGCAACAACCGCTTGAAGCGCCTGCTCGACCTCGGCGCGCCCGACATCATCGTGAACAATGAGAAGCGCATGCTCCAAGAGGCCGTTGATGCGCTCTTCGACAACGGGCGGCGCGGGCGCCCCGTCGCCGGCCAGAGCGGTCGGCCGCTGAAGAGCCTGTCGGACATGCTGAAGGGCAAGCAGGGCCGCTTCCGCCAGAACCTGCTGGGCAAGCGCGTGGACTACTCGGGCCGCTCGGTCATCGTCGTGGGCCCCCAGCTGAAGCTCCACCAGTGCGGCCTGCCCAAGATGATGGCCCTCGAGCTCTTCAAGCCCTTCGTGATGAAGCGGCTCATCGAGACCCAGATGGCCCAGAACATCAAGAGCGCCAAGCGCATGGTCGAGCGGCGCAAGGCGATCGTTTGGGACGTGCTCGAGGAGGTCATCCGCGAGCACCCGGTCTTGCTCAACCGAGCGCCGACCCTGCACCGACTGGGCATCCAGGCCTTCGAGCCGATCCTCGTCGACGGCAAAGCGATCCAGATCCACCCCCTCGTGTGCAAGGCCTTCAACGCCGACTTCGACGGCGACCAGATGGCCGTGCACGTGCCGCTGTCGGCCGAGTCCCAGGCCGAGGCTCGCGTGCTCATGCTCTCGACGAACAACATCTTCACGCCGGCGACGGGCCGGCCGATCACCGAGCCGTCCCAGGACATGGTCTTCGGCGCGTACTACCTGACGCTGCCGAGCGACGGCGAGGTCGAGCACCCCAAGGTCTACCGCCACGTCTACGAGATCGAGAACGCGGTCGACGACAAGCTGCTCGGCTTGCGCGCGCCCATTGAGATCCGGCCCCTCGAGGGGTCCTCACTCGACACGCGCCTGGAGTCGGCCGGCGTCGAGCAGAACGGCGTCGGCCGCACGCTCGTGACAACGCCCGGGCGGGTCCTCTTTAACGAGGCGCTGCCCTTTGGCTTTCGCTACGTGAACGAGCTCATCGGCAAGAACGCCAATCCCATCGGCACGATCGTCGAGGAGATTTCGGCGAACTACTCGCGTCAGGAGGTGGCCGAATCGCTCGACGCCATCAAGTCGCTGGGCTTTCGCTACGCCACGAAGTCGGGTCTCACAATTTCGATCGACGACATCATTACCACCCCCGAGAAGGCCGCGATCCTCAACAAGTACGAGGAGCAGGCCGCCAAGGTCGAGACCAACTACCGACGTGGCGTGATCGTCGACGACGAGCGGCGCCAGCAGGAGATCGAGATCTGGACCAACGCCAACAAGGAGGTCGGTGACGCGACCGACCGGGTGATGAACGCGATCCCCGATAACCCGATCCGCCAGATGGTCGACTCGGGGGCGAGGGGCAACAGCCAGCAGATCCGCCAGATCGCCGCGATGAAGGGCCTCGTGTCGAACCCGCGCGGCGAGATGATTCCGCGCCCGATCAAGTCGTCCTTCCGCGAAGGCCTCTCGGTGCTCGAGTACTTCATTTCGACCCACGGCACCCGCAAGGGACTGGGCGACACGGCGCTGCGCACGGCCGACTCGGGCTACCTGACCCGGCGCCTCGTCGACGTCGCCCAGGAGCTCATCGTTAAGGAGTTCGACTGCGGGACCGCGCGGGGCATGTGGATCGAGCACGTCGCGCCCGACACCCGGGCCCAGCGCGCACACCTCGAGACCAAGCTCTGGGGACGGGTCGTCGCCGAGGACGTCACGCTCGATGATGGCTCGGTCATCGCCACGGGCACCATGCTCTTGATGGACGACGTCGAGCGACTGCGCGACGACACGGTCGCCAGCCGCGTGCGCGTGCGCACGACGCTCACCTGCGACGCCGTCCAGGGCGTCTGCGCCAAGTGCTACGGGCTCTCACTCGCCAGCCACCAGCTCGTCGAGCTGGGCGAGGCGGTCGGGGTGATCGCGGCCCAGTCCATTGGCGAGCCCGGCACCCAGCTCACCATGCGGACCTTCCACTCGGGTGGGGTCACCGAGAGCGACATCACCCACGGCCTGCCGCGCGTCGTGGAGCTCTTCGAGGCCCGCACCCCCAAGGGAGCGGCCGCCGTGGCGGAGTTCTCGGGCAGCGTGCGCGTCGAGCTGATCGGGCGCGAGCGCAAGGTCACCATCGTCGGCGACGAGGGCCAGGTCCAGGAGGAGTCGATCTCCATCGCCCGGCACCTGCTCGTCGAGGACGGCCAGGAGATCGAGGTCGGCACGCCGCTGCACGACGGCCCGCTCGACCCCAAACTCATGATGAAGTTCCGGGGCACCCGCGAGACCCAGCAGTACCTCGTCGAGGAGGTCCAGAACGTCTACCGCGACCAGGGCGTGTCGATCCACGACAAGCACATCGAGCTGATCGTGC
>JGI12269J14319_10003219_pt1 | contig 15426 bp, 17 predicted proteins | sample PeaSoiSIISIP2007_FD_14319 | JGI IMG/M metagenome (IMG submission 14319) | reverse complement strand
GCCGACCTCGAGTCCGCGCTGCGCGAGCCGGTCGACTACCTCTCGGCCGGTCCCGTGGTGCCGACCCCCACGCACCCGGGGCGGCCCAGCACCGGCGTCGAGTACGCGGGCATGGCGACGGCGCGCTCGCGCTGGCCCGTCTTCGTCACGGGTGACGTCACGCCGACCAGGGTGCCGACCCTGGTGGCCCACGGCTGTCGGCAGTTCGTGACCGTGCGCTGGCTCACCCAGGCGCCAGACCCCGAGGAGGCGGCACGGGCGCTGGCCGGGGCGATCGACGAGGCGCTCGGCGGGGCGGCGCGCTGACTACCGCTGGCGCTCGAGCCAGCCGACCAGCGTGGCCACCGCGCGCGGATCGGCCCGGAGGCCGTGCCCGGCGCCCGGCACCATCCGCAGCTCGGAACGTCCCGGCGCGGCGTCGACCAGCGTGTGCGCGGCGGCGCTGGTCAGGACCGCGTCATCGGTGCCCTGGACGACGAGGAGCGGGCGCGAGGAGAGCGCCATCACCGCGTTCACCGGCATCAGGTCCGCCAGCTCGCCCGCCCAGGCCGCCGGGTCCGGCGGGAACCCGGCGCCGATCACCCCGGCCCGGCGGCAGCGCTCGGCGAGCCGCAGCGGGTCGGCCACCCATCCCGACAGGTCGGCCGGCGTGCCGAGGCAGGCCACGCCGCGCACGCGCTCGTCGCCCGCCGCCAGGCGCAGCGCCACGGCGCCGCCGAACCCGAAGCCCGCGGCCCAGGCCGCGCCGTCGGCCCCGAGATCGTGATCGAGGACGCGGGCCAGGTCGGCCAGCCAGCCCGACGCCGAGAAGTCGCCCGCCGACCCGCCGACCCCGCGCGGCATCGGGCTCACCACCCGCCAGCCCGACTCCTGGGCCAAGCGGTCGGCCAGCGTCTCGTAGCCGGGGCCGACGTCGCCGGTCCCGCCTTCGACGATGGGGAGCTCGGGGCAGATGACGAGCACCGGCGCCAACGGGCCGCGCGTCGCCGCGTAGACGCGCAGCGCTCCGGCCGGGCCCTCGATCGTGATCCAGGCGCCACTCACGCGAGCTGGTCGACGCGTCGCCTGGCGCCGGCGCTCAGATCCCGATGCGCTGGGCCAGCAGCTCTCGGTGGTAGGTGGGGTCCCCGAAGAGGAGCTCGGAGGACTTGGCCCGCTTGAAGTACAGGTGGGCGTCGTGCTCCCAGGTGAACCCGATGCCGCCGTGGATCTGGATGTTCTCCGCCGCGGCGTGGAAGTAGGCCTCCGAGCAGTAGGACTTGGCCAGGCTGGCCACGACCGGCAGCTCGTCGGAGTCGTCTGCCGCGGTCCAACCGGCGTAGTAGGCGGCCGACTTGGCCGACTCCACCTCGAGCAGCATGTCGGCGCACTTGTGCTTGATGGCCTGGAAGCTCCCGATGGGCCGACCGAACTGGATGCGCGTCTTCGCGTATTCGACCGAGCTGTCCAGGCAGTGCTGGGCACCGCCGACCTGCTCGGCGGCCAGGGCCACCGCCGCCAGATCCAGGGTCTTGGTCAGCCCGGCGGCGGCCCCGCCGTCGCTGCCGACCAGCGAGGCCGGCGTGTCGTTGAACTCGAGGCGGGCCTGCTTGCGGGTCTGGTCCATCGTGGGCAGGAGGGTCCGCGTCAGCCCGGCCGCGTCGTCCTTCACCGCGAAGAGGCTGAGGCCCGCCGGGGTGCGGCCGGCTACCAGGATCAGGTTGGCCGTGTGACCGTCGAGCACGAAGGACTTGTGGCCGTTGAGCGCCCAGCCGTCGCCGGAGGGCTTGGCCTCGAGGGCGATGCCGTCGAAATCCCAGCGACCGTTGTCCTCGGTGATGGCCAGCGTGCCGATGGTCTCCCCCGAGGCGAGCCCGGGTAGGAGGTCCTTCTTGGCCGACTCGTCGCCCGAGGTGAGGAGGGCGTTGGCGGCCAGCGCCACCGTCGAGAAGTACGGCGCGCACAAGAGCGCGGCGCCCATCTCCTCAAGGACCACGATCAGCTCAACGTAGGAGAAGCCCGATCCCCCGTAGGCCTCGGGGATGGTGAGCGACTGGAGCCCGAGCTGGTCGGCCATCTGGGACCAGACGGCGGGGTCGTAGCCCTCGGCCGTCTCCATGAGGCGGCGCACCTCTGACTCGGGCGACTTCTCGGCCAGGAACCGGCGGACGCCGCGGCGAAGCTCGTCCTGCTCCTCACTGAAGGCGAAATTCATCGGAGAACAGCCCCCTTCTGGCGGCGGTGTGCACCGCTCGAACCACCCCTGTCGGCGGCGCCGGTGCGCACCCTGTGGCTCTCGCTGTCTACCAGACGAGCCGACCCCGGGACAACGGCGACCGTCCCACGACCGCCGGCGCGACCACGCGCAACCGGCGCGGTCCGGGGGCCGACCGGGGAGAATTCCCTGCTCGCGGGGGGTGGGGCCGTCCGGTCGGGCGCTCCCGCCGGCCCGGCCAGTGTCGTCAGCATGTCCTGTCGCCCTGACACCTGGCCGTGACGTCGGACGCCCTGCGAGTCCCCCACCGCACCCCCGCCGGTGCCCCGGCCCGGGGCGTTCGGCGTGGTGTGGAATCCTTTCAGCCATGGCAACCGAGCTCGTGCAGATCTGGGAGGACGCCGCCTGCGAGGTGCACTGCATGGTGGTCGGCCCCGTCGAGAACAACGTCTACGTGCTGCGCTGCAAGCAGTCGGGCGAGGCCCTCCTGGTCGACGCGGCCAACGAGCACGAGTCGCTCCTCGAGGTGTGCCGGCGGCTCGGGGTCACCCAGGTCATAGAGACCCACGGGCACTGGGACCACATCCAGGCGGTGCCGGCCGTGCGGGCCGCCGGGATCTCCGTCGCCGTGACCGCGGCGGACGCGGGCATGCTCCCCTCCTACGACCTCATCTTGGAGGACGACACGGTGCTCGACGTCGGTCGGCTGCGGGTGAAGACCATCGCCACACCGGGGCACACCCCGGGATCGATGTGCTTCGCCGTCGAGAGCACGCCGCTCCTCTTGAGCGGCGACACCCTGTTCCCGGGGGGCCCGGGCAATACCTCGCTCCCCCTCGGCGACTTCCCGGCGATCATCGCCTCGATCGAGGGCCGCCTGTTCTCCCGCTTCGGCGCCGACACGCTGGTCCTGCCCGGCCACGGGGCCTCCACCACCATCGGGACCGAGTCCCCGCACCTCCAGGAGTGGGTCGACCGGGGCTGGTGAGACCCGCCCTCTCCGACCGTTCGAGCTTCTGAGCTGGCCTTTCTCCCAAATCTGCCCGTCGTCAAAAGCTGACCAAAGCAGTAGACTTTTGCCCGTGCCGACCGCCCCACCGCTGCTCGAGATCTCCGGGCTGCGCGTGCAGGTGGAGGGCGTCGAGATCCTGCGCGGCGTCGACCTCAGGGTCGGCACCGGAGAGGTGCACGCCCTCATGGGCCCGAACGGCGCCGGGAAATCCACCTTGGCGACCACCCTGCTGGGCAGCCCCAGCTACGAGGTGACGGCGGGGACGATCCGCCTCGACGGCGAGGACGTCACCCACTGGGGGACCGAGGTGCGCGCCAAGGCGGGCATGTTCCTCGCCTTCCAGTACCCCGAGGCCATCAGCGGCGTGTCGGTGATCCAGTTCCTGCGCCAGGCGATGTCGGCGCGCCGGGGCATCGACCTCTCGGTGATCGAGGTGCGGCTGGCGCTGATCGAGTGGATGGACCGGCTGGGCATGGATCCCGCCTTCGCCGAGCGTTACCTCAACGAGGGGTTCTCGGGCGGCGAGCGCAAGCGGAACGAGATCCTCCAGATGGCCCTCTTGGAGCCTCGCCTGGCGGTGCTCGACGAGACCGACTCGGGGCTCGACGTGGACGCCCTGGCGGTGGTGGGCCGCGGCGTGCACACGGTGCGGGCCTCGCATCCCGAGATGGGGGTGCTCGTCGTCACCCACTACCTCCGGCTGCTGGAGGACCTCGTTCCCGACCGGGTCCACCTCATGATCGACGGGCGCATCGTGGAGAGCGGCGGGCGCGAGCTGGCCGCCCGCATCGAGTCCGACGGCTACGAGGCGTGGCGGTCCTGAGGTGCCGGTGAACCTCGATCCACTCGATGTCTGCGTCCTGCGCAAGGACTTCCCGCTCCTCACGCGCACCGTCCACGACCGACCCATCGTCTACCTCGACTCGGCCGCCTCCTCGCTGCAGCCCCGCGCGGTGATCGCCGCCATCGAGCGCTACTACGAGACGACGCACGCCAACGTCCACCGCGGCGTCTACGCGACCGCCGAGGAGGCCACCTGGTACTACGAGGACGCCCGGCGCCAGCTGGGCCGGTTCGTCGGGGCACCGGACCCCGACCACGAGATCGTCTTCACCAAGAACGCCACCGAGGCCCTCAACCTNGTCGCCCGGAGCTGGGGCCGGGCCAACCTGGGCCCGGCCGACGCNGTCGTCCTCACCGAGATGGAGCACCACTCCAACATCGTCCCCTGGCAGATGCTGGCGGCAGAGGTCGGCTGCCAGCTGCGCTACATCCCGGTCGACGGGCAGGGCCGACTCGACCTGTCCGACCTCGACCGCCTGTTGGACGGGGCCAAGGTGGTGGGCGTCTCGGCCATGTCCAACGTGCTCGGCACGATCAACCCGCTCGACCAGATCAGCCGGGCGGCCCACCGCGCCGGGGCGCTGGTGGTGGCCGACGGCGCCCAGTCGGTGCCCCATCTGCCCACCGACGTGAAGGCACTCGACGTGGACTTCCTCGCCTTCTCGGGCCACAAGATGCTCGGGCCGACCGGCATCGGCGTGCTGTGGGCCCGGGCCTCGCTGCTCTCGGGGATGGCGCCGTTCCTGGGCGGGGGCGGGATGATCCTCGACGTCAACCTCGAGCGCTTCTTGCCGGCCGAGCCGCCGGCGCGATTCGAGGCCGGCACCCCGCCCATCGCCGAGGCCGTCGGCCTGCGGGCGGCCGTCGAGTACCTGAACGGGCTCGGCATGGAGCGGGTGCGCGCGCACGAGCAGGCGCTCACCGCCCACGCCATGACGGCCCTGGCCGACCACTTCGGGTCGCGCCTGCGCATCTTCGGCCCGCCCGTCGGGCCCGACCGCGGCGGTGTCCTCTCCCTGGCGCTCGACGATGTCCACGCCCACGACATCGCCCAGGTGCTCGATCAGTTCGGCGTGTGCGTGCGGCCCGGCCACCACTGCGCCAAGCCCCTCATGCGCCGGCTCGGCGTCCCGGCCACGGCCCGGGCCTCGATCGGGGTGTTCAACGACGAGCACGACATCGACGTCCTGATCGAAGGCCTGGACGAAGTCGGTAGATTGTTCGGGTGACGTCGCCCGGAGCCGGAGGCCACTGATGCCCGACCTCCAAGACCTCTACCGGGAGATCATTCTCGACCACTACCGTTCCCCACGGAACCGCGGCGAGCTGCCGGCCCCGCCCGCACACCGGGTCGAGGGATTCAACCCGCTGTGCGGCGACGAGGTCGTGCTCAGCCTGGAGGTCACCGACGGCACCCTGACCGACATCAAGATCGCCGGCTCGGGATGCTCGATCAGTCAGTCCTCGGGCTCGCTCATGTCGGCCGCGGTGAAGGGGAAGCCGCTCGACGAGGTGCGGCGCCTGATTCGGGTCTTCAAGACGATGATGTCCGTGCACGAGGCGTCGCTCGGCGAGGACCGGACGACCGGCGTCGAGGAGGCCTCGCCCGAGCTGGCCGAGGCCCAGCCGATCGACCTCGAGGAGATGGGCGAGCTGGCCGCCCTCCAAGGGGTGGTCAAGTTCCCCGTCCGGATCAAGTGCGCCACGCTCAGCTGGAACGCGCTGATCCAGGGACTCGACGAGCTGGCCACTCCGGCCTGAACGACCCCCCGCTAACAGGGGGTCGGGTCGTAGGCGGGGATCGGGGTCGGTGTGAGGACCGTGGTCGTCGTCGGGGTCGAGCCCGGGATCGAGCCGGTCGTGGTGGTGGCCCCCGAGCCGCTCGGGACGGCGATGGGGTCGTCGTTCTCGTCGAGCGGCGGCGTCGTGACGGCGCCCGGTACCTGACCGAGAAAGCTCGTCAGCATCTGCTGGGCCGCCGGCTCCTGGACCACCTGGACGTCGGCTCCCCCCGCCGTCTGGGCCGAGGTCGTCGGGAGCGTCAGGGTCTTGAGCTTGGAGGCCGAGAAGGCGTGGTAGCCGCTGGCCAGGCTGTAGAGCTCGCCCAACCCCAGGTTGCGGTCGACCGCGATGTCGTGGACTACCGAGTCGAGGAACGACTTCAGGCTCAACGGGTTGTAGGTCGACTCGACCTTGGTGATCAGGGCCTCGATGATGAGGTTCTGGCGCTCGATGCGCCCGAGGTCCGAGCTCGGGTCGTACGTCCACCCACCGGCGGCGGGGTCGTCGTACTCGAAGTAGCGCGACCGGGCGAGGGCCAGCGTCTGGTTCCCGTTGAGCGTGACGCACCCGGTGGTGGTGATGTTGAGGCCCGAGTTGTTGTTCCCGTTGTCGTTGTCCCGGACGGGGTAGTTGAAGCGCAGGTTGATCCCGCCCACCGACTGGACGGCGTCGATGAGTCCGATGAAGTCCACCACCACGAAGTGAGAGATCGGGATCCCGAAGGTGTTCTCGATGGTCTGGACGAGCGGCACCGGTCCCTCGTTGAAGGCGGTGTTGATCCGGTTGGGCCCCGACAGCCCGGTGCTGGCGGCGATGCCGGACATCTCGACCCAGGTATCCCTCGGGATCGACAGGAGCTGGGCGGTCCTGGTGGCGGGGTCGACGTGGAGGATCTTGATGGTGTCGCTGCGCTGCCCGCCGACGGCCGACGCCGTCCCGAAGGACCGTGCGGCCTGGCCCGTGTTCCCGGCCCTCGTGTCAGAACCGACGAGCAGGACGTTGAACGGCGTGATGGCGTCATTGGTGGTCACGCAGGCGGTGCAGTTGATCTTGGCGACCTTTCCCCAGTCGTAGCGGAGATAGGCGTAGCCGGCACCGAGGACGATGACGATGAGGAGCACCACCACGCCGAGAGTGGTGAGCACCCGGCGCCGCCGGCTCCGGCGGGGCCGGCGGTGCCCGCCGCCTCCCCCACGGCCGCGGCGGGGTGGTCGCCCGTCGATGTGGTGGCCCAGGGCACGCAACCCGCTCTCGTTGGCCACGGCGCGCGACGGCGTCGGTTTGGATCGAGGCGGGCGTCGGTCGCCGAGGCTGGCGAGTCCGCGTAGCGGGTCGTTCCCCCGACCGTCCGCTGGGTCCGATCCGCCAGAGGAACGACCACTGGCCATCGGGTCAACGGTACCAACCGTGGCGCGACCTGCCGGGCCCCCACGACGACGCCGGATGACCTCTTAGGAAACTCTTAACGGCGCACCCCGCCGCGGTCGTCCTCGCCGCGCTTCCCCTTGGGCCCCGTAGGCTCGGGCTCGGTGACCCCGCACGATCCTCGAGACCCGACCGACCGAGAACCGGTGGCTGGGCAGCCGTCGGAGTTCGCCGACCCCTCCCGGCGGACCTACCTGGCGGCGGAGCGAACGCTCCTCTCTTGGTGGCGGACGGCCTTTGGCGCCATCGGCGTCGCGCTGGCCGTCGGACGGCTTCTCCCCGACGTCGCCCACCTCCCGAAGGCCCCCTACGTCGTCCTCGGGGTGGGCTGGGCGATCCTGGCCGCGGCATTCATCGTGTGCGGCACCCTGCGGCAGCGCCGGGGGCATCGGGCGATCCAGGCCGGAAGCTTTCAGCACCTGGACCAGCGGACGACGACCGCGCTGGCCACCTACATGCTGCTGCTCACGGTCGCCACCGGGGCCACCTTGTTGTGGAAGGCCTGACGCCCCAACCGAGGCGCTGAGCCCGAGGGCGAGGGATCAGGGACTGCCGTAGGCCGCGTAACCGGCGCGGTCCAGTTCGTCTGCCAGTTCGGGGCCGCCGCTCGCCGCGATGCGCCCCCCGGCGAGCACGTGGACCACATCGGCGCGCAGCTCGACCAGCAGCCGCCGAAAGTGGGTGATGGCGAGGACCCCCATCCCCCACTCGGCGGTGGCCCGCTCGATCCGGCGGGCCACGAGCGCCAGGGCATCCACGTCGAGACCCGAGTCGATCTCGTCTAAGACACAGAACGGCGGGCGCAGCACGCCCAGCTGCAGCACCTCGTTGCGCTTCCGTTCCCCCCCGGACAGGTCGACGTTGAGCGGCCGCTCGAGGAAGCGGGAGTCGAACCCGATGGCCTTCGCTTCTTCGACGAGGCGCGCCCCGAGCGGTGGCAACGAGGCGTCGCGGTCGGCGCCGGCCTCGACCAGCAGGGCCTCGAGGCGCACGCCCGGCACCTCGATCGGCTGCTGCAGCGCGAGGAACAGCCCGGCCCGGGCCCGCTCCCAGGGGGCGAGGCCCAGCAGCTCCTGGCCGTCGATGGTCACGCTGCCGCCCGTCACCGTGGTGCCCGGACGGCCCATCAGCGCGTGGGCCAACGTGCTCTTCCCCGACCCGTTCGGTCCCATCAGGACGTGCACCTCGCCGCTGCGCACCGACAGATCGACCCCGTGGAGCACCTCGACCCCGCCCGCCTCGGCGCGCAGACCAGAGATCACGAGCTCCCGGCCACTCATGGGAGCAGCACCGCCACGTCGCCGCCGACCACCTCGACCTCGTAGGCTGGCACCGGCTTGGTCGCCGGCAGCGAGCACGCGGCGCCGGTGCGCAGGTCGAACATGCTGCCGTGCCGGGGACACTCGATCTCGCACTCGTCGGACCAAACCTCGCCCTCGGAGAGCGAGTAGTCCTCGTGGCTGCAACGATCCCCGAGCGCGAAGAACTCGTCTCCGACCCGCACGAGAGCGATCCGCTCGGACCCGACCTCAAAGCGGCGAGCCTGCCCCGGCGCCAGGTCGTCCACCCGGCACACGACGACGCGCTCAGCCATTGCCGGACTCCGCCGACTCGTCGCCCGCCTCGTCGTCCGGCCAGGATTCGGCCACCCGCTCCCCGAAGGCCGACCGTAGATACGGACCGGTGGCCGCGATCGGCACGCGCTCGATGATGTCGTCGAAGAACCCGAGCACGATCAGGCGCTCGGCCCGGGACGGGGGAACGCCGCGTGACTCGACGTAGTAACGCTGGTCCTCGTCCACCGGTCCGACCGTGGACGCGTGGCTGCAGCGCACATCGTTCTCCTGGATGTCGAGATTGGGAACCGAGTCGGCGTGGGCCGACTCGTCCAGCACCAGGTTGTGGTTCGTCTGCATCGCATCGGCGCGCACGGCGCCATGCCGGACGCGGATGAGGCCGCTGTAGACCGATCGGGAGTGCTGGGCCACCGCCCCCTTGCACAGGAGGTCGCTCGTGGTGCGCGGCGCGGCGTGGTCCTGCATGGTCCGCACGTCGTGGATCTGGGTGCCCGAGCCGAAGTAGGCGGAGCGCAGCTCGGTCGATCCGCCCTGGCCGGTCACCACCGCGTCGGTGCGCGAGCGGTCGTAGTCGGCCCCAAGCCCGACGGTGAAGGTCCGCAGCGTCGCGTCACGCCCGACCGTCGCGCCGAGCCGCCCGATGTGCCAGGCCAGCGGCGCCAGCTGTTGGATGCCCACGTAGGACAGCTGGGCTCGGTCGCCGAGGCTGAGCTCGGTCACCGGCACCACGAGGGCGCGCCCGGCCGCCGTCGGGCCGACCAGCACTTCGATGACCGCCACCGAGGCGCCCGCGCCGACCTGGACGACCGTGCGCGGGAACACCGCACCGCTCGGCGTCGCGCCGTCCCCGGGGCCCGGGTCGCACCAGTGCACGACGAGGATGGGCAACCCGACCGCCGTGTTGTCGGGCACGTCGATCACGATCACCTCCGGCGCGAACGCATCGTTCATCGACACGAAGATCTCGCGGCTCGAAACCACCTGCCCGAGGGCGGGGGGCGCCGGCCGCTGGCCCACCCCGCCGAAGATGACCGAGTCGGCGAGACCCTTCCGCTCGACCTCGACCAGTCGGCCGTTGTCGACGATCGCCAGCCCGCCGACCGCGCCGAGCACGGCGGCCAGCGCTCGCGCCCCGTCGAGCGCCTGCGCCCCGGTGCCCACCCCGTTCGCCGGGGCGTAGTCGTCGAGATCGAGGTCCTCGATCGGCGAGTAGCGCCACACGTCGCTCTCGGCCGTCGGCACCGACAGCGTCGCCAGCCCCTCGGCTGCGCCGAGGCGGCGCTCCGCCAGCCACGCAGGACCGCCGAGGGCGAGGGCGGCGTCAACGGTGAAGGTGTGCAGTGCTCGACCTTTCGTGGTCCGTCATGCCCGGAGGACGCCGTCCGCTGGGCGATGGCAGTGGCTCAGCGGCGTCCCCGCCACCACCGGCGGGAACGGCGCTCGGCCCGGGCGTCGTCGGCCCGCACGTCGGCCAGGACCCCGGGGGCGATCTCGTTCACGATCTCCTCGGCCTGGCTGAGCACTGCGGTGGCCACGGCCGGCGGAACATCGGGCTCGTCCTCGATCGGCGGCTCCACCAGGCTTCCGTGGACCCAGCCGACATCGGCCAGGCGCCGCTCGTAGCGGGGGCAGTTGTCGGGACAGCGCCACGGGGCTTCGGGGGCGAGATCGAGGACGCAGAAGCGGGCCACCTCACCCGAGGCGTAGGTTCGGCTCTGGAAGTGCTTGCACTCCTCGCGCATCGGCACCACACCATCGTGCCACTGCCGGAGAGCCCGCCCATCACCTACCCGACCGAGCCCTCCATCTGCAGCTCGATCAGCCGGCTCCACTCGACCGCGTACTCCATCGGCAGGGTCCGGGTGATCGGCTCGATGAAGCCGTTCACGATCATGCCCATGGCCTGGCTCTCCGAGAGCCCCCGGCTCATGAGGTAGAAGAGCTGCTCGTCCCCCACCTTGGAGACGGTCGCCTCGTGGCCGATCCGGGCGTCGCGCTCCCCCACCTCCATGTAGGGCTTGGTCTCGGAGACCGAGTCCTCGTCGAGCAGCAGGGCGTCGCAGCGGACGAAGGACTTCGCCCCCTTGGCGCCCTCGTCGACGTGGACGGTGCCGCGGTAGGTGGTCATGCCCCCGCCCTTGGAGATCGACTTGGACACGATGGTCGACGTCGTCTCGGGGGCCGCATGGATCATCTTCGCCCCGGCGTCCTGGTGCTGCCCCGGTCCGGCGTAGGCGACCGAGAGCACCTCGCCCGAGGCCTTCGGGCCCATCAGGTACACGGATGGGTACTTCATCGTGAGCCGCGAGCCGATGTTGCCGTCGATCCACTCGACGTGGGCCTCGGCCTCGGCCCGGGCCCGCTTGGTCACCAGGTTGTAGACGTTGTTCGACCAGTTCTGGATGGTGGTGTAGGTGATGCGGCTGCCGGCCAGCGCCACCAGCTCGACGACCGCCGAGTGCAGCGAGTCGGTCGAGTAGACCGGCGCCGAGCACCCCTCGATGTAGTGCACCTGGGAACCCTCGTCGGCGATGATCAGCGTCCGCTCGAACTGGCCCATGTTCTCGGTGTTGATCCGGAAGTAGGCCTGGAGCGGCATCTCGACCGTGACTCCCGGCGGGACGTAGATGAACGAGCCGCCGGACCAGACCGCCGAGTTGAGCGCCGCGAACTTGTTGTCACCGGGCGGGATCAGCGTGCCGAACCACCGGCGGACCAGGTCGGGGTACTCGCGCACCGCCGTGTCCATGTCGCAGAACAGGACGCCCTGGGCCTCCAGGTCGGCCCGGTTGCGGTGGAAGACCACTTCGCTCTCGTACTGCGCGGTGACGCCGGAGAGGTACTTGCGCTCGGCCTCTGGGATCCCGAGCTTCTCGTAGGTGTTCTTGATCGAGTCGGGCAGGTCGTTCCAGTCCTTGACCTGACCCTCGGTCGGCTTCACGTAGTAGTAGATGTTGTCGAAGTCGAGGCCGGCCAGGTCGTGCTCGATGCGGTCGCCCATGCCCCGGAAGAGCGGGAAGAGCGCCTTGCGCTCGAAGCGCTTGAGCGCGTTCAGGCGGAAGTCCCGCATCCACTCGGGCTCGCCCTTCATGGCCGACATCTCGCGGACGATGCCCTCGTTCAGGCCCTTCTGGGGCTTGAAGACGTAGTCCTCCTCGTCGCTCCAGCCCAGCTGGTAGCGCCCGAGGTCGAGGTCGACGGCTGCCATGGAAGCTCCTTGGACCCGGTGTGGTGCCCGGGACCGGCTCGAGCGGGTATTTCCCCTATCTCGATAGTAACAACTCCACCCCCCGACCGGAACCCTCCGGCGCCCCCGGCTCAGGTGGTGGTGGTCACCGGGGTGGTCGTGGTGGTGGTGGTCGGCGTGGGGACCTGGAAGAGCAGCTCGAAGATGCCGCCCGGCAGTACGACCGGCGAGGTGTCGACCTGCACCCGGACCGAGCTCGGCGCTCCGAGGACCATCCGGGAATCGCCGGTGAGGGGGATCGCCTGGTGCTGGCCCGCGGCCAAGGTCTGGGCCACGACGGTCGTCCCGGCCGAGTTGGTCACCTCAACCCAGCAGGCCCCCCCGCTGGCGGTGACGTTGACCGTGTAGCTGGGCCTAGGCACGGCGTAGGTGGCGGTGGTGCTGGTCGAAGCGCTGGCCACGAAGGTCTTGGGGAAGGTCGTGGTGGTGGGGGGCGCTGGGCGCGAGTGGCCCTGGTGGTGCGACGGTGACGTCGTCGTGGTGGTGGTGTTGTGGTGCGGGTGCCGGCTGTGCGCGCCCGCGATGGCCAGACCGGTCACGGCGGCGATGACGACCGCGGCGGCCGCCAACGGTCCACCCAACCGTCGCGGCCGTTTGCTCATGTGGGCGATGGCCCGCTCCCGTCGCCGCTGGGTCGCCCGCGCCCCGCGAGCGGCCGGACCCGAGCCGACGCCCAACGCCTCGTGGGGATCGAACGCCGGGCCGTTGCGCGTCGGTCCGGGATCGGCCGTTCCCGAGGAGCCGAGGATGCGGACGCTGCTGCCGGTCATCGAGCGCGAGCGGACGTCTTGGAGCGTGCTGAGCGTTCGGCGGTAGCCGTCGACCGAGTGCTGTTGGTCCCCGCGCCGCCTCAGCACCCAGAGCACGATGAAGCTCACAACCACCAGCCCCCCGGCCGCGCTGAGCAACACCATGCCCACCATTCAACAGGACCGGAGCCCCCCGGGCCTGCTCAGGACCCGACTCTGCGCAGCTCAGGGGGGCCCCGCGGCNGGGCGACGGTCAGCGCGCCGCGGGCGGCATCGCGGGTCGGAGCCGGCTCGGGATCTCGGCCCGGCGCGGGTTGGCGGCGTCGCGCGCGGAGAGCACCGGCGCGGTAATGCCCCACCCGATGGCGATGTCGGGGTCGTTCCAGGCCACACCGAGCTCGTCTGCGGGGTCGTAGTACCGGTCGACCAGATAGGTCATCAGCACGTCGGTCACCGCCAGAAAGCCGTGGGCCACGCCCGGGGGGATGAGGAGGCCGCGGTCTTCGGCGCCCATCATCTCGGTCACCAGCGTGGCGCCCTCGGTGGGCGATCCGCGCCGCAGGTCGCACAGACCCACCCGGGCCGTGCCCGCCAGCACGTACCAGTAGTCGGTCTGGAACCGGTGGTAGTGCAGCCCGACCAAGGAGCCCGCCACCTTCTCGGACCGGTTGGCCTGCACCATCTCGGCGCCGCCCTCGAACCACTCCCGCCGGTAGGTCTCGACGAAGCGGCCTCGGGGGTCCGCGTGCAGGTCGGGTTCGACGACGACGACACCGTCGATCCGCTCCGACGGGCGAACATTCGGCACGGTGAGCGAGGTTATCCGCAGCCGATCAGGACGAGAAGGTACCGAAGCGGCCGCGATAGAAAAGGAGGGGCCGCCCGTCGGCGACCCCCAGGGCGAGCACCCGGCCGGTCACGAGCTCGTGGTCGCCCGAGTCGTGAATCTGCTGGAGGCGGCAGTCGGCCCAGGCCAGTGCCCCGTCGAGGCGCGGGGCCCCCGAGAGGGCGCTCGCCGTCCAGCGCACCCCGGCGAACTTGTCGGTCCCCGACAAGCTGAAGGTCCGGGCGAGATCCGCCTGGTGGCTGGCCAGGATGTTCACGCAGAACGCGCCGGCCCGGGCGATCCTCGGCCAGCTGGTCGAGGACTTGGCCGGTGCCAGGAGCACCATCGGGGGATCCAACGAGAGCGCGGCGAAGGCCTGGCAGGTGAAACCCACCGGATCGCCGTCCATGGCGGTGACGACCGTGACCCCGCTCGCGAAGTGCCCGAGCACGTCGCGGAACTCGGACGGGTCGACGCCCGACGCGTCTGAGTGCGACGCTTGTCCCTCGCCCACGGCCTCAGTGGCGACCGGGGGTCAACCGCTCACCCTGGCGGGCCGCGCCGACCGCGAACCGATCGCCGGCCAGCGCCCGGGCCCGCTCGAGCAGCCGGTCCACGTCGGCGTCGGTGTGCGCCGGATCGTGGTGGAAGAGCACGAGCTGGCGGACTCCGGCCTCGCGCGCGATGCGCACCGCGTAGTCGACCGTCGAGTGTCCCCATTGTGGCTTGAGGGCCAGCTCGGCGTCCGTGTACTGGCCGTCGTGCACGAGCACGTCGACCCCGGCGCACAGCTCGAGCACGCTGTCGTCGAGATCGGTCTCCTCGGCCGGCTGCTGGTGGTCCGGGATGTAGGCGACGCTTCCCCCGTCGGCCTCGATGCGATAGCCGAGGGTGGGTCCCCGATGGGCGACCGAGCGCGCGCGGACCTTGGCCCCGCCGATCGCCAGATCCTCGTCACCCGTGTCGTGGCAGTGGACCTGGCCCGGCAGCATGGCGAGCGGTATGGGGAAGAACGGCGGCTCGACCAGCTTCGCCAGCGCTCCGGCGAGGTCTCCCTCCGGCTGGCGCGGCCCGTAGATGTCGATCACGCTGTCGCGATGGCGGAGCGGTGCGAAGAACGGGAGCCCGACCACATGGTCCAGATGCAAATGGGTGAGGAGCACGCTCGCCCGTAGGGGCGTGTGTCTCGCATCCAGGATGGCGCCGAGCGCTCGCGCGCCGGTGCCGAGATCGAGGGCGATCGGCTCGGCCCCCTCGATGCTGACACCGACACAGGCCGTGTTGCCGCCGTAGACCGAATACTGCTCGCCGGCACACGGGCAGGAGCCCCGAGTCCCGTAGAACGTAAGCTCCACTCACCAAGCGTAGCCTTGGCCTCCACGCCGGCGCCCCTCGGTAGTGGCTCACCTTGGTGTCACAGCCCGTCTCTAGGTTCGGCGTCGTGTCGCGCTGTCGGACCTTCCGCTATCTCCTGCAACCGACGGGCCGGCAGCGGGCCGCCCTCGAAGCGCTATTGCGCGTCCAGTGTGAGCTCTACAACGCGGCGCTCGAAGAGCGCCGGGGCGCCTGGACCTGGGAGCGCCGCTCGGTCAGCTACTTCGACCAGACCCGGACGCTGACCGAGCTGCGGGCGCTGCGACCCGAGGTCCTGGCCTGCGGGGTCACCGTCTGTCGGGGGACCCTCTTGCGCCTGGACCGGGCCTTCGCCGCCTTCTATCGGCGCTGCCGGGCCGGGGAGAAGCCGGGGTTCCCCCGCTTCAAGTCGGCCCGC
>JGI12269J14319_10003218_pt1 | contig 15427 bp, 16 predicted proteins | sample PeaSoiSIISIP2007_FD_14319 | JGI IMG/M metagenome (IMG submission 14319) | reverse complement strand
AGCCTCATCGCAAACGATCATGATGCCGCGGCCCGTAGCCTCGCGCCGTCCCCGCGAACCGCCAATATTGATTGGCTTCCCAGTCACCACCGCAGTGACCGTCTGCCTCATGTGCATGGAGAACGTGTCCATGATCCAAGCCATCGTCTGCTCGTTGGTATTGACGTCAGGCGCGGGCACGTCTTTCTCGGGTCCGATAAACTCAAACAACTCCGCCGTATAGCGCCGGGTCATGCGCTCCAACTCGCCCATCGACATCTTATGTGGATCGCAAATCACCCCACCCTTCGCCCCGCCAAAAGGAATGTTCACCACTGCGCACTTCCAGGTCATCCACGCCGCCAGCGCCCGAACTTCGTCCAGCGTAACGTCTGGGGCATAGCGAATACCGCCTTTGGAAGGACCACGCGCAATCGAGTGCTGCACCCGGAAGCCGGTGAACACCTCCAACTTTCCACTGTCCATTGCCACGGGAATGTGCACGATCAACTCGCGGGTGGGATAGCGCAACACCTTCCACAAGCCCTCGTCCAGATTAAGCTTGGTCGCGGCCAGATCAAATCGCGCCGTCTGCGCTTCGGTGGGATTAAGTTCCTGCTCCATTGAAACGGGTTTCGTAGCGGTGGTCATGGCATTCTCCGATGGTAACGATAATGATGGCGCTTTAACGACAGCAATTCCATGAGTGGGGGCAAACCCAAGAAGTATAAGCAGCCACGCACACCGAGGCAAGCGAACCGCCAGGACTTAGGGTCGAACTGGCAAAGACTATGTCGCGACGGACGATTCGAGTCTCTGATGGGAAGACGGAGCCCTGAACGGCGAAAGAATTGTTGCAACGCGAATCGCCGTTCACTCTGGCCCCTGCTCGAACGTGTGTTTTAGGTTATCCTTACTCTCTCCAACACCAACTGTACATTTTAGGAGGCACAATGGCACCACTGCTGCACCCCAAACGATTTCCCGGCGAAAGTTCCGCATACCGTGAAGCTCGCAACGGACTGCTCCAGGCCGAGATCGCCCTCCGCAGAAATATAGAAGAGGTCGCAGCCCTCAGGCGCACTCTTCCGTTAAGCGGAGAGGTTCCCGAAGACTACATCTTCGACGAGGGGGCAGCAGATTTAAAAGACTCGGCCACGACCCACAAAACCCGCTTATCCGAATTGTTCCAGTCGGGAAAAGACACGCTGGCAATTTACAGCTTCATGTACGGCCCCAAAATGAAGGCGGCGTGCCCCTCGTGCACTTCCATCGTCGACAGTCTCGATGGAACCACACCGCACGCGACTCAGAGAATCAATCTGGCGGTGGTTGCCAGGAATCCACTCGAAAAGATTCGGGCCCATGCGCGCTCCAGAGGCTGGCGCAACCTGCGCCTACTTTCTTCGGCCAACAACACCTACAACCGCGACTACCATGGAGAAAACCCGGAAGGCGATCAAATGCCCGGCCTGAACGTATTCACTCGCAGAGATGGCAAAATCCATCATTTCTATTACACCGAACTCCGCTTCGTTCCTCCCGACCCCGGACAAAACGAACGCCACGTCGATATGTTCTGGCCCCTGTGGAATCTTTTCGACTACACCCCCGAAGGCCGCGGAAAAGACTGGTACCCGAAACTCGTCTACCCGTGAAACTGGCCAAGCTCACGTGGGGACAGCCGCCCCCGGCTGTCCAGTCGAGCAAAGCTCGACAGCCTACCTATTTCGATACCCTTTTCACGGTCGCGCTAACCGTCCCTTTCGCCAACCTTGCAGAAATCTCATCCCCGGCCTTCACTTTCGCAGCATCTTTCAGAAGCTTCCCTGAAGCATCGAACACCAGAGCATACCCGCGCTCGAGAATGGCCAGCGGAGACAGCGCTTGCAACGCCGTTTCCATCCGCTCCACACGAACCTTGCGCTCAAGCACGAAATTGCGGACAGCGGAAACAATCGCTGTAGTCCACGCGTCAAGGTCTTTTTTCCAGACCTCCAATACCCGCCGCACATCGTAGTGCCGAACCGCAGACGACAAAGTCTCGAACCGGCGCCGTTGTTTCTCGAGGACACTGCGCTGTCCATGTGCAAGCCGATTCGCCAGATCATCCAACCGCTGCTCGCGCTGATGAATCAGCTCCATCATGCGAGCGAATGCCCCATGCTGTGCCAGTTCCGTCAGGTTCTGTCGCGCCATCAGCAACTGATAGCGCATGGCTTTTTCGAGTCGGCGATGCAGCCCTCCGAGTTGCTCATCCACTTCCAACCGCGAGCGTATAACCAACTCCGCCGCCGCCGAAGGCGTAGGCGCGCGCAGATCAGCAACAAAGTCAAGAATTGTGAAGTCAGTTTCATGACCGATCGCCGAAATCACCGGAATCTCGGAAGCCGCAACCACTCGCGCCAGCCCTTCATGGTTGAACGCGGCCAGATCTTCCGCCGAGCCTCCACCACGCGCCACAATGATCACATCCACGCAGCGCACCTTATTGAAGTAACGAATCCCCGCCGTGACTTCAAGCGCCGCCGCCTCGCCCTGCACTTGCGCGGGGAAAATCAGAATGCTCGCCGTATCGTGCCGTCGCTGGAGGATATTCAGGATGTCGCGTAATGCCGCCGCCTGCGGCGAAGTCACAATCCCGATTCGCGCCGGCAAAGTAGGAATGGGTTTCTTGCGCGCCGCATCAAACAGTCCTTCAGCTGCCAGCTTGGCTTTCAGTTGCTCGAACGCAATCTGCAGAGCCCCCGCGCCCTTAGGCTCGACGTACTCCGCCGAAACTTGCAGTTCGCCGCGATCCTCATAAATCGTGACGCGACCGCGCACCACGACCTGCATCCCATTCTCCGGACGAAACCGCAACAACCGCGCCGCCGACCGGAACATCACCACTCGAATCTGCGCGTTCTGATCTTTGAGAGTGAAATAAAGATGCCCCGAGTCTTGCGCCCGGAAGTTAGAAATCTCCCCTTCAACCCAGACGTCGCCGTACTCCCGTTCCAGCTGAGTGCGAACCGCCGCGACCAGATCGCGCACCGTCCAGGTGCGCCGCTCCGCCGGCCGAAAACTGAACCCGAGTTGATCCGCGGAAGCCATGCAGAGGAGTGTACCGCAGGCGCAGGGAGGCCCCCAGCGATGAACACCCAGCAATCAGCAATCAGCATTCAGCATTCAGTCAGTCCATCGTTGGATCTTCATTGGCTGAGTGCTGAATGCCGATTGCTGACTACTGCTTCACTACCGCTTCATCCGCCCAATCACATAGAACAAAATCGAAAGCACCACGCTGAGCACAATCGAAGTCGCCAGCGGAAAATAGAAAGTCGTATTCTTCCCGCGATAAACAACGTCACCGGGAAGCCGCCCAATTGGAAGGTTGGTTCGTCCAAGCAAAATGAGCGCCAGCCCCACAACCAAGATAATCCCGCCGAGCAGCGCCAGCAGTTTGCCAAGGTCAGTCACACGGAAAGTTTAACCCATGCCCAGAGTCAAGCCCGGGCTAGCACTCGGCATTCAGCACTCGGCCTGTGCGGCTCCCAGCAGGCTCATCCGAAACGTTCACAGACTGAGTGCTAAGTGCTGAGTGCTGAGTGCTAATTGTCATCTACCACTCAGCAAGAGTCCTCCACCCACACAGTGCTAGAATCTGCTGTCATGAAGAGCCGCCTGATATTTCCCGCTCTGTTCCTCGCTGCCATTACCCTGGCCGCGCAAAACACATCCGAGGTCGACATCACCGCCGAGCCTCATCACCATCTTCTCCTCGAAAACCAGCAAGTCCGCGTGTGGCTGGCCGAAGTCGCGCCCCACGATGCCACGCTCATGCATCGCCACAACCACGACTATGTTTTCGTTTCGCTCGGCGAAACCAATGTCCAGAACGAAGTCGAGGGCAAGCCCCCAGCCATCCTGAAGATGCAGGACGGCGAAACCCGCTTTGCTCCCGGAGGATTCGCGCACATCGCTCGCGACCTGGCCAACACACCGTTCCGCGCCATCGCCGTAGAGTTCCTGCAAGATGAAGCCGCGCACAAAACTCCGCCACCGGCATGGGACGAAGAACGTGGCCTGCATGTCTTCACCGGCGGAACTCAGCACATCATGTTCGTGCAAGATGGTGTTCGCGTGGCCGAGACCGAGTTGCAACCCGGCGCGGTTATACCCAGCCATCACCACACCGGCCCGCATCTGCTGGTAGCAGTCAGCGATCTCGACGTTCGCAGCGACGTCGAAGGCCAGGGCCCAATGCCAGGACACTTCAAGTCTGGTGACGTAAAGTGGCTCCCCGGCGGCTACACCCACACTGTGACCAACACCGGGAAGCAGGAAGCCAAGTTCGTAACCATGGAATTCCACTAATTGCTTTTCGGCTCAGGCAATCGCGGGACCTATCGGTTCGTGTTTGTCGTGCTTGACCGATCGGTTTACATCCTGCACGTTCGGCACGGATCGATGTTGCCACTCTAAGAATCAAAAGCAGCGGACAGCAGTGTCCGCTCTACAGCGGGATGTTTCCGTGCTTTTTCGGGGGGTTCTTGTCGCGCTTGGTTTCTAGCATCTCCAGGGCCTGGATCAGCTTTTTGCGGGTTTCGCGGGGTTGGATCACTGCGTCGACGAAACCGCGGTCGGCGGCTACGTAGGGGTTGGCGAAGCGCTCGCGGAATTCTTCAATCTTTTTTTGACGAACCGCGTCGCGGTTCTCGGCATTCTCCAGTTCGCGTTTGTAGACGATGTCCACCGCGCCCTCCGGGCCCATCACCGCGATCTCCGCAGTCGGCCAGGCATAGTTCACGTCGGTGCGAATGTGTTTGGAGGCCATGACGCAATAGGCTCCCCCGTAGGCTTTGCGGGTTATGACTGTCACCTTGGGCACGGTGGCTTCGGCGAATGCGAACAGCAATTTGGCGCCGTGTTTGATGATGCCTCCGTATTCCTGATTGGTTCCGGGCAGGAATCCAGGGACGTCTTCGAAAGTCACCAGCGGGATGTTGAAGCAGTCGCAGAAGCGGACAAAGCGCGCGCCCTTGATCGAAGCGTTGATATCGAGCGTTCCGGCTAGAAATGCGGGCTGGTTGGCGACGATTCCTANCGGCTTGCCGTTCAGGCGCGAGAATCCGACGACAATGTTCTTTGCGTAGTGTTCCTGGACTTCGAAGAAGTAGCCATCGTCGACTACCGCATGAATTACGTCTTTGATGTCGTAGGGCAGATTCGATTGATCGGGGACGATCTTGTCCAGCGCGGAATCGGCTCGATCGATGGGATCGGTGCAGGGCTTGCGCGGCGGGTCGTCGAGATTGTTCGAGGGCATGAAGCTGAGCAGCTCTCGCACCATCGACAGGCACTCAGCATCGTCGTGGGCTTTAAAGTGGGCCACCCCTGAGGTTTCGTTGTGCGTCTCCGCTCCGCCTAGCTGGTCTTTTGTGACTTCCTCGTGAGTGACCGTCTTGATTACGTCAGGGCCGGTAATGAACATGTAGGAAGTCTTGTCGACCATGAGGATGAAATCGGTAATCGCGGGCGAGTAAACTGCGCCCCCGGCGCATGGGCCCATGATGGCGGAAATCTGGGGGACGACTCCGCTATAAAGCGTGTTTCGCAAAAAAATGTCGGCGTAGCCGGCCAGCGACATTACGCCTTCTTGAATTCGGGCGCCGCCGGAATCGTTGAGGCCGATCATGGGTGCTCCCATTTTGGCGGCGAGATCCATGACCTTCACGATCTTGGCTGCATTGGCTTCGGAGAGCGATCCACCAAACACGGTGAAATCCTGCGCGAAGACGAATACCAGACGTCCCTCGATGCGGCCGTATCCGGTAATGAAGCCGTCGCCGTAGAATTTTTGCTCGGCCATGCCGAAGTCGTTGCAGCGATGCGTAACCAGTTTGTCGGTTTCTTCGAAAGTGGCTTCGTCGAGCAGGAATTCGATGCGCTCGCGGGCTGACATTTTGCCTTCTTTATGCTGCTTTTCGCGCCGTCGCTCGCCGCCGCCGTCCTCAGCAAGGTGGTCGCGCTTCTTCAGTTCAGCCAGTTTCTGTTCGAGGTTCATCGCGGGAGAATTATAGCGGGTTGAGCGGGATTGGGAGTGCGGCGGGTCGGTTTTGAAGGGCTGCTGAGCCTCGCTCGGCTGGACCCTTCTGCTTCGCTCAGGGCAGGCTCGCAACGGCGCCCGTCCTCCATTTGAAGCCCGACTACTCCATGCTGGAGCCGAGTGGCTGGTATTTATATTTCCTGCCGTCCCAATAGGTCACAGACGTGGCCTGGTCGCCGCCGGTTTCTTCAGCGAAGATTCCCATAACCGGTTTCTTTTTTCTGATGGCCATTTTCTTTACCACGACCTGCTTGAAGGGCAGATTCACGATGATGAATTTGGCTTTTGGAGTCGCGGAGCGCCAGGCGTCCGGGCCGAATCCGTGAATCACCAGCAACGAGTAACCGCGATGGTCTGGGTCATCGGAAGCAAATTGCGTGGTGATCTTGGGGTTGCCGTAGCCAAAAAAGCTGTTGTAGGGGTCGACGACCTGGAAGCCGTTTTCCGCCTGATCCATCATCGGGTTGGTGCACCGGGCCGGGATAACGATGTCTTCAACGCCATCGCTGTCCAAGTCAGCCATGAGCGGCTCGATTCCAATCAGCGAGCACGTCGCCCCGAATTCTTTTTGAACAAAATCATTGTCAACAGCTGGCTTGGCCGTCGCGGGCACAGACGCCGGCTGTGCAGCGAGCACGCCGCTCAGACACAGGCACAAAGTGAGGAGGCAAATAATCGGGCGAGGGAACATAAGAATACTTTAGACCGGATGGAGTATAGGCAACACATAAAGAAGAGGTCCGAGCAGCACGAAAGTCACATGCGGGAGGCAGAACTTCTGGCCTCAGCCTTCAGCCTTGAAATGCTCCCATCCCAGGGGACGGAGTTCGGAGGCTTCGCCTGCCTGCTTCATCAGGAGGACGCGCCTATCGCGCGTGATGTGGCCGATCTGGGTTATGGGAACGCCTGCAATTCGGGCCGGAATACGCTTCCCGGGGCGAACGGTGAAAAGTAGTTCGTAGTCGTCGCCGCCATCCAGCGCGAATTGCAGGTCGACTTCGCGGGCTGGTTTCCCGATGCTGGCGCATGGGATGGCTGGCGCGTGAATCTCTGCGCCAACTCGACTCTCTTCACAAATGTGCGCGAGATCCGTGGAAAGTCCATCGCTGAGATCGATCATGGCCGAAGCGAGTCCGTTCTCCAGTAGGAAGCGGCCAATCTCGATGCGCGGGATTGGATGGAAGTGGCTGGGAAAGTCAGCCGGCCGCAGTTTCCGGCCGGAAAATAGCATCTTCAGCGCCGCGGCCGCGCCTCCCAAGGCACCAGTCACATAGATTCGGTCCCCGCTGCGCGCACCGGAGCGCCGGATCGCTTTGCCTTTCGGAACCGATCCGACCACGACAATATCAGCCAGAACCCCACTCGGAGACTGGGCTGTGTCTCCGCCTGCAAGGCTCACATTGAACCTATCCGCCAGCTTGAGTAATCCCTTCATGAACTGATCAACCCAAGGTTGGCGCAAGTTTTGTGGCAGAGCAAGCGATAGAAATGCAGCGACCGGTGTGCCCCCCATTGCGGCAATGTCGCTCAGGCCGCGAGTCAGGCAACGATGACCCACGGATTCTGCAGGATGCCACTCGCGCCGGAAATGAACTCCCTCCAGGCTGAAATCCGTAGTAACCAGTGTTTGGTTACCGGCGGGGATTTGCAGGATGGCACAATCGTCCACGATGCCACTTACAACTCCTCGTCTTCGGACGGCCCGACCACGGATACGCGAGATCAACTGTTTTTCGGCGATCGGCAAGATGAACCCAATATAGTGGAATGGATGCTGGAATGGGCGAAATCTGGTGAAGAGTTAATCTCGAACCGCACCGGTTACCGAGGTAATCCGTCTAAGCATCGTTGACAACCCAGTCTTCCGTAACCCCGGCGACGTGCCCTGGGTCGTTGACAGGAGGAACCTACTTTGGTACCGTTGCGAAGCTGCTTCCAAAACACTCTGGCCGAGCTAAGTGCCGCATGCGGTTAGGATTGCAGGCACAAGAGATTTCGGACCTGACCCTGGTTCCGGTAGGACTGGGCGATTACTGGCCTGATTGTGAAGAGGGCACGGTACGCTCACAGCGGGGATCGGGTTGTATAACGGCGAACCTGCCGCTATACGATTACTTGGCAAAGGGAAAATATTGCGTAAGCGTTTCTACATACTTTTCGTAGCTCGCGGCGAGGACGGACAACTCCGTAAGATTCCGATCCCCGTCCACTATCTGTACGTGCTGGTTGTGGGAGCGGCGATCGGCGCCCTCAGCCTGACCGGCATTGCCAGCTCCTACATGCGAATGTTGCTGAAAGTCTCCCACTATAACGAGCTGCGCACCCAGAAGGATGAGCTGAAAAACCGCTATTCGCGGCTGGAGCAGGTCGCCCAGGAAAGAGACATTCAGGTGGCGTCGCTGGGCTCACTAGCCAGTGAAGTTTCTTCGCTCTACGGTTTGAAATCGGATCCGGCGCTGGAAACAGGATCTTCGGATCACGTCCAGGATGCCCAGGTAAGTTCTTCCCTCGATCGCCTTTATGCGCTGAAAGACACCGCGCTGAGCGGCGCAGCTTCGACGGGGATCTCCCTCGGCCTGACCCGCGACGTGACGACTGCCGACTGGCTGCGAGCCAATTCCGCTCCCAACCTTTGGCCGGTGGAAGGTCCGGTGACGGGATCGTTCGGAGAGCGCATCGATCCATTCAACGGCGAGGGCGCGTTCCATCGTGGTATCGATATATCGGCTTCCTACGGTCAGCCAGTGATCGCTCCCGCAGATGGCGTGGTGATGTTCGCCGACTTCATGGGCGGATATGGACGAGCGATCGCCCTTGACCACGGCCACGGAATTACCACTCGCTACGGCCATCTTGCCAGCTACGCAGTTGTCCCCGGACAGTATGTGCGCCGCGGCGACACAATCGGATACGTCGGGTTGAGTGGTCGCAGCACCGGTCCGCACCTGCACTACGAAGTCCGCATTAACGACACCCCAGTCAATCCGCACAAGTTCCTGCGCCTGACNATGGCGCATGCCGGCGGGTTTGCAGCGGGAAGCTAGAAGAGGTCGTTGGTCGTTCGCCTGTGGTCGTTGGCTGAAACCGCAAAACCATCCAGATCCCGTTTGATATCGGACGGAACTTGCAGCCTTGACCAACGGCCAAGGACCGACGACGAACGACCCTTCTACTGCCTCAATCCCATCCAGCGCTCCGAAACTACGATCGAGTTTCCCGGATTCTGGGGATCGTAGCGAACCGACGTCGGCAGGCCGAGACGGCAAGAGTGCAGGTTGATGAGCTGCCGCAAATAGGTCACGTCCTGAGAGGCTTCGTAGGATACGCCGGCCACGTCATACTGAAAAATCAGAAAAGTTGCGGGCTTGCGTCCTTCAGGTTGCATCTCCTGTACATCAATGACGGTCCCGTCGGTAATGCGGCCGACGCGGTCGAGCCACGCTCGACGCGATCGTTCCACTTCATCGGGGCCCTTGGGCTTGCGACGCAGCAGGAGATACGCGGCCAGCAAGGCACTCGCGCCACCCAGGATCATGCTATAGAGGCGAATTGGAATCATGACTTCCGGAAAGAAACCACGCAGTCAACCGCTACAAGGTCTTAAACAGCATAAAGCCAGATGGCGAATCGCGGAAGAGGCTTCGTGATTACCAAGGGGGAGCAGAGTTCGGAGATTTAGGCCAGGCCTACGCGCGGCCCTTCTTCGCTGCCTTGGCAATGACTCCGGCTTTTTCCCANGGACGCTTGGGTCGATCTGCAGCGGGCTTGTCGCGATTTTCGACGCGGTCGTAGTGGTACGATTCGCTGACCGTGCCGAGCGATTCGTTGTAGAGCGTGGGCAGGCCCAACCCTTCCTTTAATTCTTCTGTGAACTGTTGCAGGGCCTTCAGATGATCCGCGGTGGCCGGGACTTCGGTCTTGGCGGTTTTCAGAAACTGCTGGTATCCCTTATTCACCAGCTTCGAAATTTCGCTGCCAATCAGGTAGCCGGGATAAGCGAAAATCTTTACGCCATCGTCACCGTTCTTCTGGATGGCGGCCGATACGTTGTATTTTTTCAGGAACACGCGCGCTTGCGTGCCCGGAGCTTCAATCAGATCAAACCCGTGATCGCGCAGCCAGCTCAGCGCGTCTTCGTAAGTCCGTGCTTCCGTCGTGGATGCCATTTCGTCCTATAGTCTCGTCTAAGTTAGATGCGGATTCCGGGAAAAAGTAGGTTGTCTCGCATCTTCGGTGGAACCAATCAGTCTTTCTTATAATCTAATCAACCGTTGCGCACGATTAGTTTTGCCTCTGTGGGACATTACGTAGGTCACGGCCTTCGAGTTTGAAATGTATGCAGTCCTTGCCTCGAAAGATCGCGGAAGTGTCTGGTTCCACGGCACATGCCGACGCAAGCGACCGGCCCGGACCCGCTTTGGGACAGCGCACTGTCGATCGCATCGGCAACACTCCTTTACTTCGCCTGGCCCGCATCGGCACCGAGTTGCCTGGGGTTGAGATCCTCGGCAAAGCGGAATGGCTCAATCCCGGCGGCTCGATCAAAGACCGCGCCGCTGCCAACATCGTGGCCCAAGCGCGGGCTGCTGGCAAGTTAACATCCGGTAAAATTCTGCTGGATTCGACCAGTGGCAACACCGGCATCGCTTACGCCATGATCGCCGCCGCGCAGGGTTTTCCGGTGACGCTGTGCATGCCGGAAAATGTATCGGTCGAACGCAAACGCATCCTGCACGCCTACGGCGCCAACATTATTTATACCGATCCTGCCGACGGTTCCGACGGCGCCATCCGCATGGCCCGCGAACTGGCTGCGAAACATCCCGACCTTTATTACTACGCCGACCAGTATTCCAACGACGCCAACTGGCAGGCTCACTACCATGGCACAGCCAACGAAATCTGGCAACAAACGGAAGGACGGATCACTCACTTCGTCGCGATGCTGGGCACCAGTGGAACTTTCGTTGGCACGACGCGCCGTTTGAAAGAATTGAATCCACGCATTTGCTGCATCTCGCTGCAACCGGACTCGGCCTTCCACGGAATCGAAGGCACTAAGCACATGGCCAGCGCCATCGTGCCGAAAATTTATGACGCGGCGCTCGCTGACGCCGATTTGGGCATCTCTACCGAAGACGCCTACGCGATGGCCAAGCGCATGGCTCGCGAAGAAGGCCTGCTGGTGGGAATATCGGCGGCTGCGGCAGTGGCTGGCTGCCTGCAACTGGGGCGGTTGTTGAAGAAAAACGAGCGGGCTGTCTTTGTGGCCATCCTGCCTGACTCGGGCGACAAGTATTTGAGCGAGAGATTCTGGCAGGAGGAGTGAGACTCACCACAGAGACACAGAGTCACAGAGAAGAACGAAGAAGGGAACATCTCTGTGACTCTGTGTCTGTGGTGAATGGTTTGATTTGTGTTGAAAATCGACCAAAGAAATTGCGACGCGTTACGCCAGCATGGCGAGGAGACCTATCCTCACGAATGCTGCGGAGTGTTGCTTGGGCGGATGGATGGCAACGAACGCGTCGTGACTTCCGTTGCCCGCGCCGGTAACACGCGGACGGATTCCGCACACAATCGCTACAACATCGATCCCAAAGACTTGATCCGTATCCAGCGCGAAGGTCGTGAACGCGGCGAGGATATCGTTGGCTTCTACCACTCGCATCCCGACCACCCCGCGCGCTGGTCTCCGACGGATCTCGCGGAAGCGCACTGGTTCGGCTGCTCCTATGTAATTACCAGCGTGGAAAAAGGCAACGCGGCGATTACGAATTCATTCGAACTTACCGGCACCGACGAGGGCGACAAGAAGCTCGCGGACGAGAAGATCGAAGTGGTTTGAACCGAATCGTGTAGGGCGTTAGCGGCGGCTTTGACTTCAGTTTCTTTACGTGCAGAAGTGCTGTACCGTCATGCCCGAAAAGTCAAAAGCGGCGGACAAGAGTGTCCGCCCTACACGAGCCTAGTGAATCCGGGAGGCCTCTTCCGGCATCCTTTATCGGGATGACGAAGATCAACATTCCCACACCCTTGCGGCANTACGCCGGCAAGCATCCGACGGTCGAGGTCGACGCCGCTACCATCGCCGACGCCCTGTCCGGGCTAGTTTCCAAGCACCCGGACCTGCGGCGGCATCTTTACACCGACGACGGTAAACTCCGTTCTTTTGTGAATGTTTACCTGAACGACGAGGACGTCCGCTATCTGCAAAAAGAGGCCACCGCCGTTAAAGACAGTGATACTATTTCGATAGTGCCTTCGATCGCCGGAGGCCGGTGATCCTGATGTCCCAATTAACGACTCGCGGATGGGCCACACCTCGAATGCCCCACCACAGCGCCAGCTGTTGTTGTCCGTTGTGTTGTTGTTTCTAGTTGTCCGTTTCGAAATCATCAAAAATCAAGTTCTGAACAGAGGTTTTATGGCAACCAGTACACAAGCCAAACCAGTTGCAGCAAAATCCGAAACCGCCGCCCTGAGCAACGACGAGATTCTGCGCTACTCACGCCACTTGATCATGCCCGAGGTTGGCATGGAGGGTCAGCAGANGCTCAAGGCCGCGCGCGTGTTGTGCATNGGAGCCGGCGGGCTGGGTTCGCCNNTGGCGCTTTACCTGGGNGCNGCNGGCGTGGGCACGCTCGGNATCGTGGACTTNGANGTNGTGGACTANACGAATCTGCAGCGGCAGATCATCCACACCACAGCNGANGTGGGNCGCAAGAANCTCGATTCCGCCGCGGAGAAGCTGAAGGCNATNAATCCGTTNNTNAACATNCNCAAGTTNGANACCCGNCTGAGCAGCGATAACGCGCTCGAACTGTTTCGTGAATTCGACATCATCGCCGATGGCACCGACAATTTTCCCACGCGCTATCTGGTCAACGATGCCTGCGTGCTCACCGGCAAGCCTAATGTGTATGGTTCGATTTTCCGCTTTGAAGGACAAGCCAGCGTTTTCGCCACCAAGGATGGCCCCTGCTACCGCTGCCTGTATTCCGAACCGCCGCCGCCGGGATTGGTTCCCTCTTGCGCCGAAGGCGGAGTGCTCGGCATTCTGCCGGGACTGGTGGGCGTGATTCAGGCCACCGAAGTCATCAAGCTGATCCTTGGCAGGGGCGAACCGCTCATCGGGCGCTTGCTGCTCATCGACGCGCTGGGCATGAAGTTTCGCGAGCTCAAGCTGCGCAAAAATCCATCCTGCCCCGCCTGCGGGACGCATCGCACCCTCACAAAACTGATAGACTACAACGAGTTTTGTGGAATACGCGGCGAGGAGAAACCGGTGGAAGCAGGCGTTCCCGAAATACAAGTCGAAGAGTTGAAGCGGCGTCTGGATGCGGGCGAAGATCTTTTCGTGCTCGACGTGCGCGAGCCGCACGAATATCAAATCTGCAATATCAACGGCCACCTGATCCCGCTGGGCGACTTGCCGAAGCGTGTGAACGAACTAGATTCCAGCCGCGAGATCATTGCCCATTGCCGCTCCGGCGTGCGTAGCGCCAAGGCAGTGACGTTCCTGCAACAGGCCGGATTCAAGAAAGTCCACAACCTCGCCGGCGGGATACTTGCGTGGGCGGATCGAGTGGATCCGAAGATGGCCAAGTATTAAGATATCGACTGCGTTTTCAGCATCACCAGGGAGCGCCGCTGCGCTCCCGTTTCATCCTTCCGGTTACTTGACAAACTCGCCCCCTGACTCCACAATTCAACCCGTAGCCCCGCCAAAGGATGTTGTCTTCCTCACCGACGGGCCACGAGATTGAATCCCAGGACAAATCAAGAAACTTCAAGGTAATTCGGAGGCAGGTCATGAGAGGTTGGGTCGCGTCACGTTTCGTCCTCATCGCCACTGTTGCTTTGCTGCTGCCAACTTGCGCACACGCGGAGCCCAAGAAAAAGGTTTACAACAACTCCCCAGACCAGGTATTCAATGCTGCGTTGCGGACCGCCCGTGAGCGGCACGTCGTGACTTATGTCGACGAGAAAACGATGATGTTTACCTTCGAAACCGGCCGCTCTCTGACCTCAAAGGGATTCGTGGCCAACGCGTCCGTCGAACCGGAAGCGGACAATAAAGCGACGTTGATTATCAACGTTCAGACCAAGGACGGTTTTTCATGGGGCGCAGGCGACCGCATGGCGGAGAAGTTCTATCAGCAGGTCGGAGACGAACTAGCGGGCGACCCCAAGCAGAAATCGGCGGTCAAGGCTCCCGAGAAAGCAATCGCAGTTCCCGATGCAAAAGCAGTTCCTGTGGAACCCTCGATGACCGCTGCGCCTGCGGTGACTCCAGTTAGCGCTGTTGTCGCTCCTGCGAAAGGCACAGTGACGGTGAGTTCGGTGCCTGATGGAGCCGACGTTTATGTCGACGACAACTTTGTCGGCAACGCGCCGGCTACGCTGAAGCTTCCTCCGGGCAAGCACACGGTGAAGGTTCAGCAGGATGGGTTCAAGGCTTGGACGAAAGACGTCTCTGTGTTGGCGGACTCGGAGGCAAATTTGAAGGCGACGCTGGCAAAGAACTGAGAGCAGCGCCGGGAGACGACAACCGTTCGTCATCACGAAAAAAATGGGGAGCTTTGCGCTCCCCATTTTCTTTTCGTGGATTCAGCGACTTTACTTGCTGCTGCCGTTACCATCCATACCGGATGTCTCACCGCCAATCGCGAGGGCATACTTCTTGCCGCCGAAGCGAATTTCAGAGAGCGACTTGCTGCCATCGTCGTTCTTTTTCACCAGCGCCGCGTCGCTGTTTGATTTGTCGCTCAGGTCAACCAGCCGGGCCGGAGTAGTGGCTACGACCTTGTTGCCTTTCAAAATGTTCAACTCAACGTTGGGACCGTTGCCGTCCCACTTGACCGAATAATCTCCGGCAGGAACTTGCTTCCCACTGATGGTGACAGGGTCGAGGAATTGCACGGAACCTTTGTTAGCCGCCGCGAATGCGCTTGTTGCCAACAGCAGGGCCAGCCCCATCAGCAGACTCTTGGAAAAACTCTGGAATTTCATAAGACTCCTTTTTCTTTCCCGAAAAGCGTCGGGAACCGGTTCTGGGCGGCCTGAACTCGCCTTTCACGAAAAACTTGCGTTTTTCTGCGAAAGCCTTACAATGCTGCGGCGGGGTTAAGGAGAAAGCGCGTGGCCGCAAGGCCGCGAACTCTCTGCTGCAGGGATTGCGCTCACCTGGGCCGCCAAACCGAGATTGAGCCAGTCCCTTAACCCCTGAAATTGTTTCCCACAGCCGGCTGGCTGGTTGGCCGCGCGGCTTGCACCGTATCATTCCCTGATACGTTGTTGGATGCCTGAAAGTTCCCTCAAGCTGCAAATCACAAACTATCAACTTGGACGCTT
>JGI12269J14319_10003216_pt1 | contig 15430 bp, 18 predicted proteins | sample PeaSoiSIISIP2007_FD_14319 | JGI IMG/M metagenome (IMG submission 14319) | reverse complement strand
CCCGTGACGTCGGCGGCGAGCCGTTCGGCATCTTCGACGGTCCGAAGCACACGGACGCGCTCGAATCCGGGAATCGGAGGGCGAACCGCGACTGCCCCGGGGCTCAACACCAGCTTGTCGTATCCGATCGATCCTGTTCGGCCATCGACGGTGGAACGGGTCGTCACCTTGTGGTTGCGGGCATCGATGTCGACGACTTCGGTGTCGACCCGGACGTCGAGCCGGAATCGATCGAAGAGGCCCTCGGGCGTCTGGAGGAGCAAGTCATGCTCGTCCTCGATCACGCCGCCGACGAAATAGGGGAGGCCGCAGTTGGCGTAGGACACGTGGCCTGATCGCTCGATCACCGTGATGGTGGCCGTTTCGTCGAGGCGTCTCAGGCGTGTGGCCGTCGACATGCCGCCGGCGACGCCGCCGACAATGACGACTCGCAGGCTCATCCGGTGCCCCCTCCAAGGATGACGACGCGCGCAACCACGAGTCCAGTGTCGCAAGCGGCGGGAATGCGGGATAGGGACCTACGTCCTGTTCTCCAAGGGCCCAAAATGGTGGTGATCAGCCCTCAGGTCCAACCCCTGTCGGCAGATCGCCCCCTGAGCCCCCCCGGGGGCCGATCACCACCGCCATCCTGGGCGGGGAGAATGTGCAGATTCTAGGAATCTGTTGTGAGTCTTCTGTGAGGGGAACCGCTGTCTCGAGGCAGGGCGTGGGAATTGTGGGGCGACGACGGGCATTCAGAGCGGCGGCCAGTCCCGGCGATCAAGAACCCACACGGAACCGACACCGGTGTGTCCCGGCGCTTCGATAGGGCGGACCTCCTCGTGGTCGAGTCGGTAGCCAAGCTTCCGGGGTACCGCAGCGCTCGCTTCGTTGGCACGATCCATGTGGATCTCGACCCGCTCGACGCCGGGCACGAGGGTGAAGGCGGCGTCTGTGAGGGCCTTGGCGGCTGCTGTGGCATAGCCCATGCCGGTACGGTCCGAGCGGATCCAGTAGCCGATGTCCACGATGTCCGGTCCGCCTCGCCGGTGAAGACCGGCGCCACCCACGAGCGAATCACTGGCGGGCTCGTTGACCGTGTAGTCCCACTCCTGATCGGCTTCGAAGGCAGCCTCGCCGGCTTCCAGGACGGAGCGCAGCTCCGCCGGGGTGGGCACTTCCCGCGCCCACGGCATCCATCGCCGAAGCTCCGAGAAGCTGACTGCGATCGCCGGCGCCATGGCCTCGACCGACCCTCGCCGCCATCGCCGCAACTCGATCGGACCGGCGGGCAGGACGTCGGGTAGCAGTGCCATTCCAGCACAATGGCACCCGTACGACCGAAAGGGCAGCGCGCCGACACTACGAACCGGGCAGGCGGTACTGGCGGAAGAATTTCCAGATGAGGTCAGTGGCGTTGATCTCGAAGGTCGAGGGACCGGTGGTTGCGCTGAGCTGGCTTCCCGGCCAGGCGTGGCCGCCGCCCAAGACGATGTAGAACTCGACGGCCGCCCCGGTCGGGCAGCGGTAGCTGCGCAGGATCACGTGGATGGTGACCTGGGTATCTGTCGGAAGCGGATTACAGCCGTCCTCGACAGCCCAGGCTTGGACGTTTGCCGGATAGCCGGTCCCGTGGAGATTGATCGGCGGTGGCGTTGTCCCCGCTGTGCCTCCGTTGAAAGGCAGGATCGGGTCGGCGGTTCCGTGGAAGGCCACGATGGCCACCGGGCGGCTCGGACGGCAAGGCACGGGCATGACGATCCCGGCCACGGGGGCGAAAGCCGCGAAGCGATCGGCCATCGTGCACGCCAGGAGCGACGTGAACAGGGCACCGTCCGACAGGCCCGTGACGTAAATCCGCGATTTGTCGACGCACAGGTGTGTTTCGAGCTTGTCGAGTATGGCGTTCATGAAGTCGATGTCGTGGTTNGGGTGCGCGCCGGTGCCCGGATCGACGTCCCACCCGGCGGGATTGCCCGTGCCTTGGGGGAAGACGACGATGAACCCGTCGGCCTGTGCCGGCGCACTGAATTGCGTCGTGATCGCCTCCAACGTGGCACTCTCCGAGAGTCCGTGGAGGTCGACGACGACGGGGAGCGGTGCTCCTTGGTGCGACGACGGCGTCGTGAGCAGGTACGACCTCGTCACTCCGTCGACGGTGACGTTCTGGCCGAGCTCGTCCACCGAGGCCTCCGCCGGAAGAGAACATCCTGCCGATGCCGCGGGAGCCCTTGTGCCGGCCGCAGCTTGGCCCGCCTTGGTCGTCGAGGAGCTCGGGCTGGCACCGGGCGACGAGCAGGCGTCGACGATGATCGAGAGCACCAGGACGAGGAGGAGCCCACGACGCCTGCCGGTGCGCTCCCCCACGGCGGCGAAGCACAGCACAATCAGGCCCGGGGCGTCGAGCCCACTTCCATTGGGGCATCCGCCGTCCACACAGCCTCCCTGAGGGTGGGCTCCGCCTCGAGCTCAGGTGGCGCGGGATGGCATCCGGCGCTCGTTGTTCACCCCCTGGCGGCAACGGCTTGCCTTCGCTGGTCCGGGCTGGCCACCGTCCGTTCGGCAAGAATGCGGCATGGCCGATTCGTTCGCCTCCCGATTCGCGGCGGTGCGATCCAAGTATGGACCGCTTGCCTGGGGGCTCGATCCCTCGGCGGAGATACTCGAAGCCTGGGGGGTCGGCGACACGCCAGACGGTTTGGATCGGTTCGCCGACATCACGCTGAGCGCTGCGACCGGGACGGTCGGTTTGGTAAAGCTCCAGTCCGCCTTTTACGAACGGCACGGCTGGCGAGGGTTCCGCACCCTTCAGCGTTTGATCGCCGAGGCGCGCGATGCCGGCTTGCTCGTCATCGTGGACGCCAAGCGAGGAGACGTCGGGACCACCAATGACGCATATGCCGAAGCGTTCCTCGGTGCCGATGCCCCCCTGGGAGCTGATGCCCTGACCGTCCACCCCTATCTCGGCGTGAAGGCCATGGGCGCCTTCGTGGCTCGCGCCGACGAGTCCGGGAGCTGCCTCTTGGTGGTGACACGATCTTCGAACGCCGAGGGCCGAGCCGTCCAGACGGCGCGCAATCGTTGGGGTCGCAGCGTCGAAGAGGAGCTCCTGGTCGAGATCGGCGAGCTGAACGCTCAGCTGGCTCCCGGTGAGATCGGGCCGGTCGGTGCCGTGGTTGGTCCGACCCACATGGAGCCCGCGCTTGATCTCGCGGCGGTCGGGGGTATCTTCCTGGCGCCCGGCGTCGGCGCACAGGGTGCCACCGCCACCGACGTGGCGCGAGTCTTCGCTAGCTGCCCCGATCGCGTCATTCCCAGCGCGTCTAGATCACTGCTCTGTGATGGTCCGGACAGGAACCGGTTGGCGGACACGGCAAAGGCACTTGCCTTCGAGCTCGGCGAAGCGCTACCGGTCTGAACCGAGCCCATGCCCAAGGAGAGGCCTGGCCCTAGAACCAATGGTGATTTGCCGCGGCCAAGGCGAAGAACGCCACCAACGCCATCACCACACCTATGGCGGCGAATATCAGGAGTCCTCTCGACATTGGACTCGAAGCGCCAAGAGACGGAAACGTGTCCGAGTGGGCTGTCAACCAGCCCCCGGCTCGAGCTGAACGGTGCGATCCCCTCGCGCCGACCTTCTCACGGTGCCGAAGGCGCTTCGATCCCACGTCCAGATTGTTTCACACCCGGGATTCGAAGGGCCTCATCAGCCTTGGCGGAAGCCCTCCACGGCTGTCGGACCTCGGCTCGGTGCACCGGGAGGGTATCGCCGACGGCGAGGGTCCCTCACTGCAGGGGAGGTTGCCTGGAAAGCGCTTGGGCGATGCGCGTCTTGATGCCCCAATCGGCCCGATGGTCCGTTGCCGCGCTCAAGCTGAGGGCGATCGGAGTCGATACNCAATTGGTGAGTTGATTCGAGGATCACGTCCAACCCCGTTCTGACGAGCCGCCGAGCCGATGACGAACGGAGTTGAACCAAGTCCACGATGGCATTTTCCCCGCCGGCTAGTGGTGGTGATCTCTTCCTCGCCAGGAAGGGAAGGCTCTCACGTGTTCGCGGGCGAGCAAAAGGCTCGCCCGAGCGTTGGACACCCCTTGCCCCTCTCACCGAACGGGAGAGAGTCGAGGCTGCGCTCCTGCTCGACCAACGGCAGAAGGTGATCCGCGGCACCCTCGCCAATCAAGAATTTGAAATCGTGTTCCAACCAATCGTGGACCTGCGCACCGGCGGGGTCGCGGGAGCCGAGGCCCTCACCCGATTCGAGATGTCGCCCGATCGTCCGCCCGATGTCTGGTTCGCCGAAGCCAAGGAGATCGGCCTCGGAGTCGAGCTGGAAATGGCGGCCCTCCGGTTGGCGCTGGGTCAGCTGAGGCAGCTCCCATCGGGCCTCTACCTTTCCCTCAACGCTTCACCCGACACAATGATGTCTTCGGAGTTTCGTGCCCTGGTGGCGGAGGCTCCGGCAGAACGTGTAGTCCTCGAGCTGACCGAACATGAATGTATCGACGACTACGACCTGTTTGAGAAGGCCGCCAACCAGCTGCGATCCCACGGAGTCCGACTCGCCGTTGACGATGCCGGTGCGGGCTACTCGAGCTTCCAGCACATCCTCAATCTCCATCCGGACATCATCAAGCTCGACATCGGGCTCACCCGGGGCATCGACGGCGATCCTGCACGTCGGGCCCTGGGGTCGGCCATGCTCGCCTTCGGCCTCGATGCGTTCGGCGCTGCCATCGTCGCCGAAGGTATCGAGACCGAGGGCGAGTTCAAAACGCTACGCGGCCTTGGCTGTCGATTCGGACAGGGTTTCTACCTCGGTCGCCCCGGCAGATTGCGACTCCCACGTCTGCCCTCCGAGGATGCTGAAGAGCTCGGGAACGGCGATGGCTCAGCCTCGAGCCCCGGCGACGACGACCACCACACGGGTCCGCGGCCCCGAACCGAGATGCGGTCGAGCGACCAGAGGCTCTGGGGTGCCGATGGAAAACGGATCGGCCTGAAGGCGGGCCCGCAACACGATCCCGCACGAGGAGAACAACCGCTGGACACCCAGGACGAACTCCTCGCCCTTGTTGCGGAAATCCAGGGCCGGCCGAGCGACGGCAATCACGATTGGAAGGGTGAACGTTCCCGCGTCCAACTCTCTCGATAGCACCCATGGTCTGCGACGCCCGACGGGCCAGGGAATGCTCCTGGCGCATTCGTCGGGGCCCGATTGACAGACAGCACTCTTCTCCGATCGGCGGCCTCCCCCGGTCCTGGCACCACGCCTCGTCGAGGGGGACAAAGGGTGAGATAACGGTCGCTCATATGAGTGCTCGCAGATGTTCTTAGAGCGACCGAATCTTGTCGCCCGGGTGGATACTTAGTCCGTGGCCTTCGCAGCTGGTCCTTCAGGGAGTCGCCGACCCAGGCTGCTTCGAGCCGGCTACCTGCTCGAAGGTACGACGCTGGGCTGGAACGTCATTGGCGTAGGCATCCTGGCGGTGGCCGCCCTAGCTGCTCGTTCGGTGGCACTGGGAGGCTTTGCCCTGGACTCGTTGATCGAGATCGGAGCCAGCATCGTCGTCATGTGGGAGCTGGGCGGTGTCGGCGAAGCTCGCCAACGCCGAGCAATGAGGTTGATCGGCGTGGCGTTCCTGACGGTAGCTGCCTACCTGGCGGCTCAGAGCACGGTTGTCCTGGCAATCGGATACCACCCCAAGCACAGTCCACTGGGCATTCTTTGGACCTCTGTGACGGCCGTGGTCATGTTCGCTCTCGCTGCCGGAAAGGCAAGGGTCGGTGTAGCGCTGGACAACTCGGTGATGCGTACCGAAGGGCGGGTCACATTCATCGACGGCATCTTGGCGGCAACCGTCCTGCTGGGCCTCCTCCTGAACGCCCTCGCCGGATGGTGGTGGGCGGATCCGGTCGCGGGATATGCCTTGCTCTACTACGCAGTGAGAGAGGGATCTGGTGCTCTCCGGCACTAGCCGTCTCGGCAGACGGGAGTGAGGTCGGTGCCCCACGTCAGAATCTGCGACGTCGTGGACCGGCAGCCCGTGCGCTCCGCCCAGGTTGAAAGTGGGCTCGGGAGGACAACCAGGGACGACTCCTAAGACCAGGCGTAGCCCGATTCCTACCTTCTCGGCTCGTACCGCATCGCCACTGCCCCCGAGCCGAACTCCAGCCGGCTTAAGAGCTTCAAGTCGACATGCTTCGACAGCCCCGCCAACAACGTCGGCCCGTGGCCCGCAAGCCGCGGATGCACCACGAACTCGTACTCATCGATCAATCCCAGCTCCGTCAACGCCCGTGCGAGCTTCACACCTCCCACGAACAGTCCCTTGCCCGACTCCCGCTTGAGTTGCTGAACGGCCTTGCCCAGATCCCCGCGCACGAGTTCCGCATTCCAATGGACCTGCTTCAGGGTGCTCGACACGACGTACTTCTTTGCCGCGTTGATCGTCTGGGCAAAGGGTTCCATCCAGTCAGGTCTCGCTCCCGTCGGCGCCGGCGGCCGCCACGCTGATTCCATCATTTCGTAAGTCACCCGGCCAAAGAGAAGGGCATCGGCCCGGTTGAGGTTCTCGACCGCGTGACGATGCAAGTCTTCGTCCGCGGGGATTGCACGATGATCGCAACACCCGTCCAATGTGACGTTGATGGAGTACCGGAGGGGTCGCATTTTCGCAAGAGTACCGCCCATGGAGTACACCCGCGATGTGTCGCTCCGAGACAGAGCGTCCCTCACGGCATTGAGCAAAGAGCGACAGAATGTTGGCGTGAAGACCCGAGGAGTGTTGTTCGACTGGCGAGGGACTCTCGTTGGAGATCCTGATGATGGGTGGTGGGTGCGGTCCGCCCTTGAATGCCTCGAACGTAGCGCAGGCGACGCCGAAGTAGACCAGATTGTCGACCGTCTTCGAATTGCCGGCGAACTGCCATCCGTGGTCGTGGCGAGGCAAACGGCAGATTGTTCGGCGGAGCAGCACCACGCTGCAACCATGCTGCTGTTCGCGGAGGCGGGACTGGATGATGCGTTGGCCAGGGCGCTTTATCAGCTCGACTTCGAGCCTGTCGCCCACCCCCTTTACGAAGATGTGCCCGAGACGTTGCAGCGTCTCAAGGCGCTCGGTGTCGCAGTTGCGATCGTGAGCGACATCCATTTCGACTTGCGACCGGAGTTTGCGCTTCTGGGACTTGAAAGCCTTATAGACAGCTTCGTCCTTTCATTTGAGCGTGGTGTCCAAAAACCCGATCCGCGAATCTTCGAGATCGCCCTCGACTCACTCGGCGTAGAGCCTCGTGAGGCTCTCATGGTCGGCGACCGGCCCGCTCGGGACGGGGCTGCTGTGCTTGTCGGTATTCCTACACTGCTGCTCCCGATCGAGCACGGACCACGCCGGGGGCTGAGCGGAGTCCTTGCTTTGATGGGGATCCCACCCGCCTCACCTGGGTAGCCCTGTTGACTCGATTCGGCAAACACCTCTCCGACGCACGCCAGTGTGCGGCAATGTCTCTAGCGCAAGCGGGAACCTAGGGTCCTGAAACGCCCATCATCTGGCCGTGCGACATCCAAGCGCCCCAGCTGTCCTGACCGCTCCAGCCACCTATGTGGCTGGTCATCCAAGACACGATTGCGCTGCACCAACTCTGAACGGAGGTCGTAGTCGCCGGTTGGCTCGTGGCCATCCACCGATCACATGCGGAGAGCATGTGAACCGAGTCGCCCCACATCATCTAAGGACCCACGCCCGAGCGCTCCATGTATCGAGACATCCAGCTGGTCATTTCGGTGCACCACTGCGCGGTGCCCGTCTGGGCTGAGTCTGCAGCTAGCCATTTCGAGCAACCAGCGTGCACCGCGGCGAGCTGTGCAGCCACCGGGGTGGCCTGGTTGGTGCCCTGCGTGAAGAGGAGACCAAGCGCAACGCCCGCTCCAAGCACTGCGGCGACGAGAGTCACCAAGAGGCCACGGCCAATCCGACGGTCGGTGGCGCCGGTACGGTCCCCATAGGGTCCAGTCTCCGGGCAAATGGGGCGGCTCACCCAGGGGCGAAGGACCCTTTTGACACCGGGGACGGCTGGTCCTTGCCCGTACGCGGCAATGTATCTAGAAGCCGGTCCATGCCCGGGATCCGACATGATCGCCCGGTCACCGTGCCCAGGTCAACGTCCCGTCAGTCCGGCTTCTGGGCCTCCATCAGGAATCGACTGGCGTAGGCCACAAAGGGTCCCGACCGCTGAATCTGCTCGTGAAGGGCGAGCAACTTGTCGTAGTAGCCCTCGACGGTGAAGCCCGGCACGATCCAGATCACGAGGCGGAGAAAGTAGACCACTGCGCCCACGTCGTTGAAGACCGTCCGAAGGCGCTCCTCTCGAAGGTCCCGCACAATCAGGCCTGCCGTCCGTGCTGCCACACGGGCGATCCGNGGGTCTCGTGTTGAGGTCGGTGGGAGCGGACCCAACATGTATTCGCTGAGTTCTCGAACGCTGTTCGGGCCGACCTGCTGAGATAGGTAGGTGCCGCCGGGGCGCAGAACACGGGCGACCTCTTCCCACCACGTGGCTACCGGATGGCGGCTGGTCACGAGATCGAAAGCATCATTGGGGAAGGGCAGCCGATCATCCTGCGTGGCGACGACGTACGCACCCCGAGCGCTAAGTCGACGGGAGGCAAGTACGACATTCGGGGCATAGCCCTCGGTGGCCACCAGGAGCGACGGGAGATGGGGCAGGCGTGCCAGCATTTCGCCGCCGCCCGTCTGAAGGTCCAGCATCATTGATGCCGACTTGGCGCGCTCCGCGACAATCTCGGAGTACCGCCAGCTCGGTTGCTCCTCAGTGGCGCGCCCGGCCAGCCAGCTGAAGTCCCAGCCCTCGATCGGGGCTGCCTGTGCGTTTGTAATCAGCTCGTCGAACGACGGTGCCATACCCTGGATGCTCGCAGGTCAGCCCGGCTCGCCACGGCGACGGCCTCGCTGCCGGTCCCGGTCAGGCAAGACGCCGAGGGCCCACGCCAGCGTGCAGGAGTGACTCTGGAAACGTCGACGGGGTCTGTCAAGGTATCCTCGACGCTATGGGCAAACGATCCGAGGATTGGGACATCCCTAGAGACGCCCCGACTCTCGGGACCTGAGGACATAGCACCCCTGCACGCCAGCGTTCGGCAATGTCTCTTGAGACGACGGGTCGGCCGCCAGTTCGGGCGGTCAGCACAGCGCCGTCCACCTGGCACGTCGGACGAAGGCACTTGGGAACAACGTCACCATTCGGCGGGAGTCGCAGCACCGCAGAGGTCAGTAGGCGTTGTGGAAGTTGCCAATGAATGTGATCCTGTTGCCGTCTGGGTCAATAATGGAGGACAATCGCTCACTCTTGCCACCTGCTTCAATCATGCCGGACGGCAAGCCTCTTGCTCGGAGTTCACTGAGGTGAGCGTCAAGATCGTGAACAGCGAAGTTGAGGAAGGTTGACCCAGCACGTTCGGGGTCAAGAAAGACCTGCAACCATCCTGAATCCGTAATCCTCCATTCGGCCAATGTGACCATCGGATTGTTGTCTGCCGGGCGTCCCAGGAGCTGCTCATACCACCCTTGCGCTGCATCTATGTCTGAGACAGGAATGACAGCAAGTACCTGATCAATGGACATGAATCCCTTTCCGGCGTTTTGCATCGGTCGGGTGAGAGTGTAAGCCCGAAGTCTTTCGTGTATTAGACGGAGGGCGAAGGTAAGACTCATCGGTCCTTTGTCGTCTTCCGCTCAAAACGGTTCGCCGTGGTGGTTTGCGAGACCATGCGGTACGTACTGCTTCCCTGGCGGCACAGATACCACGACGCAGGCGAGTGTCCTCTCTCTCGAGAACCCGAACTCGGTCGTCCTACGCCGTGTCCGCGCAAGAGCTCGTCGGGAATGCGCCCGAACTGCCCATGCGGTCACGTGCGGTTTCGGTCGAGCTCGCAGTCGAGCTCGGCTCCGAGCATCACGGCCAACCCGGTGAGGTACAACCACAGGAGCAGAGCCGCCACTCCGGCGAAGGCGCCGTAGGTGAGCGACTCGTGGCCGAAGTGGTTGAGATAGAAGGAGAACGCGGCCGAGGCGCCCAACCACCCCACTGCGGCCGCCAGCGCACCCGGGCTCACCCAGCGCAGGCGGGTCCTGTCCCGATTGGGGCCGAAGGAGTAGTACACCGACAACAGCAGCACGATCAACGCCAGTGCCCCGGCCCAGCGGACGACCACCCATGCGGCGTCGAACGTGGATCGCGCCAGCGCCACCGACGAGGGAAGCAGCGCTCGGATGGGGTCGCCCAGCACCAGCAAGCCCGAGGCGGCGCCCCCCAGGACCACGGTGAGGACGAGCAGCGGAACCGCCACCACCCGCCGACGCACGAAACCGCGGTCGGAGCGCACCTCGAAGGCCACGTCCAGCCCGACCTGGAGCGCGGCCATCGCCTCGACTCCGCTCCACAAGGCCACGAGCAAGCCGCCCACGACTTCCACCCCACCGCCCGCGCCCTTGACGGGATTACGGAGGGCCTGGTCGATCGTCTGTGACATCTGCACCGGAAGGATCACGTCGACGCCGTGGACCAGGCTGCGCAGCTGCGACGCCGAGAGCCCCACGAGCCCCACCAGTCCGACGGCGGCGACGATGGCGGGAAAGATGGCCAGGAACCAGTGGAACGCCAGGCTGGCCGCGCTGGTCGTGACACGGTCCTCGATGGCCTCGGCCAGGATCTTGCGGACAAGCTTGGGCACGGCGCGCACCTCGACCGTCCTCGAGTGACCGCCGCGGCCGGGCATGGCGTCGCTCAGTGGACGGGCTGGCCGGCGTCGTTCACGGCGTACCAGAGTCCTCCGGAGTTGCGGATCCCCTCACCCGTCGACTGCCCGGCCGAGGTGTCGCCGATCCAGCGGTACAGGGGCCACCCGTCGTAGGTGACCTGGAGCGAGCCGCCCCGCGGCGTGGTCCCGACGAGGGTCCTGTCGACCCCGGCACCGACGACCGGAGTGGCGACCCCCGACGGCAAGGTGAGCGGAGGCCACTGGGTGGCGCAGTACCCGTTGCAGGTCGAGCGGCCCGAATGGTGGTCGGGGACGAAGAGGTACAACGTGAGCCCGTAGCCGTCGACGAGGACGGTGCCCAGGCCCCTGACGGAGTTCGACTGCACCATGTAGCCGGGACCTTCGGGCCCGGTGGTCGGGGCGCCGTTGGCCGGAACCCCCACCAGGTGCCCACCTGATGCCCCGCACGCTCCCACCAGCACGGGGAGCAGGACCAGGAGGACCCGTCGCGCCCTCAACGACCCGTGAACCTCGGCTCCCGCTTCTCCGCGAACGCCCGCATGGCCTCGGCGGTGTCCTCGCTGTAGAAGTTGATCGTCTGGCACCGGGCCTCGTCCTCGAGGGCCTGGGCCATGGTGACCGACATGGCGTTGTCGAGCAGGGTCTTGGTCATCGCCAGCGCGAGGGGCGGACCCTGGGCCAGGCGACGGGCCCAGTCGTCGACGAAGGCATCGAGGTCTTCGTCGGCCACCACGCGATTGAGGAGCCCGTAGGCAGCGGCCTCCTCGGCCGAGAGGATGTCGGCGAAATAGGCCAGCTCCTTGGCCTTGTGCAACCCGATGAGCCTCGGCAACAGCCATGACGAGCCACCGTCGACCGAGAGGCCGCGCCGGGCGAAGATCTCCGAGAACCTGGCGTTGTCCGACGCCACCGTGAGGTCACACCCCAGGGCCAGGCTCATGCCCGCCCCGGCCGCGATGCCCCGGATCTTGGCGATGGTGGGTTTGGGGAGCTCGTGCAACGCCAGCATCACCCGACCGAAGAACCGCATGCGCACGATGTGGGGGTCCGCCGGGTCCCCGCTCACACCGCGTGGGTCGGCGATGTCTGCACCCGAGCAGAACGCCCCCCCGGCTCCGGTGACCACCACGACACGGTCCTCACGCCGGCTCCCCACTTCGGAGAACGTGTCGTAGAGCTCCTGCCACATGAGGCCGTTACCGGCGTTCTTGCGCTCGGGGCGGTTCAGCGTCACGGTGACGACCCCGGCGTCGCGTTCCACCACGATGGTCTCGGTGCTCACGACGACACCCTATCGACCCTCGGGCCCGGTCCCCGAGTCAGAAGGCGTCCTGGAGGACCTCGACCTCCAGCACCCCACGGTCCCCTCTGGTCACGGCGGCGACGTCGAACCGGATCTGTCCGTAATGCCGGCCGTGCCGACGCGCGCCGGAGAGCCACATGGTGGCCAGCTGGCGCAGGCGCCGCTGCTTCGCCGGGGTGACGGCTTCCAAGGGCGAGCCGAAGGAGCCCGAGCTCCGGGTCTTCACCTCGCAGATCACGAGGACGTCGCCGTCCGCGCTGCAGGCCACCACGTCGAGCTCGCCGGCCGCACAGCGCCAATTGCGGTCCAGCACCTCGTACGACGCGGCGCGGTACCAGGCCGCGGCGGCTTCCTCGCCGCGCGCCCCCAACGGGGCGCGGCCGGGACCGGGCATGTCAGCTGTCGCGCTCGGGCAACCGCTCCACGTTCACGTCCCGGAACGTGAGCACATGCACATGGGGCACGAAGCGCGCCGGGCGGTACATGTCCCACACCCAGGCGTCGTCCAACTCGAGCTCGACACACGTCGGCGTCGTCGAGTCGCGCACCGAGACCTTGACCTCGTTGGCCAGGTAGAAGCGGCGCTCGGTCTCGACCACGTAGTTGAACAACGGGAGCACCGTGCGGTACTCCTGCACGAGCGCCAGTTCGATCTCGGCCTCGTACCGTTCGAGATCTTCTTCGCTCATGTGTCCCCGGGCTGCTTCCGCCTCGATCCGAACACGACGAAAGGGCGCACTAGGTGCGTGCGGCCCGCTTCTCCTTGATCTTCGCTGCCTTGCCGACGCGGCCCCGCAGGTAATAGAGCTTGGCCCGCCGCACGTCGCCGCGGGTGACCACCTCGATCTTGGACAGGATCGGTGAGTGCACGGGGAAGGTCCGCTCGACTCCCACACCGAAGCTGAGCTTGCGCACCGTGAAGGTCTCCCGGGCCCCGGTGCCCTGGCGGCGGATGACCGCGCCCTGGAACACCTGGGTGCGCTCCCTGTTGCCCTCCACGACCCGGACGTGCACCTTGAGCGTGTCGCCCGGCCTGAAATCGGGGACGTCGTCTCTCAAGCTCTCGCGATCGACGATATCGGTGGGATTCATGGCGCGCGTCCCTTCACAGATCCAGCTCCGAGCGGCTCAGGCAGCGCCTGCGGGGCCACCGCGGCAACGGGGCGGCCGAGCCGTGCAGAGCCTGCCGGAGGAGGCCACGATAGCCGCGTCCAGGACCTTCCCGCACTACGGCGAGCCGGCTCCGGGACTCGGGGACGGCTCGTCGGACCACTCCTCGAGCAGGCGCCGGTCGTCGTCGCCTAGGCCACCGGCCGCCTCGACCAGGTCCGGGCGCGCCTCGAGGGTCCGGCGCAGGGCCGTCGCCCGCCTCCAGCGTGCGATGCGGCCATGGTCCCCGCTCAGCAGGACCTCGGGCACGGCCCAGCCGCGGAACACCGCCGGACGGGTGTACTGCGGGTACTCGAGCAGGCCCGAGCTGAAGCTCTCGTCGAGGGCCGAGGCGTCGTTCCCCATGACCCCGGGGACGAGGCGCGCCACCGCTTCGATGACGACCAGGGCGGGCAGCTCGCCCCCGCCCAGGACGTAGTCGCCGACCGACAGCTCCCCGTCGACGAGGTGGTCGGCGACCCGCTGGTCCACGCCCTCGTAGCGCCCGCACAGCAGGGAGAACCCCCCCGCCGNGGAGTCGCCGGTGGCCAGGAGCTCCTCCACGAGNTGCTGGTCGAGGCGACGACCGCCCGGACCGAGCAGGTANAGGGGCCGGGGCGGCTCGACCGCCTCGACGGCGGCGAAGATCGGGGCGACGCCGAGAACCATCCCCGCCCCCCCGCCGAAGGGCGTGTCGTCGACCGACCGCCTCGGGTCACCCGCCCCGGCGCGCAGGTCGTGGACGCGGAGGTCGAGGAGGCCCTGGCGGCGGGCCCGGCCCAGGAGCGAGCCCTCGCAGTAGTGCTCGAGGAGCTCGGGGAAGATCGTAAAGACGTCGACGCGCACCGCGCTCCTATCCCGAGGGTGGGTCGAGAAGTCCTGCCGGCACCTCGAGCACCACGCGGCCCGCCGATCGCTCGATCACGAACCGCAGCGGGACCAGCGCGCCACCGTCGAGCTCGAGCAGGTCGCTGGCGGGGTTGGCCACGACGGCCTGCACCGTGCCCAGATGTGCCCCCTCGGTGTCGAACACCTCCGAACCGATGAGCTCGTGCACCCACCAGGCATCGTCGTCCTCGAGGGGCCGGGCCCGGAGCACGGTGCCACGCAGGCCCTCGGCCCGTTCCCGGGTGTCGACACCGGAGAACCTCATGAGCCAGTTGTCCCCGAACGGGCGCGCCGCGTCGATGCGCAGCTCACCGACGTCGGTTGCGAACACCGACCCCACCACGACCCGCTCGGGGCGGTTGCTCACCAGGGCGACGACCACCTCGCCGGTCAGTCCGTGGGCCTTGCCCACCCGGCCGACTTCGAGCAACGTGCCGGCACCGGCCGGCCCACGGGCGTCGCGTCCGGGATCGTCAGTCGTCGACGAAGTCGACGTTGGTGTCCACCCCTTCACGCGAGCCCGCCACCCGCACCAGGGTGCGGATCGCCTGGGCCACGCGACCGCGACGTCCGATCATCCGACCCATGTCACCGGGGGCCACGTGGATGCGGAAGCGCACCCCACGGCTGGACTCCTCGGTCTCGACCACCACGGCGTCGGGCTCGCCGGCGAGGGAGCGGGCGATGTAGTCGAGCACCGCCCGGGCACTGCCACCTTCGACGCGGTTGCCCGCCATGTCGTCGACGTCGCCGTCGGCACCGACGTTGCCCATGTCGTCGAGGCCCGCGTCGCTCACTTGGAGCCGGGCCGGAACTCGTCCCACGCGCCCGAGGTGCGCAGGAGCTTCTCGACGCGCTCGGTGGCCTGTGCTCCTTGGCGCAGCCACTTGAGGGCCTTGTCGTTGTCGATGTCGACGATGGCATCGGGCTCGGCCGTGGAACGGCCGCGGGGAGCGTAGATCCCCACGATCTCGATGAACCGGCCGTCGCGCGGCGACCGACTGTCGGCCGCGACGACGCGATAGGTCGGTTGCTTCTTCTTGCCCATCCGCATGAGGCGGAGCTTGACTGCCACCGTCTGATTCCCTGCCTTCCTCGTCGTGGTTGCCTCGGACCCGAGGATCACGGACCTCCTATTGTGGCCCGTTCCCGGCACGGAGGTCGAAACCCCGGCCCGGGCACCGCCGGACGCTGTCCTCGGAGGGTGCCTCCGGGGCCCTCCCCTAGCGGCCGCTGCGACCCCCGTCGCCCTTCGGGGTCACCCGACCACCCTTCTTCTTCTTGGAGCCCGGGCGCCCCCTGGCACCGG
>JGI12269J14319_10003214_pt1 | contig 15432 bp, 15 predicted proteins | sample PeaSoiSIISIP2007_FD_14319 | JGI IMG/M metagenome (IMG submission 14319) | reverse complement strand
CGCCTCCGGGTCAGCCGGTGGACGGTCTACAACCTCATCCGCGCCAACCAGCTCCGCACCATCAAGATCGGCCGCCGCCGACTCGTCCCGCCCGCCGCGCTCGACGAGTGCGTCGCACTGCTCGGAAAGGAAGTGACGTGATGACGCGGGGACGACAGCGCGCCAATGGCGAGGGCTCAATATTCCCGTACCGCAACGGCTATGCCGCCTACGTATGGGTGACGACACCAGATGGCATTCGCCGCCGGAAATGGGCCTACGGCAAGACCCGCGAGGAAACGCACGGCAAGTGGCTCAAACTGCACGAGGCAGCTCGACGCGGCGCGGTGGCGACCAGCTCGCCGACGCTCGCTGACTACCTGTCCTACTGGCTGCGTGAGGTCGCCGCGTAAGCGCAAGGTCAAGCCGTGGACCGCAGACGAGGCACGGCAGTTCCTCGAATCCGCCAAGCACGACCGTGACCCGCTGTATGCGGCCTACGTGCTGATCCTCGTCCTCGGTCTGCGCAAAGGCGAGGTCAACGCCCTCGCGTGGGGAGCCGTCAACCTCGATGGAGCGGAACTCGACATCGGCTGGCAGCTCCAGCGCGTCCGCGGCCAGCTCCTGCGCCGCGAGACCAAGACCGAGGCATCGGACGCCACCTTGCCGCTGCCGGGCATGTGCGTGAATGCCCTGCGCATACGCGAGAAGGACCAGGCCGAGGCCCGCGCTGCCTCAGCCGCCGCCTGGACCGACATCGGGCTCGTCTTCACGACCCGCGTCGGCACTCCGTACGAGCCGCGCAACTTCAACCGGCGCTTCGAGACCCGGTGCGCCAAAGCTGGCGTCCGCCGGATCACCGTCCACGACACCAGGCACACCTGCGCCACGCTCCTGGCCGCACTGGACGTGCACCCCCGCGTGGCCATGCGCATCCTCCGGCACGCCCAGATCGACGTGACGATGAACGTCTACACCGAGGTCTCCGACGCCAGGACCCCGCAGGCTCTCAAGCGCCTCGGCGAGCAGCTCGAATCGTGGGCGTTGCTGTACTTCGTAGCTGTACAAGGTCGAAAAAGGCCACTTCCCGCGTGGGGAGTGGCCTTGACCTGGTCGGGGTGGCCGGATTTGAACCGGCGGCCTCTTCGTCCCGAACGAAGCGCGCTGCCAAGCTGCGCTACACCCCGCCGACCGCGTACGGAGTCTAGCCGATCCGTGGCACGAGGGTGAGCACGGTAGCCTCCGGTCGGCAGGCCAGCCTGACCGGAGCGTAAGGCGAGGTGCCCAGACCAGCTGACACATGCAGGTAGGCGCGCTGCCGGGGGCCGATACCGGCCGGATGCTGGTGCAGACCGCGTGCCCGGCCGGTGTCCAGGCCGCAGTTGGTCACCAGGGTGCCGATCCCAGGCAGGCAGACCTGACCGCCGTGCGTGTGCCCGGCCAGGAGCAGGTCGAAGCCGTCGGCGACGAACCTGTCCATCACCGCTGGCTCGGGTGAGTGCATCACGCCGAGCCGCAGGTCGGCGGCGGGGTCGGCAGGGCCAGCGACCTGCTCATAGCGGTCCCGCTTGATATGCGGGTCGTGCACGCCGGCCACCTCGACGTCGAAGTCGCCGACCTTGATCCGGCCGCGCCTGTTGTTCGCGTTCATCCAGCCTGCCGCTTCGAGGCCGGCGCCGAGCTCGGCCCACGGCAGGTCAGGGACATCCCGCTTATGCTCCTCGGAGCTGGTGCGCCAGATATAGCGCGCCGGGTTCTTCGGCATCGGGGAGTACAGATCGTTCGACCCGTAGACGAAGACGCCAGGCCGGTCGAGCAGCGGCCCGAGCGCCTCAAGAAGTGGCGTAACGGCTCGCTCGTGGGCGATCGAGTCACCAGTGTTGACGACCAGGTCCGGCTCAAGAGCGTCCAGCGTGCGCAGGAAGGACAGCAGCCGGTGCCTGCCGGGCGTGAGGTGCGCGTCGGAGATGTGCAGGATCCGCAACGGCCGGGAGCCAGCCGGCAGCACCGGAACCTCGTAACGGCGCAGCGCGAACCAGTTGCGCTCGACTACAGCCGCGTATCCGAGTATCGCGGTGCCCGCGATGGCGGCGGTCCCGACCAGAGCATGAGGACGCATCCCCATATGGTGCCACGCTCGTAGCGGTAGCTCGTCTCGGCCGGGCAGACAAGGGCTGGGCCTCGATGATCTCTCTGCTGCCCATGGGAGCCGTCGTCGTAGGTTCAGGGACTGCGTATGCCAGCGGATGCAATACGGTAGCGACCGGATCTTGGTCCAATAACTGCACGGTCAGCGAGGGTAGTGATTCCCACATGGTGCAGGCTGTTCAGATCTACATCGATTCGCTTGAGGCATGTGGGCAAGTCGCCCCCGATGGCGACTTCGGCCGAGACACCAAACAAGCAGTCGAGTGTTACCAAGGTACAGTTGGTCTGAGCCAAGACGGTATTGTCGGGCCACTGACCTGGGGTTCCCTGCAGGGACCGCAGCTCGCTCATGTCGGAGATCACTCGACTTTCGCAGTCTTAGGTGATCATGCTGCTGCGGTCTCCCAGGCCAGCCGGATGGTGTGGATTTCTGCGGGTGTCGGCTGGTCGGGGCGAGATGGGAGATATCTGGCGGCGATGAGAACGCGCCTGAGCTTGGCGATCATGTCGGTGGTTGAGGGCTGGGTCTTGCTGGTGTACCAGGGTTGCTGCTCGCGGCGGGCGGTGATGTCGGCGTCGTGGTGGCCGGCGGTGGCGTACCACACGGTGGTGAGGGTCTGGCAGGCCAGGGTGAAGGGAACGGTGCGGCGGACCGCGCCGGCCTTGCGGTTGCGGGCCTCGCCGACGCCGAAGATCTGCTTAGCATCTTCGTTCGCGACTTCGACTGACCAGCGGGCGGCATAGCGTTCGATGACCTGGCCTGCGGTGGCGTCCAGATCGGTGGTGACCAGTGCCAGGTCGTAACCTGCGGCGCTCTTGTCGCGGATCAGCACGACCTGGACCTTCCGGGACCGGAACACCGAGTACCACAGGCAGGTGATGACGGCGGCCTGCACGGTGGCGGTCTTGCCGTACCGGGTCACGGTGACCTGGGTGAAGGCGGCGCGGGCGGCCAGGATCTTCAGGGCGGGGAGCCGGCTGCCTTTCAGCTTCGGCCGGCCGCGCTTGCCGGTGGGCGGCGGTGCCAGGCCGGATAGGGCGGCGTCCTTCCGGAGCCGGGTGGTCCAGGTGATGTTGTCATCCAGGCCGGCCAGGTCCTTGCCGGAGTAGGCGGCGTCCCCGACCCCGTGAATGACGCGGCCGGGCAGCGCGGCGGCGAGCATGTCGATCATGCGGCGGGCCAGGTAGAGGCGAGAAGCCGACGTGGTGTCCTTGACAACCAGGCGGGCCAGTACCGGCAGGCACACCGGCCGGGAGCAGAACGGCAGGGTGACCACGATCCCCAGGATCACCCAGTTGTTTCCGTACCCGACCGGGTGGGCGCCGATGGCCGACCCGTCATGAAACCAGGAGGCCGCCCACACCTTCTTCCCGCGGCGCTTGAACAAGGTGTCGTCGATCGCGACCAGCACCGGGGCGCCGGCGGGGACGAGCAGCCCGGCGACGAGCCGGGCCAGGGTGAGTCCGAGCTGGTCAGGCGACCAGCGTGCGCGGGCGAAGAAATAGTGTGCCCGGTCATGGGGCCACACCTGCGACAGGCCTGCCCCGGTCAGCATCCCGCACACCGTACGGCGGCCGGTCTGAGCGAGGAACCCGCTGGCCAGACCACAGAACGTGCGGTAGGCAGGCGCGGTGAAGCACGGCTGGAAGACCATCAGCAACGCGGTCAGCGAAACCGGTAGGGTCGGCGACGGGAGCATCGGCGGAACTCCTGAATGGGGTTACAAAGCACCGCCGATGCTCCCTCCTCCCCAGCCCTCAGATGATCACCATCGGAGTCGCCGCAGATCACACCGCGTGTCGCAGCCGCACCTGGCCTGCCGCGCCCCCGCGCCCCCGCCGCCACCCGCACACACACCGCGAGCCGCACCTAAAAGTGCGAAACCCGAGAGATCAGGGTAACTGGGCAAATTATTCCTCATTCGGGAAAGGCGGGTACATAAATTTCCGCAGGTGGATTCCGAGCGGCATCTGGTACGTCAGGTTGGCAACATCGCCGTTTAACTTCGTCCGAATGGACTCCAGCCCGCCATCTTAGTCGGAAACAGTTGCTTACCGCCCAGAGGTCGCTTTGGCGCGATGCGGCGATTAATCCTTCTTGGAACTGCGGGTGAAATCCTAGACCCGAAGCCGCCGGCACGGCCGACACGTGGCCGACCAGAGTGGGCGTGGAGTCGGCGAAGGCGGCGTGATAGCCCGACATTGGCGGTGAACCGTCCCACCCCGGGCGGGCGAGCGCCGTGCCGGGCGGCGATCGCATACCCCGGTGCGGCGGTTTACCTGGCGAGAATGTTCCAGATAGGACGGTTAGTGACGGGCCGGACCCTGGCGAGCCAAACCTGGCCAAGGGTTACCCAATGTGACTCTCCATACTCATCGGGGCGCGCATGAACGATTGTTGTTGACAAGCCAGCTACAGCATGGCATGTTAGCTATTAGTCTGATTTAGGCCTATCACAGCCCTTAGATGCGGAGGTTTCATGAAACGAATGCGCTACCTGGCGGGTGCGGCAGGCCTCACGCCGATGGCGTTCGTGATGGTGGCGGTACCCAGCGTCCCGCACGCCGCCAACGCTCCAGACGCCGCGGTGAGCCACCCGAAGAAGGTTTCTCTGGATCACGTCACCCGTAATACAGGCTGTAAGGGTTCAACCGAAGTGTTTGTACCAAGCAATTTCTCAGCAATGACATTCTGGTACACTCGCGAAGGTAACGGCCTGACTTGTATAGGTACAGTAGAATACTCCGAATCCGCAATCATAGGTCCGGGGTTCGACCAGAGAACTCGGATCAGAGTCCCGCCTGGTAACAGTTTTACCGCATACTCGCACTACAACGGCGGCACTGTTCACATAGGTATCGGCGACACTTTCGCCGTCGGAGTCCACAGCAGCTTTGGCGCTGGCAATGTCCAGGTATGCACCGCCATGGTGAAATCCTCTACGCACCACACGCTGGTACAAGGCCCGCTGTGCGCTACCGTGCCTTAGTTTCGCATGTTCTGAATCTCTGCTGAGTGCGCATGCCGCCACTTGGAGTGATGTTTCGAACTGCGGTCGGGCTCGACTCTGCGGCGGTTCTAGTTCGCACGCCCGCCGGGTTGAGCCCTCCCGCATGGATGTCTTGAGCGCCGGGCCGGCCAGGATGGACCAATGCCTGAGCTTAAGGAGCGACTCCGCTCCGACCTGACCGCCGCGATGAAGAGTCGCGATGACGTCAAGACCAGGACCTTGCGGATGGTGCTGACCGAGATCTCCAAGGAGGAGGTCGCCGGCGCTGCCGCGCGCGAGCTCGATGACGCCGAGATCGAGCGCGTACTCGCCCGCGAGGCGAAGCGGCGCCGCGAGGCGGCCGAGGCGTTCGATAACGCCGGTCGGGTCGAGCAGGCGACCGCCGAGCGGGCTGAGGGTGAGATCCTCGCCGGGTACTTGCCGGCCCAGCTCGGCGACTCCGAACTCGCCGCGCTCGTCGCCGAGGCGATCGCGGAGGCCGGCGTGGCGGGCCCGGGTGCGATGGGCCAGGTGATGAAGGCGGTGACACCCAAGGTCGCCGGCCGAGCCGAGGGTTCCAGAGTCGCTGCGGAGGTCCGCCGCCAGCTAGCCGCCGGCTGATGCAGCCGAACCGACCTCCGGACTTAGCGGCCGGATGTCGCGGTGGTGGCGCTAATACCCATGACCGCCGTCGTGGCAGGCTCCGGGACCGCATACGCCAACACTCTGTATCCGCCCGGATGCAGCACGGCGGCTACTGGGCTCTGGTGAAAGAACTGCACCGCCGGCGAGGCCTACGTCAACCACGCCAACTTCGTGACGGCCGTCCAGCGGGTCCTGGCCGGAGACCTCTCTGGCGGCGGCTACGTCAGGATGAACACCAGCGGTCCAAACTGACCAGCGTTGCGGGCTCGGTCGCGACACGCGCTGGCCGGAGTGATCGCTCCGGCCAGCGGCGTGCGCAGGAGTCAGCGGTCAGCGCTTCGGCGATTTGGCGGGGCGCAGGCCGAGTCCGCAGCGGATGTTAGTGCCCGTGGTGCTTCTTCGGCGGCGGCGCCGGCGCCGGCGGGGCCTCGCCAGTACCGGGCAGGAAGTAGGCGGGCGGGTAGAAGAAGTTCAGCGGCGGACCGAGGTCGGCGCGCAGGAAGCTGTACTCCCAGGTAGAGCCGGGCGCCATGTTGCCGTACATCTGGTACGGACAGGTCACGTACCCGCCGGGGTAGGCGCGGTAGGTCGCCTGCGGGCAGCCATACATGGCACCTGCGCCGGTCGGGTTGAACGGGTTGAAAACCGACACGTACGCGACCAGGGTCGGCGTATACCCGGCGAAGGCGGCGTAGTAGCCGTGGTTGGCGGTGCCGGTCTTAGCCGCGGCCGGGCGGCCGATCCCTCGGCCACCTGCGGTGCCATCGACCAGCACGCCCTGCAGGACGAAGTTGACCGCGTCGGCGACCCCTTGCGGGATGACCTGGTGGCAGTTGGCCGACTCGACCGGCAGCTGGTTGCCCGCGGCGTCCGAGATCTTCAAGATCGCGATCGGATGACAGTAGATACCGCGGGCCGCGACTGTAGCGTAAGCGGCCGCCATCGACATCGGCGACACGTTGACCGCGCCGAGCGTGAACGAGGACACCTCGTCGGCCGGGGGCTGCGAGGTCGACAGGCCCGGCTTGCCCACCCAGTCGAGCAGCGACGTGCCGTCGGCGCGAGTTACTCCCATCTTGATCGCGGTCTTGACCACATTGCAGAGTCCGACCTTCGCCTCGAGCGAGGCGTAGAAGGCATTGATGGACTGAACGGTGCCGTAGTACAGCGGAATGTTGCCGTTCTCGCCACTGCCGTCGGCGTTGAACACCTGGAACGGATTTACGTACTGGCCGGAACAGCTGGTGTACGGGCCGGCGTACATCCCGTTCTTGACCTTGAGGCTGAAGCTGAAAGGCAGACCCTGCTCCAGCGCCGTCACCAGGGTGAAGAGCTTGGACGACGACCCGGTCTGCACGCCGGCGCCGCCGTCGTACGCGGCGTTCACGGCGTAGTCGATGCTGTCATAACCGCGGCCGAAGCCGTAAGGCCGGTCCACCGCGATCGCGCGGACATAACCCTTACCCGGCTGGATCATCACCTCGGTGTCCACGTCATGGTTGGGGTTGGCGTAGGAGTTGTCCGGCAGCACGTAGTTCACGGCCGCCTCGGCCGCCTTCTGGTCGGTGGCGTTCATGGTGGTGTAGATCTTCAGCCCGCCGACGCTGGTCAGTTCGGCGTAGGCCTTGCGGTAGGCCGCATCGTGGGCCATCACGGCGAGCACGTAGTCGCAGAAGAACGCGTCCAGCCTGGCGCCCGGGCTGATGCAGCCAGTCTGCAGCGGAACAGTCGACAGGCGCAGCCCGAGACCCTGGCGCTTGGCTGCCGCTGCGGCCGCCCGGGTGAGATACCCGTGGGTCACCATCGCGTCCAGGACCTCGTTGCGGCGGATAGTCGCGTTGTCTGGGTTGGTCACCGGGTCGTACTTCGCCGGGTTCTCCACCAGCCCGGCCAGCATGGCCGCCTGGGGCAGGCTCAGGTGACTGGCCGAGGTCGAGAAGTAGTACTGGGAGGCGACCTCGATGCCGTAGGCCTCGTTCTCGAAGTAAGCAGCGTTCAGGTAGGCGGTAAGAATCTGCGGCCTGGTCATCTCGCGCTCCACATTGGCAGCGGCCCGCAGTTCCTTCAGCTTGCGCGACACGTTCCGCGCGGAGCATTCCGTGACCTGCGCCGGCGTGGTGGCGGTCAGGATGCACGCATTCTTGACGTACTGCTGCGCCAGGTCAGATCCGCCCTGGGTGCCCGAGCCTGACGCGGTCGTGACCAGCGCGCGCAGCGTGCCGATCGGATCCAGCGCGCCGTGCTGCCAGTACCGCCAGTCCTCAATCGCCACGATGGCGGCGCGCATCACCGGGGCGATCTGGTTGTAGGTTACCGGTATCCGGTAGATGGGGTGCGGCTGGCCCTGATAGTAAGGGCCCGGGTAGTAGTAAGCGATCAGGTGCCCTGAGGTGTCGAGCAACTCCGACCGCGCCGGCACCTGCCCGAGACCGGCCACCGGCAGGTTGTTGAAGGTCTTGGCGGCGTCGCGGGTGGCTATCCCGACGACCCCGACGACCGGCATCGCCGCGACGGCGGTCAGCAGGCCGGCCCCGACCGTGATAGCAGCGAGCAACCCTATGGTCTTGACACCGGCGTGGCGATCTGTTCTCAGCACGGAAACAGGTTACGCTGCCCGCCAGACTAGACGTAGGAGGACATCGGAACAGCGGATATCGGCGGTCCGGAGGCGGATCGCAACGGGGGAGGTAGCCGTCGGTGGCGGAGTGACTACTTAACGTATCCCGTATAGTCCATCAGGGCTATACCGGAAATGGGCCTGTCGGGGTCTAGCGCTGCGAGCCGGACAGCCGTAAGTTACTCTTTCGCGACCATCACAAGCTGGGTGGCGGCATGCCGTCAAGTCCAGCGGACCGCAGCGAAGCGCCACCCGGCGTGACGACCCATTCGCGGGCGTGACGATCAGGAGGAGTTGGGCCAGATGTGGATCACGGATTGGACCGCCCGTGCCGCGTGCAAGGGGACGGACCCTGACGAGCTTTTCGTTCAGGGTGCGGCGCAGAACCGGGCCAAGCTGATCTGCCGGGGCTGCCCAGTCCGCACCGAATGCCTCGCTGACGCACTCGACAACCGGATCGAGTTCGGCGTCTGGGGCGGCATGACCGAGCGCGAGCGGCGCGCCCTGCTGCGCCGGCGCCCCGATGTGACCTCCTGGCGGGAGCTGCTGGAAAGCGCCCGCGACAAGTACGAGCAAGTCGCCAACGAGCTCGTCGCCAGCTGACCTGATCAATGATCAAAGCCGTTGGCTGACCGCGATCAAGCCCGCCGCCAGCTGAGCTGAGCGGGAAACAGGATCATGTTCCGCTGGTCAGTCGTGCCATTTGGGTCAGTCGGGCCATTCCCGGTCGCGCCGCTGGCACTAGCCCGGGCCGAACGAGATGCCGATCGTCCTGAGCCCGTCCAGGTCGTGGACGTCATCGGGCTGTGCCGGGATCTGGGTCACCGGCACCAGCGGATGCGCAGCGGTGAATCCCTCGGCGAGCCGTCGTTCCGAGGCGGCCTGGCGCATCCGTTCCGCATGCAGCCGAAGCGCCGTTATGGCCAGGGCTGACGAGTCGCTCTCCGGCATCGCCTGCAGGGTCTCGGCTGCGGCCAGGCTGCGGGCGGCTGACAGCCTGGCGGCCGGCGAGCGGTGCACCCGGTTCACGATCAGGCCAGCCAGCGGCATGCCGTCGAGCTCAAGGCGCTCGACGAAATACGACGCCTCCCGCAGCGCGTCCTGCTCAGGTGCCGCGATCACGAGAAACGCGGTACCAGGAGCCCTGAGCAGCCGGTAGGTGTACTCGGCCCGCTCCCTGAACCCGCCGAACATGGTGTCCATGGCGGACACGAAGGTCTGTACGTCGCGCAGCACCTGACTGCCGATGATCTTGGTGATCACTCCGGTGACCATCCCGAAACCGACGTTCAGCACCTTCAGCCCGGTCCGGCCGCCCAGTTTGGCCGGCGCGATCAGCATCCGCAGCAGGCGGCCGTCCAGGAACCTGCCAAGCCGCTGCGGCGCGTCGAGGAAGTCGAGCGCAGACCGGCTTGGCGGGGGATCGACGACGATCAGATCCCACTCATCGGCCCGCCGCAGCTGCCCGAGTTTCTCCATCGCCATGTACTCCTGGGTCCCGGCGAAGCTCGATGACAGCGACTGGTAGAAGGGGTTCGCCAGGATCTGAGCCGCTCGGTCCGGGTCGGCATGGGCCTCGACGATCTCATCGAAGGTCCGCTTCATGTCGAGCATCATGGCGTGCATGCTGCCCGCCGAGCCGTCCGCGTTCCGCTGATCGTCCTTACTCCGGTCGCCTTGCTCGGCGGTTCCGACGCCGGGTACCGGGCGCGGGGTGTTATCCAGTGACGACAGCCCCATCGACTGGGCCAGCCGCCTGGCTGGGTCGACGGTAAGCACGACCACATGCCGCCCGCGCTCAGCGGCCCGCAGCCCGACCGCCGCCGCGATCGTGGTCTTTCCGACGCCGCCCGAGCCACAGCAGACGATGACCCTGGTCCGGCGGTCGTCAATCAGCTGATCTACGACCAGCGGCACTGGCTTCGTGCTCAACGGATACCCCCGCCATCGGCTGCGGAGGGCCCGGCCAGACGACCGGCCATCCAGCCAGCTGCCCGGACCGCCGCGCGCCCCCGGGCGGTCATCCGGCCAGCTGCCCGGACCGCCGCGCGCCCCCGGGCGGTCATCCGGCCAGCTGCCCGGACCGCCGCGCGCCCCCGGGCGGTCATCCGGCGCCCTGCTCGCGCAGGGCCTCGGCCAGCCGGTACAGCCCGGCCAAGTCCATTCCGTCGGGGATCAGCGGTAGCTCGTAACACGGCTGGCCGGCCGCATCCAGCTGCTTGCGCTGCTCGAGCTGGGCCCGCGCCGTCCTCGCCTCCTCGGCAAGCTCGGCGGCCAGGTCGGCGGCGAGCTGGTGGTCATCGCCAAGTCCGGCGGCCTTCAGGGCCACGGCGAGTGCTCTGGTGTCCCGCCGCTGCATGTTCCGCGCTCCGGCGTTCAGCTCGCCGGCTTCCGCGGCCACGGTGCTGAGTTCGCCGTCGGACAGCGACAGCGGGCGAATCATGTTGACCATGATGCCGCCTGGCCGGATGCCGCCACCGCTGAGCTCGCGTAGTTCCTCGATGCCATCCAGGGTCTCCTGGACCGGCATCTCCTCAAGCAGCGTGACGAAATGCACGACCGTCTGCGGCGACCTGATCACGTTCTGCACGGTGTCCGCATGGCTGCGGATCGGACCGACCCTGGCCAGCCCGGAGACCTCCGATGTCACGTTCAGGAAGCGGCCGATCCGCCCGGTCGGCGGAGCGTCCATGACGACCGCCCCGTAGACCGGCTTGCCCGACACCTTGCGGCGTACCGCCTCCGCCGCCTTGCCGGTAACCAGCACATCGCGCAGGCCAGGAGCGATCGTGGTAGCGAAGTCCATCACGCCGAGCTTGGTCAGCGCCCGCCCAGCCTGCCTCAGGTTGTAGAACATTTCCAGGTACTCGAGCAGCGCCGACTGCGGATCCGCTGCCAGGGCGAACACATCGCCGCCAGGTCGGCCGTCGTCCGCTGGCGCCACCGCCACCCGGCGCTCTTCATACGGCAGCGGCGGGACGTCGAACAGCTGCGCGATGCCCTGGCGGCCCTCCACCTCCATCAGCAGCACCCGCCTGCCGCCCGAAGCCAGTGCGAGCGCCAGCGCGGCGGCGACCGTGGTCTTGCCGGTGCCGCCCTTGCCGGTGACTACGTGCAACCGCACGCCGTCCCAGTCGGTGTCTCGAACGCTCACGTCCTGCAGGCTATCCGCGCCGGACCGGTAGCTGGCTGCGGGTCGTGCGTGGGTGACGGCGGATCCATGATCGCGGCCGATTCTCGGCGCCGGTAACGGTCCACGACCGCGATCATGAGAGATCCCGTGAGATGAGCGGCATGAGCGGCATGAGCGACTTGTGGCCGACCTGTCGCCCGGCCGTTAGCCAGCAGCCGCGCACTGTCGTTAGGCTGACTGCATAACCCGCGGGGTAGTTCGCTGTGCCCCAAGTAAGCCAAATAAGAAGGTGTCGGCGATGGATGCGCTGATAGGTGTCCTGGTGTTTGTGGTGCTTCTCGGAGTGATCGCGCTCACTCGCAGCGTGAAGCAGGTGCAGCAGTACGAGGAGGGCATCGTCTTCCGGTTCGGCCGGATTCTGCCGAAGACGCGCCCGCCAGGGCTGGTGTTCCTGCGGCCGATCGGCGACCGGCTGCAGAAGGTCAACAAGCAGATCATCGCCATGGCCGTGCCCGCCCAGGAGGGCATCACCAAGGACAACATCAGCGTCCGCGTCGATGCGGTGGTCTACTTCAAGGTCGTCGATCCGATCAAGGCGACCATCAACGTCCAGAACTACATTTTCGCGGTCTCCCAGCAGGCGCAGACCTCGCTGCGGTCGATCATCGGCCAGTCCGAGATGGACGAACTGCTGTCCGAGCGGGACAGGGTCAACCGGCAGCTCTGCCGGATCATCGACGAGCCGACCGAGGGCCCATGGGGGGTCAAGGTGGAGCGGGTCGAGATCAAGGACGTCTCGCTGCCCGAGGGTATGAAGCGTTCGATCGCGCGGCAGGCAGAGGCTGAGCGGGAGCGCCGGGCCAGGATCATCGTCGCCGATGGCGAGTACCAGGCGTCCAAGCGGCTCGCGGCTGCCGCGAACGTGATGGCACGTGACCCGGCTGCGCTGCAGCTCCGGTTGCTGCAGACGGTCGTCGAGGTCGCGGCCGAGAAGAACAGCACGCTGGTGATGCCGATTCCGGTCGAGCTGCTGCGGTTCTTTGACCGTGGATCGGGTCAGACCTCGCAGTATGCGGGACAGATGCCTGCGGGGGCGGTACCCGAGGACACCGGCGAGGCCGAGGTGGCGGCCGCCGAGGCGGCCATCGAGGGCAGGTCGCACCCGGAGACGCCGACCGCGATCGAGTCCGACGAGACGCTCGCGATCCCGCCGGTGGAGCCGATTACCGCCCCGCCGATCGAGGAACTTGAGATCCCGCCGGTCCCGCCGGTCGCGCGGTGACCGCGACCGAATCCGAGGCTTTCGCCAGGTTGCAGGCGGGCACGGCTGTCGTGACGGCAGCCCGCTAGGGTATCGCCCATGCAGAAGTGGGAGTACCAGACGGTGCCGTTGCTCGTGCACGCGACCAAGCAGATCCTGGACAACTTCGGCGATGACGGCTGGGAGCTGGTCGCCGTCGTGCCTGGGCCGAACCCGGAGAGCCTGGTCGCCTACATGAAACGGGCGAGATCATGAGCGGTAACCACGAGCACTCGCCGGAGCAGCGGCTGGAGGCGCTCGGACTGACGCTGCCGGCCGTCACGCCGCCGCTTGCCGCCTACGTGCCTGCGGTCCGTTCCGGTAGCTTCGTCTACACCGCCGGGCAGCTGCCGGTGGTCGAAGGCCAGCTGCTGGCCACCGGCAAGGTCGGCGCCGCGGTCGGTGCCGCCGAAGCGGCAGCGCTGGCCAGAACCTGCGCGCTGAACGCGCTGGCCGCCGCAGTCTCGGTGGCCGGCAGCCTGTCCAGCATCCGGCGGATCGTCAAGGTGACCGGTTTCGTGGCCAGCGCACCCGACTTCACCGGCCAGGCGCAGGTGGTCAATGGCGCGAGCGAACTGCTGCTTGAGGTGTTCGGTGAATCTGGCCGCCATGCCCGTAGTGCGGTCGGAACCGCGGTGCTGCCGCTTGACGCCCCGGTCGAGATCGAGCTGATCGCCGAAGTCGGCGACTGATCGGCGAGCAGTGGACCGGGTCCGGATTCCGGAGCATCTCGCCGACGCCGCGCGGGCGGCCGTCGAAGGCCGGGTGCAGCCGGTAACGCCGCGTGATGCGGCCACCGTCATGCTGCTCCGCCAGGCCGCCGTCGGCGGCTTCGAGGTCTACATGCTGCTGCGCAAATCCTCGATGGCGTTCGCGCCCGGTGCCTACGTCTTTCCTGGCGGCTCGGTCGACCAGCGGGACGCGGACGAGGAAGTGGCGTGGGCCGGCCCCGCTGTGGCCCTGTGGGGCCAGGTCTTCGACGCGCCGCCGGAACTGGCGAGGGCGCTGGTCTGCGCCGCGGTCAGGGAAACTTTCGAGGAGTCAGGGGTCCTGCTGGCCGGGCCGTCGGCGGACACGGTCGTCGCCGACACGACCGGCGCGGACTGGGAGGCTGACCGCCGCGCGCTGCTTGATCGGTCGCTGTCCCTCGCCGAACTGCTGGCCAGGCGGAACCTGATCCTGCGCTCCGATCTACTTCGGCCCTGGGCCAGGTGGATCACCCCGGCGGCCGAGCCCCGCCGGTTCGACACCAGGTTCTTCGCCGCGGCGCTGCCACCAGGCCAGCGCACCAGGGACGTAGGCGGCGAGGCGGCGGCCGTGCAGTGGATCACCCCGGCGGCGGCCCTTGAGGCCGGCCGGGCCGGGCAGATCCAGCTCTGGCTGCCCACCGCGGTCACCCTGGCCGAGCTCGCCGACCACGCCGATCTCGCCGCCGTGCTCGCTGCGCAGCGGGAAGTGACGGCTCTGCTGCCTGAGCTGTTCGTACAGGATGGTGCCACCTGGCTGTCGGTCCCTGGCGGCAGGAAGTACCCGCTGTGACTGGCGGACCGGTGACGGCCGGACCGGTGACGGCCGGATCGGGGGCTGCCGATCCGGCCGGCCAGCCGATCGACGGCTCGGGTACCGAGCGGGCGCGCTGTGTCCTTGCCCCCAATCCGTCGCTGATGACCCTCGACGGCACGAATACCTGGCTGGTCGCCGCGCCTGGCGTCTCCACCGCCGTGGTCGTCGATCCAGGTCCTGACGACGAATCACATCTGCGGCGGGTCTGCTCCCTGGCCGATCAGGCGGGTCAGCGGATTTCGGCCATCCTGCTCACGCACGGGCACCCGGATCACTCGGCCGGTGCGCGCAGGCTGGCCGAGCTCACCGGAGCGCCGGTCCGCGCGGTCGACCCTGCGCACCGGCTGGGCAGCGAGGGCCTGCCGCCAGGGAATGTGGTCAGCGAGGGGGGCTGTGAGATCGAGGTGATCGCCACTCCGGGCCACACCGCCGATTCGGTCAGCCTGTACCTGCGTGCCGACCGGGCGGTGCTGACCGGGGATACCGTGCTCGGCCGCGGCACCGCCGTGATCGCGCAGGACGGGAACCTCGGCGACTATCTACATTCGCTCGACCGGCTGCGAGCGCTGGCGCAGACCGCTGAGCTGCGGACGCTGCTGCCTGGCCACGGCCCGCTGCTCGCCGATCCGCTGAAAACCCTCGATTCTTATCTAACGCATCGCGCGGAGCGGCTCGCCGAGATCAGAGCCGCTCTCGCCGCCGGGGATCGCACCAGAGCCGAGATCGTGGCCAGGGTCTACGCCGACGTGGACCGCGCGTTGTGGCCGTTCGCCGAGTACTCGGTCGCGGCGCAGCTCGCCTACCTGGCGGACCGCGATGAGCTGCCACCCGGGGTGAGCTGAGCAGCACCCGGCAAGGTGCGCCACGGAACCGCAGGATCGCCGGTCCTGGTGGCTGCCTGGCTACGGCGATGGCTGCTAACCGGTGGTCCGGCCATCGTCATCCAGGTGCCCTACCTGGCCCGGCGCTTCAGCCGGTCGGTGTCGAGCAGCAGCACCGACTTGGCCGATAGCTGGATCCACCCTCTGGTCGCGAAGTCGGCGAGTGCCTTGTTGAC
>JGI12269J14319_10003209_pt1 | contig 15439 bp, 15 predicted proteins | sample PeaSoiSIISIP2007_FD_14319 | JGI IMG/M metagenome (IMG submission 14319) | reverse complement strand
CACCACCATCGCCCCCACCACCACGACCACCATCGCCCCCACCACCACGACCACCATCGCCCCCACCACCACGACCACCGCCGCGGCGACCACGACATCCACCACGAGCGCCACCACCACGACCACCGCCGGCCCGACGACCTCCACCACCGGTGCCGGCGCCACCACCACGACCACCGCACCCTCGGGGGCCCCGGTACGGGCGACCTCGGCCGGGGGGACGGGCTCGGGAGGGTCTGGTGGCTCGGGCGGATCGGGTGGCTCGGACCCGCCCGGCGCGGTGTCGGCCTCCTCGGGTGCGCTGGCCTTCACCGGTCCCGGGCGGGGGATCGGCTCGCTCGTCCTCCTGGGCGCCGTGCTCGTGCTCACGGGCGTTGCCCTGCTGGGCCTGGTCGGTCCCCCGCGACGGCGCCGCGGGGGGCAGGTGGCGCTGGCCGGCGTGGGCGGGTGGTCCGGCGCCGTGGTCCCGGGCATCGCGGCGCCCAGTTGGTCACGGCGCAGCGACCTCTGGTTGGTCCCGCCCTCCTGACCGCTCACCACGGCGACCCGGACCGACGGCCCGGCACCGGACCGGTGCCCGACCGGGTGGCGGACGGGTGGTGCCCGCACGGAACAGATCCGGAGGCCCACGCGTTGACCCTCACGTGAGCGACGTGCCCGTCGGGGCCGACTTCTGGTTCGACCCGCTGTGCCCGTGGGCGTGGATCACGTCCCGGTGGATGCTCCAGGTCGAACAGGTCCGGCCCGTCACCACCCGGTGGCACCTCATGTCGCTCGCCTACCTCAACCTGGTGCAGCACCAAGGAGAAGGATTGAGCGACGAGTACCGGGCCCGCCTGGAGCAGGCGTGGGGCCCCGTCCGCATCTGTGCCGCCGCCGCGGCGGAGCGGGGCGATGGCATCCTGCTCCCGCTCTACAGCGCCATCGGCACCCGCTTCCACGACCAGAAGCGCCGGGATGCCGAGGCCCTGGCCGAGGCGGTGGCCGAGGTGGGATTGCCGGCGACGATCCTCGACGCCGCCACCGGCACCGAGTTCGACGACGCCGTCAAGGCGTCGCACGACGTCGCCATGGCCCAGGTGGGGTTGGACGTGGGTACACCTGTCATCAGCGTCGACGGCTCGGCCTTCTTCGGCCCGGTGGTGACACCGGCACCGAAGGGCGAGGAGGCGGGGCGGCTGTGGGACGGCGTCCTGGCCGTCGTCGGCACCGACGGGTTCTTCGAGCTCAAGCGCACCCGCGACCGCTCGCCGTCCTTCGACTGACTGTGAAGATCCGAGCGGGATACCGGTCGGATCGGTGTGGTGGTCCGGACGGTCGTCGGCGCTACGACGGGGCCGGATCCGGGTGCGCCGGGGCGGTGCCGAGGTACTTGCCCTGGAGCAGCGTCCAGGCGCGGCTGAGCGCCACCGCGAACGACGCCACGATCAGATAGCAGATGCCGTAGACGAAGGTGTCGTCGTGCGGGCGGGTGATGAGCACGATCCCTTCCCCCAGTTGCGCCACGAAGACCACGAAGCTCAGGACGAGCACGATCAGCTGCGACTCGATGCGCCGCAGGCGGCGGTTCAGCCGGGCCGTGCTGAACACGGCGGCCACGGCCAGGAACACGGTCGGCCCGCCGAGGTCGATCTTCGGGACGAGGGCGACGAGCGAGATGAAGAACGCGTTGACCAGGCCGATGAAGGCGCTGCCGGCCAGGGCCCGCCCGGTGGGCGGGGCGTCCTCGCCGAAGACCGAGTCCGGCCGCAGCGACACCGACACGAACAGCAGGCCGATCAACGCGCCGGCGGCAGCGGCGGTGGCGGCGAAATATGCCGTGAACGACCCCGGGACCATCGTGACCTCCCCAACGGGCCCCCTGGCCCGGTCGACGGCGATCGGCCCAAGTGTCGCATACGGCTCCCCGATGTCGGCAGAATGGCGGCCGTGAGCCCCCGGTCCGTGTGCGTCGACGTCGATGCGGTGGGACCGCCCCCGGGGCGGTCCGGCCGGTGATCGCATCGCAACGGGCGGGAGCCGACGGGACCCGACCCGACTCCCCCACGACAGGCGGCGCCGGCCCCGACGGGGGATCGCGGGAGTCGCTCACCACGCTGCGCGGCGCGGGCGTGGACGTGGACGTCGGCCGGGTGGTCCGCGTCCTCGTCGGCCTGGTCGCCGTGACCCTGGCGGTGCTGGTCGTCATCCTCTTCGTGGCCGGCGTGCACCGCAACAACCAGATCACCGAGCTGCACCAGCGGGGCGTGGCCGTCGAGGTCAGAGTGTCGGGCTGTCTGGGCCTGCTCGGGGGCAGCGGCAGCAACGCCGCCGGCTACCAGTGCCGGGGGAGCTACGCCCTCGACGGGCACACCTACAACGAGGCCATCCCCGGGGACACGCTGCACCCCCCGGGGACCAAGCTCCGGGCCGTGGCCGTCCCCGGGGACCCGGCGTTGCTCGCCACGGCCGGCGCCGTGGCAGCCGAGCACGCCTCGGGGCGTGTGTTCATCCTGCCCGCCGTCCTCCTCGTCGTGCTGGTGGCACTGGCCGGGGCCGTGGTCGTCACCACCCGCCGGCGGAGAACCCGGTAGGGCGACGTGCACCGGGGAGGCGGCGGCCCCCGACGACCCGCATGGGCACGGGCCACCGCGGTGGCGGCGCTCGTCGCCGTCGGTTGTGTCGTGCTCGGTGCCTGCAGCCCGTCGCGGTCCGGCTCCGCCGCGTCGTCGACCTCCGCACCGGGGTCGGGCACCACCGCGTCGTCCACCACCAGCCCGGCGCAGGGCGCCTCGGGCGCGCCGGGGGCGCCGGGTGGACCGAGCGCACTGGTGGATCCCTTCATGGGGACCGGGGTCGGCGGGGCGAGCGTCGGGGCCATCGACACCTTCCCCGGGGCCGACGTCCCCTTCGGCATGCTGCAGTGGAGCCCCGACACCTCCCCCGATCGGGCCACGGGCGGCGGGTACTCGTACACGGACTCCGCCATCAGCGGCTTCAGCCTGACGCACCTGAGCGGCCCGGGCTGTGCCGTCTACGGCGACATCCCCGTCCTGCCCACCGTGGGCGCCATCGGACGCGATCCCGAAGGCACCACGGCGTCGTTCTCGCATGCCACCGAGGTGGCCCACCCCGGCAGCTACGCCGTCACCATCGGCCGTCCGCAGGTGCGGGTCGAGCTGGCCGTCACCACCCGGACGGGCCTCGGGCAGTTCACCTTCTCGGGGACCGGCCCCCGCAACATCCTGTTCAAGGTGGCCGACAGCGCCAACGGGTCGGCGTCCTCCGACGTCGACGTGGTGGGGAACCAGGAGGTGGACGGGTCGGTGGTGAGCGGGCAGTTCTGCGGCACGTCCGGCCCCTACCAGCTCTACTTCGCGGCACGCTTCGACGCGCCGTTCACCGGCTTCGGCACCTGGCACGGCTCCACGGTCGTCCCCGGGTCGCGCTCGAGCGCCAGGGCTCAGTCGGGGGGCTACGTCACGTTCGGCCCGACCACGCCGATGGTCGACATGCAGGTGGGGGTGTCGTTCGTGAGCGTCGCCGATGCCCGGGCCAACATCGACGCCGAGGCCCCGGGGTGGAGCATCACCGCCCTCGAGCAGCGCGACACCGGCGTGTGGAACCAGCTCCTGGGCAAGATCCAGGTGAGCGGCGGCACCACGGCGGAGCAGCAGACCTTCTACTCGGCGCTGTACAAATCGCTGCTGCATCCGAACGTCTTCGACGACGACAACGGCGACTACATCGGGTTCGACGGCAAGGTCCACGTGGCCACGGGCTACACCCCGTACACCGACTTCTCGGAGTGGGACATCTACCGTGACGAGATCCCCCTGCTCGCCCTGGTCGCCCCCGATCAGACGAGCGACATGGTGACCTCGCTGCTGACCGACGCCGCCCAGGGTGGGGCACTGCCCAAGTGGGTGCTGGCCAACTCCGACGCCGGCCAACAGAACGGCGACTCGACCGACCCCATCATCGCCGGCGCCTACGCCTTCGGCGCCCGGAATTTCGACGTCCAGGCCGCGCTGGCCGACATGGTGCGGGGGGCCACCGACCCGACGGCCTCGGCCGGCACGTACCTCGAGCGCCAGGACCTCCCCGAGTACCTGGCCAAGGGATACGTGGACGCCGCCAAGGTCGACCTCACCTCCCTCGACTACACCGTGGGCGGCTCGGAGACCCTCGAGTACGCCATCGACGACTTCGCCATCTCCCAGCTGGCCCAGGCCGCCGGCGACACGGCCACCTCCAGCACCTTCATCGTCCGGGCCCAGAACTGGCGCAACCTGGTGGACCGGGCCACGGGGTATCTCGGTGCCCGCCGGGCGAACGGGACGTTCCCGCCGGGGCCCGCCTTCCAGCCCGCGCCCCAGGCGGACGTGGGCCAGGTGGGCTTCGAGGAGGGCAACGCCATCCAGTACACGTGGAGCGTGCCGCAGAACCTGCGGGGCCTGTTCGACGCCCTGGGCGGGAACCAGGCGGTGATCGCCAAGCTCGACACGTTCTTCACCAAGCTCAACACCAGCCGCAAGGAGCCCTACGACTGGGCCGGCAACGAGCCGTCGCTCGGCATCCCGTGGGAATACGACTACGCCGGTGCCCCGTGGCGGACCCAGGCGGTGGTGCGGCGCATCGAGACGTCGCTGTACTCGGCCACGCCGGACGGCGAACCGGGGAACGACGACCTCGGAGCCATGTCGTCGTGGTACGTGTGGGCCGCCATCGGCATGTACCCCGAGGTGCCGGGGCGGGGGGAGCTCGTCCTCGGCAGCCCGCTGTTCCCCCACGTCACGATCTCGCTGGCCGACGGTCGTTCCATCGTGATCGACGCCCCGGGGTCCTCGGCCACCGCCGGCTCTGTCCAGGGCCTCGAGGCCCAGGGCCTCGTCCCGTCGTCGCCCGCCTGCGGTGCGGTCGGCACCGCCGGCCCGGTCCCCTACAGCTGTCCGTGGTTGCCGCCGTCGGTGGTTCAGAGCGGGGCGCAGCTCGACTTCACCATCGGATCCACGCCCGACACCACGTGGGCGAGCGCGCCGTCGGAGGCGCCGCCGTCGTTCCCCGCACCGGGCAGCTGATCAGCCGTGGCAGCCGATGGCACTCGCCTGCCGCCGCCTTCACTCGCGGTCTTCGTCCGACAGGAGGGCGATGACACGACCGAGTCCGTCGCAGAGGCGGACGACCTCGTCGTGGGTGAACGGCTCGGTCCGCCTGCCGTCCCGGATGTCCTCCGCCACGACCACGAGCGAGCAGAGGTCGTCGGTCAGCCCGTCGTCGTCCACGGACCCATTGTAGGGGGTGCCCCCGTCGGGCGGTGGCCCGCCTCCAAGGCCGGGGGTGCGCAAGAGCTCATGGTGGCGGCGACGACGACGTCGTGCAGTCGACCCGGACGCGGGTGACCGGTAGCCTGTGCCGTCGCGCCGACAGGAGGAGGTCCGTCATGGGAGCTGCAGAGGATGCCGAGCGCCTGGTGCGCGAATTCTGCGCAGCGTTCGCCAAGCACGACGCCGAGGCGCTGCGGGAGTACTTCGCCGACGATGTCGTCTATCACAACATGCCCATGGATCCCGCCGTCGGTGCGGATGCCGCCGTCGCATTCATCGCCGGCTTCTTCGGCATGTGCGACAGCATGGTGATCGACACGCTCCACCTGGCCGTCCGAGGCAACGTGGTCCTGACGGAGCGCGTCGACACCTTCCGTGTCGGTGACATCGTGGCACCGCTGCCGGTGATGGGCACCTTCGAGATCAACGACGGCAAGATCTCCGCCTGGCGCGACTACTTCGACCTCGGCCAGATCACGAAGATGCTCTCGGGAGAGGCGTAACAGGCCGGGGTCTCCGCCCGGGTGCACCTGCATCCCCGAGGTACGGGCTCAGGGCGAGGTCCGATCCTCCGGCTCGTCGGCGACCCAACGGCCGCGCAGGTCCTCGAGCCACGGCGGCAGCTCGATCGGGGGGTCGGGAAGGGCATGGGCGCCATGGATGGCGAGGACCCGCTCGAAGGACTCGGGGTCGTCCCCCCAACCTCTCGGGTCGCCCATCATGACCTCGAAGAGCACGGCGCCCTCGGGACCGGCGACGAAGGGACCGAAGGCGGCACCGTGGGGAAGCTCGATGTGGGTTCCCTTCGGGCACGGGCGGTCACCACACAGGATCTCCCCCTCCAGCACCATGAGCACATGGGGACTGTTGTGGCCGTGCCGGCGCTGGATCACACCGGGGTCCCACTTGGCATACAGCGACAGATAGAGGGGATCGGGCGAAAAGGCCAGCCACTTCTCCCACACCGACGCCACGGTGCCGTCCGCCCGGCGCACAGCACGGACCTGCTGCCAGGGGACGTCCTCGTCGTCGAGGTGGCGGAAGACCGGTTCCAGGCCCGGGACCGGTCCGCTCTCGTCCTGCACCACTGCGACCTCCCCGGTTCCGTTACCGCACCGTCGTGGGCCGCTGTCGTCGGCCCGGAGGAACGAACCCGGCGTGGGCGGCGGCATCGGGACCCTATCGCCGGGCGATCGCCGGGGTGATCCTGCGATCGTAGGGTGGGCTCCGTGGACTGGGACCTCGGCCACTACGAGCACATCGCCCGGCAACTGCATCCTGCCGCCGAGCTGCTCGTGGACTGCCTCGCCCCCCGAACCGGCGAGCGCCTCGTCGACATCGGATGCGGCACCGGGAATGCCGCCCTCCTGGCGGCCCGCGCCGGGGCTCGGGTGGTCGGTGTCGATCCCTCCCCGCGTCTCGTGGCGGTGGGCCGCCGGGAGGCGAGGGACGGGGCCCTCGAAGTTGCGTTCGTCGTCGGCACTGCAGAGGCCATCCCGTGCGCCGATGCGTCGGTCGATGCCGTCGTGTCGGCCTTCGGTGTGATCTTCGCCTCGGACGCGACACGGGCCGTGGCCGAGATGGCCAGGATCCTGGCGCCCCACGGGCGGATCGCCCTGTCGGCGTGGGTCCCGGAGGGGCCNGTGGCGCTCCAGGCGGGGATCCGCCGCCGGGCGGTCGCCGCCGCCTCGGGGGAGCCNCCGCTCGGCGCACCATTTGCCTGGCACGACCCGGAAACGCTGGGCCGTCTCTTCGGCCCACACGGATTCGCGGTGGAGGTCCGACCTGCGGCTGTGGCCTTTACGGCCCCGTCGGTGTCGGACTACGCCGAAGGAGAGTGGCACCACCATCCGCTCTGGGTCGAGGCCCGCGCCGTGTTGGAGCCGCTCGGTCGGTGGCAGGCGGTGCGCGACGAGGCCCGGCGGGTCCTGGAGGACGGCAACGAGGTTCCCGGCGCCTTCCGCGTCACCAGCCCGTACGTCGTGGCGGTGGCACGGCGGGGACACCCGGGGCCGACCGGCCGCTGACGGACCGGGTGTCGCGCCGGGTCAATGCACGGCCACCTCGACGACGATGACGATGACGATGACGATGACGATGACGATGACGATGACGATGACGATGACGATGACGACCAGGTACGCCCGCAGCGTCATGAGCCCGAGCTGGCGCTGCCGGCTCATGCCCGGCCGCTCGAGGAGCGACAGCCCCGGCATCCTCCAGGGGGTCGTCACGTCGCCCGGCGAACACCGGCTGTGTCGAGGCCCGCCGCCGCCATGGCGGCACAGCGATCATGGCGGTCGGGACCCGGCCCGCACCTGGCGGCCCTAACGTGCCGACGGCGGGCAGCCTGCAACCGGCGGGGCCTGCAAGAACGGGGTGGAGCCCCACGAGACCATGGAGGTGTGACGTGCTTCGTTGGGAGAAGGGTGAAGGACTGCGCCGCGAGGCTCGAGGGAGCGAGATGTGGTTCAAGGCGACGGCGTCGAGCACGCAAGGTCGCCTTTCGCTGATGGAGCGGACGTTGCCCCCGGGTGGGCGCATGCCTCCGTCGCACCGCCATGTCGGCAACGAGGAGGCGTACTTCGTCCTGGAGGGGACGGTGGAGTTCCGTGTCGCCGACGAGGTGTTCGAGGGCTCGCCGGGAACGTTCGTCCTGGTGCCGGCGGGCGAGGCGCACACGTTCGGCAACACCGCAGCCGGGCCGGCCCGTCTGCTCGTGATCCACGCCCCCGCGCTGGACGGGTACTTCGAGGACCTGGAGCGGTTGTGGGCATCGCCCCAGGCGCCGGACCGGGATGCCGAGCTGCGACTCATGGCGCGCCACGGCATGGAGCCCGCCTGAGCGTCGAACGGCTCTACGTCCGGTTGGGCACGGGCGAGGTCGGGGTCGCACCGGCCGGGCACGCACGCGGGTCCCAGGCCTGGAGGTTCGTCGTGGCAGCGGACGGAGTGGCGATCGCCGACGAGACCCGGGGGCTCGTGGTCGACGTGGTGGCGGGCGCCGTGCCCACCGACGTCGCCGTCGACGACGTCGGTGGGGCCGTCACGGCGAATTGGGTCCCGGTGACCACGGTCACCTGGGCGTTGTCGACCACCTGCTTCGGGTCGAAGGCCATGATGACCGAACCGGTCATCGAACGGACCACACGCTCCGCCGCGGCTTCGACGGCCGGGGTGCGCGACCCGTAGTAGACGACGGTCTCGGCGACGTCGCCGACGGGCGTGGTGTCACCGACGCCGACCGTCCGGAACCCGAGGGCGGAGAGCGCCGAGGCCGTGTCGCCGGCCTGGTCGTAGGCTCCGGTGCCGTTCATGACGGACACCATCACCGATGACGGGGCCGGCAGTGGATTGCCCGTCAAGGAGTCTGTGGTGGCGCCGATCCCGAGGACCTGGTCGATGACGCCCTGGTCCTGGGACTGCGCCGGGAACTCGACGTCACCGTAGTTCGAACCCCGGAAGATGAGACCCCCGCCACCGCCGTCCGGATCGGTCACCACGGCCACCGGCAGCGTGAGCTGGGGCACCTTCTGGATGTCGATGGAGTGGAAGTCGAGGACGAGGTTGGCCATGTCACTCACCGACCAGGACTGGTCGAACGTGAGGTCTGCCTTCACCGAGTTGATGAGGTCCACGTCGGTGATCGGGTCACCGAGCCCTCGCTTTGCCACCGCCGAGGCCAGCACCCGAAGGAATTCGTGGTCGCGGCGGATGCGGGCCAGATCGCTCAAGGCCTCCTGGGGCCAGTACTCGGCGTTCGTGCCGGTCGTGCCGGGTGCGTCGTACTGCAGATGGCGGGCCCGGACGACCTGGAGCGCCTGGGTGCCATCGAGGTGGACACACGCCGCCGCCTTGACGTTCAAACCCGATTCCGCATCGAAGACCGAGATCGGGAACGACATGTTGATGCCGCCGAGCGCGTCCACGATATTGGCGAACTGGTCGAAATTGAGCGAGACGGCGTGCTGAATCGGAATCCCGAAGTCCTCTTCGATCGCCGCCACGACCTGGGTCATGCCCTGGTCGAGGCCGGCGTCGACCTTGTTGGCCCCGGTGCTGCGGGCGTTGGGGACGAACAGGTCGCGGGGAATCGACAGCAACGCCAGGCGGTGGTGGACCGGGTCGGCATGGAGGATCATGATCACGTCGCTGTTGACCCCGCTGACACCTTCCGAGCACAGCCCGTAGGCCGGGTTCTGCACGGCCAGGGCGCAGCGTGAGGTGGATCCGACCATCAGGATGTTCTCGGAGTTCGCCTCCTGTCCGCTCGTCAGGGCCCCGTTGAGCCCCCGGACGTCGACACGATGGAGATCGTGGGTCAGGTAGTAGAGGTAGCCGGCTCCGCTTGCGACCAGGACGAACACCACGACCAGGCTCACCACCACGCCCCGGCGGATTCTCCGACGACGACTGCTCCGAGTCACCGGCGGGCGCCGACCCGAGCGTCCGCCGTCCGACTGGTTCATGGCCTCGCCCAGGGCCAGGAGCCTGGCTTCGTTGGGTACGCCACCGGTGGCCGCGGCCCGCTCCCCGTCCGGGCCGGGGCTCTGGCCTGCGGGTCCCTGTGGCCCTTCGGATCCGTGGGGGCCTCCGGTTCCCTGTGGGTCCGCGGATCTGTGGGGGCCTCCTGGTCCCTGTGCATCTTGGCCCCCCTGCCCGGCGATGAGGTCGCCAAGGGCGAGCAGCCGCTCCTCGTTCGGCAAGGAGCCGCGTCGATCGTGGCGGCCAGGGCTACGAGGGCGCCGGAGCCAGCCTCGGGTCATGACGGGCGAATCTAACAATGGGCGCTGTTGCGGTGGCATCAGCGGCGTCATGCGCTCCGGCCCCACGCGCCGGGGAGGGCAGTGGTGGTGGTGACCCGTGGGCCTGACCTGGTGTTCCGAAGTCGGGAACTCCTCCCGGCTCCGGTTCGTCCAACGCGCTAGACGAACGATGGAGGGGCCGACATGCGAGGAAGAAAGGCAATCATGGCGATCTCGGTGGCGGGGGTCCTGGCTGTCGCAGGCGCCGTCATCGGGGCGACGGCGGGAGCATCTCCGAGCCGGCCGGTCGCCGCCTCCCGGTCCGCTCGACCTGTGGCGAGCGAATCGGCCGGCCTCGACGTCCCCGCCGTCTCGGGCTCGAGCTCGGGAGCGGCCTCCGTCATGTGCCCGGCCCAGGGCGTGCCGGAGAACCCGCCGACGCCGCAGAGCCCGGTCGGAACGGCCGCGCACCTGTTCACCCGAACCACCGGCGACAGCGTGACGATCCGGGCGTACCGCCTGACCGGTGGCCCGATCGTGGGTTGTGGCCCCCTCCCGGTCACCGGTGGCCCCCTCACCCCTGACATCGTGTGCGGCTCCAGTTCGGTCGCCGTCGAGTTGTCCGACGACAGCGCCGTGGGTCAGGGCTACCTGAGCGCACCGGTGTCGGCCTCGGAGTCGGGCACCGTCTCGCCCATCACCAGCACCACCAGCCAGTCCGCCACCGACGCGGAGCCCCGAGCCGTGGCGACCGGGGCGTTCGGAGTCGTCGAGGGTGATCCGGTCTGGTGGGTGTCCGTCCAGGTCGGTGGCGAGGTCGCCAACGCCCAGGTGACCTTCGCCGACGGGTCCACCGACGCAATGGCACCGGTCGATGGTGTGGTCGTCCTTGCCCACCACATCGGGGCGTCGACCGTCGAGGCCGACCCTTACGACGTGACAGGCACGCTCGTCCTGTCGGATTCCTCGGGCAATGTGCTCGCCACGGTCGCCCTTCCCGACACTACGGAACCGACACCCTCCCCACTGCCCCTTCCGACGCCCCCGACCGGGATCATCCCACCGGCCGCAGCGGGTGGATCGGGGTCCGCGACAGGCGGATCGGGAACGGCGCCGGGGGTCTCTCCTACCGTCTCCAACGGAGGTATGCCCTCCGTCTCGGTGGCCCCCAACCCCGCCGGAGCCATGATCGCCTGCCCGATGGTCCCGATCCCAGGCGAGGCGTCGTCATCTCCTCCGTCGTCGTAGCTGTCTCCAACTCGAGGACAGCAGGCGATCCGTCGCCGCTGACCGTGGCTAAGGTCCAGGTGGATGCGTGATTTTTTTTTGGAGATCTTCACGAGGTTGCGCGGCTTCTCCACGATTTCAATGTCGAATTCGGGGAGCCCACGCCGACGGCATCGGCCCTGGCCGATCGCGTCGGACAGCTCCTAGCGGCACGAGACACCCTCATCCTGCTCGCCGGCACGGGTCCGGACGGGGTGGCGGTCCTCCGATGCCGCCTGGCCCTCTGGAGCCCAGGCTTCGAGTGCTACCTGGCGGAGCTCTACGTCGTGCCCCGACGCAGAGGGCAAGGACTCGGGCGGGCCCTCATGGAGGCCGTGGTGGCGCAGGCGCGTGATGAGGGCGCGGACACCATCGACATCGGCGTGGACGAGCCCGACGTTGCTGCCCGTCACCTGTACGAAAGTCTCGGATTCACGAACAGGGCGGGCGGAGGGACAGGACCCGTCATGTACGTCTACGAGCGCGACCTGTCCAACGACAGTCCTCTCAGGACGCCTAGCGCAGAGGGGGCCGAGGGCGCGCTGGGCCTGTAACGGGCTCGTGATGCTCCGCACGACGCGGAGTAATGTCCGGGCCATGACTGACACCCCTCCGTATCAGCTGCGCGTCCCGATAGAGTCCGCGTTCGACGCGACCATCGGATTCGTCGTTGTCGAGGCCGACGAGATCGGACGCTGTTCGGGCCGGCTGCCGGTTCGTCCTCAGGTCTGCCAACCACTGGGAATGATCCACGGAGGTGTCTACGCGGCGATCGCCGAGACCCTTGCCTCCACGGGTACCGCCCGTGGCGTGTTCGCCGACGGTGGTGCCGCTCTCGGTATGGCGAACAACACGAGCTTCCTGCGCCCGATCACAGAGGGAACTGTCCATGGCACAGCTGTGGCGATTCACAAGGGCCGCACGAGCTGGGTCTGGGACGTCGAGATGCGCGACGATCACGAACGGCTCTGCGCCACCTCGCGTGTCACGATCGCCGTGCGCCCCCGGAGCGAATTGCGCTAGGCCGAGTGGGAGTATCCCGGGGCAGGCTCTGACCTGGAGGTTTGGTGTGGGCCGCCCGGGGCTCGAACCCGGCACCTTGGGATTAAAAGTCCCCTGCTCTACCCGATGAGCTAGCGGCCCCGGACTGCAAAGACAACGTTCGAGAGAACGCGCACGAGGATACTCGGCACCACCCGGGCACAACGTAAAGTCCGAAGGAATCTGCCGGGCGCACGAACCCCTGCCACGATCGTGTTGACACCCCCTGCCTGCACGTGACAGCACTCTTGTAACCAGGGCTTTCGTCCCATACGTTGCCTCCGTGGGCAGATTGCGGGGCGCAGTCGTCTGGGCCGGCAACGACATGCGACGACGGTGGCGGTCGCTCTTCGTCCTCGCCCTGTTGGCCGGGCTCACCTCGGCCCTGGCCATGGCGGCGGCCGCCGGCGCCCGGCGCACGGACACAGCGCTCACCCGCCTGGAGACGACCACCAACGCCATGGACGCGGTGGTGTTCGCCAGCCAGAGCGGCGACTACAGGCCCAACTGGACGTCTCTCGAACGCCAGCCCGAAGTGGCCCAATTGGCGCCCTGGGACCTCATGTTCGGGTCGTCTTCCGGGCAGCCCGTCATCTTCTTTGGGTCCCATGACGGCCGGTGGCTGACCACGGTGGACCGGCCGGTGGTCCTGTCGGGACGCATGTTCGACCCCAGGTCCGACGACGAGATGGTGGTCGACGAGCAAGTGGCGGCGGTGGAGCACCTGAAAGTGGGCGACGTGGTCCCCTTCGTGGCCTACGCCCCCGACCAGCCCGACACCACCGGCCCGGCGCTCGGGGCCAAGGTCGACCTGCACATCACCGGCATCGTGCGCGACGTCGACGAGTACCTCTTCACCCCCGGGGCGCTGGTGTCACCCGGCGTCATCGCCCACTACCGCAGCGACATGCTCCTGCTCGACAATGCCATGGTCCGCCTGCGGCATGGCGAAGCCGACATGGCAGCACTTCGCCGTGACGCCAACGCGTTGGTGGCGCCGGGGGTGCCCGTGCTCGATCTGCACAGCGCCAGCCGCCGGGTCACCACGACGCTGGCCGTCGAGCGCCTGTCGCTGTCGATGCTCGCCGTCGCTGTCGCCGTTGCCGGNGGCCTGCTGGTGGCCCAGGTGCTCCTGCGGTCCGCTTCGCTCGTCGGCCAGGATGCAGGTGCGCTNCGGGCCATGGGGATGACGAGGAGGGACGTTGCCACCGCCACGGTGTTGTCGCACATTCCCACGGTGGTGGGCGCCGCGGTGGTGGCCGGGGTGGGTGCCGTAGCCTTGTCGCCGTTGTTCCCCATCGGCGAGGCACGCGACATCGATCCTGACGTGGGCGTCCATGCCGACTGGCTCGTGCTCGGCGTCGGGTTGGCGGCGACGCTGGTTGTCCTCGTGGCGGCTACGTGGATCGTGGGACTGCTCACGGCACGCCGGGAGGTCCGCCACGTGGAGCGGCGGGGCTCTGCCATTGCCACGTGGCTGCGTCGCAAGGGACCCCTGCCCGTCGGGCTCGGTGCCCAGATGGCCCTTGAACGTGGGTCGGGCGCCAGAAGTGTTCCGACGCTGCCCGCCCTGGTGGGTGCCATCGTGGGTGTGCTCGGTGTCGTCAGCGCCCTGACGGTGGACCACGCCATCCGCACGACACTTGCTAATCCGCGGCTGGTGGGGGTGAGCTGGGGAGTGACGGTCACGCCGCCGCCCGGTGCACTGACGCCCACCTCTGTCAAACCACAGCTCCTCGCCCTGGTACGCCAGGCGGCGCCGGGATCGGCACTCGCCGTGGTTCGGCGCGACGTGGTTGACGTCGACGGCGTCGGTGCGCCCGCCTACTCGGTCCTCGACGACGGACAGCAGTCGCCTCCTATTTCCCTCACCACCCTGAGCGGGCGGCCTCCCCACGCGGCCGATGAAGTCGACATCGGGCCGGGAACGGCCGAACTGCTCGGGGTGAACGTCGGCGACTGGGTCACCGTCGCCCACCGGGCCCGTGTGCACATCGTGGGTGAAGCGTTGCTACCGGCCGACGTGCATTCGGAGTTCGACGAGGGCCTGTGGCTGATCCCGGCTGAGTTCGACGCGCTGGTCCCCCCCAACTCGCCGTCGTCTCCTGATGAACTGGTGGTCGTGCGCTTCCCGGCCACAGGCGGTGCGGAATCGACGGCCCTGGCCGATGCCGAGTACGCGCAGCAGTACCAGAACCTCCCCCCCGGTTCGAATCCCGACGTCCGCTTCCTCGACGCGCTGGGCGGGATGAATTCGCCGCTGGGATCGAGCGCTAGCCCGCCGACCATCCCGCTGGAGTTGGTCAACCTCGGGAACGTGGAGCTGCTACCCAACCTGCTCGGCATCAGCCTGGCCGCCTTGGCCATCGCCGCCCTGGCCTACGTCCTCGTGGTCACGGGCCGCTCTCGCCGACGGGACTTCGCCGTGCTGCGGGCCATGGGCCTCGACAGCGCGGGAACCCGGCTGGTCGTCTACTCCCAGGCCATCATCATCGCGGCGGTTGGCCTGGTGGTCGGCCTCCCGTCGGGGGTGGTCGTGGCCCGATGGGCCTGGGCCGGCGTCGCCGATCGCGTCCCGTTGGTCTACGTGGCGCCGTTCTGGCTGACCGTGGTCCTGCTCGCCATGCCCGCCTTCTTGCTGGTGGCCATCGTTGTGGCGCTCTGGCCGGCGCGCAGCGTCGTGCGGTCTCGACCGGCGGTCGTGTTGCGCACCGAGTGAGACTCGCCCTGCTCCACGGCCACCCAGTACCTGCCGTGATGCGCTACCCCATTGGACCCTCCACCCCGGGGCCGGTGATCTCGGTCGGGACAGAAAGGTGGCTGGGGCCCTGCCCATGCGCCCCGCCCCTGCATTTCGTCGGGCTAGCTGGCGGGGGGGACAATATGTGGCATGGCAGGGGAATCCGACGGAGAGGACCCCGTGACCATTTCGGTGGCTGCCTACACCGATCACGCCGACGAGTACGAAGTGAGCCATGCCCCGAAGATGCTTGACCGTGTCGAGCGGTTCGCCTCTTCCCTTCGGATCCCGTCCGTCATCCTTGATGCGGGTTGCGGCCCGGGCCGAGATCTGGCTCGGTT
>JGI12269J14319_10003202_pt1 | contig 15448 bp, 3 predicted proteins | sample PeaSoiSIISIP2007_FD_14319 | JGI IMG/M metagenome (IMG submission 14319) | reverse complement strand
CCCCAACCACGACTTGCCGGCTTCGACGAGATGATGCATGCGGACACGGATTGCATGCTGGTCAGTGTGCATGGCACAGTTCGAACCGCCGACATCACGACGAGCTTGATGGCTCCGGTGCGTTCGATCAACCTTCAAATCAATATCGGCAATGGATTTGCGGATGCGAATGTGGATAACGACTCGCCGGAGGCACTCAATGACCTGCTGGATGCTGAAGTGGAACTGGTAGGCGTAGCAGCGGAAAAGTTCGACCCCAAGATGCAGCAGACGGGAGTCCTCCTGCATATTCAGTCTCTGAAAGATATCAAGGTTCTTCACCGCTCCGCAGTCAGTCCGTGGTCCGCGCCGGTTACGCCGATGAATCGGGTTCTGGACAAATACAGTGTGCAGGAGCTATCTCCGCGCGCCCGCGTTCACGGCACCATCACTTACTACGAACCCGGCTATGCAGTGGTGTTGCAAAACGGCGACAAGAGCATCTGGATATCAACCAATACCCGCATCCCTCTTCAGCTTGGAGACTCTGCCGACGCAATCGGATTCCCCGCGGTCCACGATGGCTTTATCAGCCTGGCCCACGCCGAGATTCAGGATGAAATGAAACAGGCACCAATTCAGCCCATAACGTCAACCTGGAAATCATTGACACCGGTCGGCCAGAGCGCTCCCGGCCATCATTACGATCTGGTTTCCATCGAAGGGCGGGTAGTGACCGAGGTTCGGGTTGAATCCCAGGATGAATATATTCTGGCCGCAGACGGAAAGCAATTTTCCGCCGTCTTTCGGCACCTGGATTTCCGTCCGGTTGCCAAGCAAGTCCCGATTGGATCCAAACTGCGCGTGACCGGAATCTGCATTCTGGAGGACTCGAACCCTTTCATCGCCGAAGTTCCCTTCAGAATCATGATGCGATCCTATGACGACATTGAGGTGATCGAGAGACCTTCGCTAGTGAACATCCGCAACCTGATGATCCTGATCGGGGTGCTGCTGGTTCTGGTGGCGCTGGCGGTGGCCCGGGGCTGGATGCTTGACCGCCGCGTGCGTCAGCAAACGGTGGCCACGGCAATCCGCGAGCAGCAGCGCAGCCGCATTCTGGAGGACATCAATGCCGCCCTGCCACTGACCGAGATCATTCAGCACATCTGCGAGATGATCAGTTTCAAGCTCAAGGGCGAATATTGCTGGTGCGAAATCGCCGACGGCGCGCGGCTGGGTTCGATGCCGTTCGAGGGCCACGGCCTGCGCGTAGTGCGCAAGGGAATTCCAGGCCGAGGCGGATCGCTGTTGGGTGTGCTGTTTGTCGCCGCCGATCCGCGCAAGAAGGCCCCGATCGATGAGCAGGACGCGCTGGCTGTTGGGGCGCGGCTGGCGGCGCTGGCCATCGAGACCCGGCGGCTCTACTCCGATCTGCATCACCGTTCAGAGTTCGATCTACTCACCGACATTCACAACCGCTTCTCACTGCACAGCCATCTGGAGTCGCTGATCGAGGAGGCGCACATGAATGCGGCTCTGATTGGCCTGATTTACATCGATCTGGACAAGTTCAAGCAGATCAATGATCGCTACGGACACCATATCGGCGACCTGTTCCTGCAGGAGTCGGCGCGGCGCATGAAGCGGCAGTTGCGCGGCCAGGATATTCTGGCGCGACTGGGCGGCGACGAGTTTGCCGCTCTGGTCTCGGTGGTGCGTAGTCGCAGCGAGGTCGAGGAGATCGCCCAGCGACTTGAACGCTGCTTCGATGCGCCGTTTGTGGCGGAGGGTTACCTGCTGCGCGGCGGTGCCAGCGTGGGTATCGCCCTCTACCCCGAGGACGCAACCACCAAAGATAACCTGCTGAACGCCGCCGATGCTGCCATGTACGACGCCAAGAACAGGAAAAGAAAGCTGGAAAAAGGCGCTGCCGAAGCAATGCAAGGCGAAACTCTTGTAGAAAACGCATCTATCATCGAGGCGGAGTGAGTGCCGATGGTTTGCTGGATGAGATGCCCTGCAAGAAAGGCGTGGCTTTCCGGCTGCGAAAAAAGGGGAAATAACAAACGATTTGTCCCCGCAAAGCATTGCTCAGGGGCTAAAGAGAAACAGGCGTGGACCAGGAGGTTGGCGCTACGGTTGGCTCGGAGGTCGGCGCTACAGTTTCATGTGCGGCAGGTCGGATACACCAGAGGGGAACTAAAAGTATTGTCCAAGAGGCTCCTGGATTCAAGTAATTCCTTCGCTCATTTTGCCGATAGGGATTCTCAGGAGCCGGAGGAAGAGCACTGGTTGACTCAGTGTGTTGCCAATGAACAGATCGATCCTGTTTCTCGTGATCGTTTTTGGATGGGCCGCCGCCGCGTCGGCGCAGTCGCCCGCCCCATTGACGACGCTGCGCGCCATTCACTCACTCAACGCAACGGAAGCCGCCAAAGGGCTTCCTGTCTCCTTTCAGGCTATAGTGACCTACAATCGCGCCTATGAAAGCACTCTGTTTGTGCAGGACGAGGGACTGGGACTGTTCGTGAATCTGCCCAACAGTAAGTTGGTACCCGGCGACCGGGTACAGATCGAAGGCAAGACCGCAGGCAGTTTCAACCCGGTTGTCGCCGCCAGCAGCGCAACGGTGCTGGGGCACAGTCCGCTTCCCCCGCCGGTTCCGGCAACCTTCGACGAGCTGAGCCGTTCCAAGTACGATTGCGAACTGGTCAAGGTCCGGGGTGTAGTCCGCGCCGCCAATCGGGTGCCGCGAATCGCAAACCGGGTTCCGCACGAAGTTGTATTCAGCATCCACTTGGAAGTTATCTCCGACGACGGCAAGATCACGGTTTTTCTGGACAGCGACGACCTGAACATCTCCGATCAATTGCTGGATTCCGAGGTGGAGTTCACGGGAGTCGCCGGCGGCACCTTTGACGGGAAGATGGAAATGACCGGCATCCTGCTGCATGTTTCTTCTCTGGAAGATATCAAGATTCTGAAGCATCCCGAAACCAGCCCCTGGTCGCTTCCGGTGATCCCCATGGGCACCATCTTCTCCAGCAACCGGGTCAAGGATCAGACGCAGCGTGCGCACATCCGGGGAACAGTCACGTTTTTCCAACCGGGAAGCTTTGCTGTGCTGCAGTTGGGCGGGACCAGCCTGCAGGTCATGACCAACCAGAAAACGCCGCTCAGGATAGGTTATTTGGCCGACGCCATCGGATTTGCCAGTGTACAAAACGGCTTTCTTGCCCTGATCGACGGAGAAGTGCAGCAGACCCCGATCTATGCGCCGATTGTCCCCATCCCCGTCACGCATCGGCAATTGACGGCAAGCAGGAATCTATTCGATCTGGTTACGATCCAGGGGCAGGTCGTCATGCAGAACCAAGAAAGCTCGCAAGATGAGTACGTTCTGCTCAGCGACGGATACAAATTCTCGGCCATCATCCGTCATCCCCCGAGTGTGGATACACCCATGCTTCCGATTAAGGAGGTGCCGCTGGGTTCGACAGTCAGCGTGACCGGCATCTGCATCTTGGAAGGCTCGAATCCGTACTGGGGCGATGTACCATTCAATATCCTGATGCGTGGTCCGGACGATATTACGGTCGTGACCAGGCCCTCGGTTGTGAACCTGCGCAACTTGATGCTACTGACCGGCGCTCTCTTGCTGGTGGTCATCGTCGTGGGTGGGTGGGGCTGGACGCTGAAGCGCAAAGTGCTGCGGCAGACCTCGACGCTATCGACCATTGCCCGCTTCGAGCAGAGGCGCAGCAGCATCCTGGAGCAGATCAACAGTGCCGCGCCCCTGCCGGAGATTCTTCAGCAGATCACGGATGCGGTCTCCAGCCGTCTGCACTGTGCCGCCTGCTGGTGTGAGTTGGCTGACGGTACGCGACTCGGCAATCCTCCTCCGCAGGAGCACAATCTGCGCATTGTGCGTAAGCAGATTTTCATGCACGGCGGCGCGCAGTTAGGTGGCATCCTGGGCGGCTTCGATCCCGATTCGAGGCCCACGGCGGAGGAGAGCGACTCGTTGATCGAGGGGGCGCGCATCGCCGCGCTGGCCATCGATACCCGCCAGCATCGCTCCGAGTTACGGCACCGCCTCGAGTTCGATCTGCTTACCGACATTCACAACCGCTTCTCACTCGAAAGGAATCTCGCCGATCTGGTGGACGAGGCGCGGCACAACGAACGCAGTTTCGGACTGATTTACATCGATCTGGATAAGTTCAAGCCCATCAATGACCGTTACGGGCACCATATTGGCGACCTCTATCTGCAGGAAGTGGCGCTGCGCATGATGCGGCAGATGCGCGGCAACGATATGCTGGCGCGCATCGGCGGAGACGAGTTTGCGGCCCTGATTCCGCAAGTGCGTGCGCGCGCCGATCTGGACGATATTGCCCAGCGCCTGGAACACTGCTTCGATCTTCCCTTCGCCATCGAGGGCTATATGTTGCGCGGCGCGGCCAGCATCGGCATCGCGGTCTTCCCAGAGGACGGCGACACCAAGGACAAACTGCTGCATTCCGCCGATGTCAATATGTATGCGATCAAGAACTCCAAACACCAGAACGAGATGGGACTCGACGGGACGACTAGCTCTGTCAACACCGCCTGAGCATTCCGCGTGTAAAACTAATCTCTGGAGATATTGCGATTGGAGTGATTTCTGGACGGATTGAGGTCTGAGGTCTCCCAGGTGCCCATCTTCTGTGATTTGAGCACTTTCCCTGGCACCTGGGGCACCCTGCCTGGTGGGAGGCTACGTGGACACAGACGTGGACCGGGAGGTCGGCGCTACAATTTCATGTGCGGCGGGTCAGAAACGGCGCTGGGGGCCTGAAATACAGATGGCATTGCAAGTCATTGAAAGGGCATTGCCTGGGTGGTTGTGAAGTTAGGATTTCCAGATTTGTATTGACATCGATGTAATCGCTGCACCACACTTGCCGATACAATTCTCGAGGATCAGAATTTGAACTCCGGTTCAACTCATTGCGCCTGGGAAAAACGGATTTTCCTGGCTTTTTTTCTTCTCGTGTGGGTGACTGCTGCCTTTGCGGCGGCTCCAGCACCGCTGACCTCTCTGCGCGCAATTCGAGCACTGTCAAACGATGAAGCAAGCAAGCAATTGCCTGTGGCCTTTGAAGGAACCGTTACCTACTATCGCAGCTATGAACGAACCTTGTTTGTGCAGGACGATGATCTGGCCATCTTCGTCAACCATCTAACAGATGCCAAAGTTTCCCCCGGCGACCGGATTCTGATTCGCGGCACGACGCGGGCCAACTTCACTCCTTACGTCAACAGCGACAGCATCACGGTGTTGAGACGTGTCCCCCTGCCCACCCCTGTGTCGGCCAGCTTCGATCAGCTGATCCGCGCGCAGTTCGATTGCAGGCTGGTCACAACGCGCGGCATCATTCACACCATCGATTTCACAGTAAGTGCGTTGGCCCCCGTGCGCTCGATACGCATGCAGGTGCTGGCCGACGGCGGCTACATCAATGTCAACGTGGACAGCGACGATGCAGGCTCGCTTGAAGATCTGCTGGATGCGGAGGTGGAGTTGACCGGAATTGGCGGAGAGACCTTCGACGGCAAGATGCAGCAGACCGGAGTTCTGATGCATATTCAGACTCTGGCCAACGTCAAGATACTGAAGCGCGCCAGCACCAGCCCATGGTCTCTGCCGCTCACCTCGATGGATCGCGTTCTGGCCGTATCTCACACGCAGGACTCCACGCCGAGAGTGCGGGTTCACGGAACCATCACCTACTACGAACCAGGAGTCGCCGTTGTCCTGCAGGACGGCAACCGCAGCATCTGGGTTGCCACCCAGACGAGAATCCCCTTGCGGATCGGCGACGCAGCCGGCGCGACGGGCTTTCCGGTCGCACAAGACGGTTTTCTCCGTCTGGCGCATGGCGAAATTCGGGACAGATTCACTCCTGCGCCAGTCACTCCCCTGGAAGCCACCTGGAGCACTCTCAGTCCATCAGGATTCGAGCGTATGGGTCACCACTACGATCTGGTTTCGATTGAAGGCCGGGTGGTGGCGCAGGTTCAGGAGGCTTCACAGGAGGAGTTTGTGCTGTCTGCGGATGGCAAACTGTTCTCCGCATTTCTTGGCCGCACAGAGAACCCGCTTCAGGAGGCCAAGCCGGTACCCGTTGGAGCCAGTATCCGCGTGACGGGCATCTGCATCCGTGAGAGCGCCAACCCGTTCATTGCCAATGTGCCATTTCGAATATTGATGCGCTCGATAGATGACATTACCGTCGTGGCCAACCCTTCGCCGCTGAATATTCGCAATCTGATTCTGGCAGTGGGGATGCTGTTGCTCCTGGTCTTTGCCGCGCTGACCAGGGCATGGGGTCTGGAGCGCAAGGTCCGACAGAAGACGGCCGCACTGGCGGTGAGCGTGGAAGCAGAAGCAGCACACGAACGGAACTCGGCCCAGTTAGAACAAAAACGCAGCCATATTCTGGAGGACATAAACGGATCAAGGCCGTTGGAAGAGATTCTGTTGCAGATCACAGAGATGGCCTCATTCATGTTGGATGGAGTTCCCTGCTGGTGCGAAATCGGTGGCGAAGCCATGTATGGAAATCGCGTAGCGGACGTGAACGGCCATCGAGTTGAGCGCGCCAGCATCCACGCGCGCTCAGGGCCTGCGCTCGGCACACTCTTTGCAGCTTTCGATCCGGCCAAGCCGGTTGACACCCGAGAGACGATTGCGCTGAGCAACGGCGCGCGACTGGCCGCATTGGCCATCGAAACCCGACGCCTCTACGCCGACCTGCGCCGCCGCTCGGAGTTTGACCTGCTGACGGACATTCCCAATCGCTTTGCAATGCAGCAACGTCTCGACCTTCTCATCACAGAAGCACAGCGAGATCAGACCATCTTCGGTCTTATCTTCATTGACCTGGACAAGTTCAAACCGATCAATGACCGCTACGGTCACCACATCGGCGATCTGTATTTGCAAGAGGTGGCCCGGCGCATGCAACAGCAACTGCGCGAGGGCGATATGCTGGCGCGGCTGGGAGGCGATGAGTTCGCGGCGCTGATTTCAAAGGCTCCCACTCAAACCCACATCGAAGAAGTTGTCCGGCGCATCGAACTCAGCTTCGATACTCCCTTTATCGTGGAGGGATTCCTGCTTCGGGGAACCGCCAGCGTCGGCATCGCCCTCTATCCAGAGGATGGAACGACCAAAGACAAACTGCTGAATGTTGCCGATGCCAGAATGTACGTCGCCAAAAATGACAAGCGGAAAAGAGAAGAAAGTCAGCTCGGCGATCCTCCCTGCGAAGTTTCTGCATAATCAAGAGGCCCGGCTTGCGCCGGGCCTCTTGATTTGCTGAAGCATTTCCGATGAGAACATCGCCAAACGACCCAAACGCCCTCTCCCGCGCCTTTTTACTGGCGCGGGCCAAGCCGAAGGCATTTGGCCCCACCGCAGGTGGTTACTCGGCGGCCATTTCTTCGGCTTCGCCTTCCTGGCGCATGAGTTCGAGTTCGCGTTCGGCGGCTTCGATCTCGGCGGTGACTTCCTGCTTGACGCGAGCCGCTGCTTCCTCCAGTTCCGGAGAGAGCTGAACGTTGCGGTAGTACTCAAGGCCCGTACCAGCGGGAATCAGGCGACCGACGATCACGTTCTCCTTCAAGCCGCGCAGGTTATCGATGGCTCCGTTGATGCTGGCTTCGGTGAGAACACGAGTGGTCTCCTGAAAGCTGGCGGCGGAGATGAAGCTATCGGTCGAGAGCGAGGCCTTGGTGATACCCAGCAGCAGCGGACGCCCGATAGCCGGACGGCCTCCATTGTTGAGTACGCGGTCGTTCTCTTCGCGGAAGCGGAAGCGATCCACCTGCTGATCGAGCAGGAAGGCGGTATCGCCCACCTCGTCGATGCGCACCCAGCGCAGCATCTGGCGAACAATCACTTCGATGTGCTTATCGCTGATCGCCACGCCCTGCAGGCGGTAGACTTCCTGGATTTCGTTGACCAGGTAAGCCTGGAGAGCCTTCTCGCCGAGCACGGCCAGAATATCGTGCGGGTTGAGAGGACCGTCCATGAGCGGGTCGCCGGCACTGAGGCGCTCGCCTTCCTGAACGTTGACGTGAATGCCGCGCTGCACCGAGTATTCCTTCTCGTCGCCGTTGTCGGCCGTCACGTAGATCTTGCGCTGTCCCTTGGCCACTTCGCCAAAGCGCACCACGCCGTCGATCTCGCTGATGATGGCCGTCTCATGCGGTTTGCGGGCTTCAAACAGCTCGACCACGCGAGGCAGACCGCCGGTGATGTCCTTGGTGCGGGTGCTCTCCTTGGGGATCTTGGCCAGCACGTCGCCGGGACCCACTTCGCTGCCGTCTTCAATCATCAAGTGAGCGCCGCGAGGCAACAGATAACGCTTGTGCCCCTTGGCATTCTTGACCATGAAGGCGGGCTGACGCTTTTCGTCGGGAGCATCGGCAACCACCCAGCGCGAGAGGCCGGTGACTTCATCGACTTCCTCGTTGAGCGTGATGCCTTCCTGCAAGTCCTTGAACTGCACGGTGCCGCCGATTTCAGTCAGGATCGAGTAAGTATACGGATCCCACTCGGCCAGCAACTGACCCAGCTTTACGTGCTCGCCGTCCTTCACGCGCATGCGCGCGCCGTAGACCACCTGATAGCGTTCCTTTTCACGGCCACGCTCGTCCTGCACGGCGATGGAGCCGGAACGATTCATGGCGACCAGCGTTCCGTCCTTGCTTTCGACGTAGTTCAGGTTGATGAAGCGCACGACGCCGTTGTTCTTGGCGTCGAGGCGCGACTTGTCTTGCACGCGGCTGGCGGTACCGCCGACGTGGAAGGTACGCATGGTCAACTGCGTTCCCGGCTCGCCGATGGACTGCGCGGCGATGACGCCGCAGGTTTCACCCAGCTCGACCATGCGGCCTGAACCGAGGTTACGGCCATAGCAGAGCGCGCAAACGCCGCGACGGGATTCGCAGGTGAGCACGGAGCGAATCTTGACCCGCTCCACGCCTGCGCCTTGAATTGCCGAGGCGATTTCTTCGTCGATGCCCTGATTCACATCGACCACGATATTGCCGTCGTAGTCCTTGATGCGATCCAGCGTGACGCGGCCAATTATGCGGTCGCGCAGCGGCTCGATGATTTCGCCGGACTCGACGATTGCACCGACGTAAATGCCCTCGACGGTACCGCAATCGTATTCGGTGACGATCACATCCTGGGCCACATCGACCAGGCGGCGGGTCAGGTAGCCCGAGTCAGCGGTCTTGAGCGCCGTATCGGCCAGGCCCTTACGCGCGCCGTGGGTCGAAATAAAGTACTCCAACACCGTGAGGCCTTCGCGGAAGTTGGCGGTAATCGGGGTCTCGATGACTTCGCCGGAGGGCTTGGCCATCAGTCCGCGCATACCGCTGAGCTGACGAATCTGCTGCTTGGAACCACGAGCGCCGGAATCGGCCATGATGTAAATCGGGTTCATGGTCCCTTCCTGGTCGGCGCGCTTCATGTTGTTGAACATCTCATCCGCGACGCGCTCGGTGACTGCCGACCACATCTGAATGACCTTGTTGGAACGCTCGCCGTTGGTGATGGCGCCGTCCATGTACTGCTTCTGGACCTCGACAACCTTCAGATCGGCATCGCGCACAACGGTGTACTTGCTGGCGGGAATGACCATGTCATCCAAGCCCACGGAGAGGCCGGAGCGCGTGGCATAGTTGAAGCCCAGCGTCTTGATGCGATCCAACATGCCGACCGTGACCTCGAGACCGAGGTTCTGGTTGCAATAGTTGACCAACTGGCCGATGCCCTTCTTCTTGAGCAGGCCGTTGACGAACGGCATACCCGGCGGCAGCGAATCGTTCAGAATGACGCGGCCCACGGTGGTGGAGATGTACTGCTTGTTGAAGTCCACCGCCTCGGTATGCGTCAAATCCTGATCGTCGTATGCCGTGGTCATATCCAGCACCTGGCCGGTATAACGCAGACGGATGGGCGAGAGCGTCTCGACCTGCTTGGCTTCGAGCGCCATGAGAATTTCTTCCGTATTGGCAAAGACGCGACCTTCGCCCTTGGCACCCTTCTTGGCCTTGGTCAGGTAATAGAGACCGAGCACCATATCCTGCGTCGGAACGGTGATGGGCTGACCGGAGGCCGGCGACAGAATGTTGTGCGAGGCCAGCATCAACACGCTGGCTTCGATCTGCGCTTCGGGCGAGAGCGGAATGTGGACGGCCATCTGATCGCCGTCAAAGTCGGCGTTGAAGGCGGTGCAGACCAGCGGGTGAATCTTGATGGCCTTGCCCTCGACCAGCACCGGCTCGAAGGCCTGAATGCCCAGACGGTGAAGCGTAGGCGCGCGGTTCAGCAGCACCGGGTGATCCTTGATGACTTCCTCAAGAATGTCCCAGACCACTGGGTCCTGCATCTCGACCATCTCCTTGGCCTGCTTGATGGTGGTGCAGTGGCCGGTCTGCTCCAGACGGTGATAGATGAAGGGCTTGAAGAGTTCGAGCGCCATCTTCTTGGGCAGTCCGCACTGGTGCAGCTTGAGGTCCGGACCCACGACGATGACCGAACGGCCCGAGTAATCGACGCGCTTGCCGAGCAGGTTCTGACGGAAGCGGCCCTGCTTGCCCTTGAGGGTATCGGAGAGCGACTTGAGCGGACGGTTGTTGGCACCGCGCAGCACACGGCCGCGACGGCCGTTATCAAAGAGCGCGTCCACCGCTTCCTGCAACATGCGCTTCTCGTTGCGCACGATCACTTCCGGCGCATGGAGGTCCATCAGCTTCTTCAAGCGGTTGTTGCGGTTGATGACGCGACGATAAAGGTCGTTCAAATCCGAGGTGGCAAAGCGGCCACCATCCAGCGGCACCAAGGGGCGCAGCTCGGGTGGGATCACGGGCAGCACGTCCAGGATCATCCACTGCGGCTTGTTATCGCTCTTGCGGAAGGCCTCGACGACCTTGAGGCGCTTGGAGTACTTGATCTTCTTCTGGACCGAAGTTTCGGTCTTGAGGCGCTCACGCAGCTCGATGCCCAACTCGTCAATCTGTACGCGCTTGAGCAACTCCTTGATGGCTTCCGCGCCCATCATGGCCTTGAAGCCGGAGGGGCGGTACTGCTGGTCGAGTTCGCGGAACTTGACCTCGTCCTTGATGATCTCGCGCTCCTTGACGGGCGCGTCGCCGGGATCGACCACGACGTAGGACTCGAAGTAGAGAATGCCTTCAAGATCGCGCAGCGAAATATCCAGCAAGTGGCCGATGCGCGAGGGCAGGCCCTTGAAGAACCAGACGTGCGAGCAGGGCGAGGCCAGCTCGATGTGGCCCATGCGCTCACGACGGACCTTGCTGACCGTCACTTCCACGCCGCACTTGTCGCAGATGACGCCGCGATGCTTCATGCGCTTGTACTTGCCGCACAAGCACTCCCAGTCGGTGACCGGGCCAAAGATGCGCGCGCAAAAGAGGCCATCGCGCTCCGGCTTGAAGGTGCGGTAGTTGATGGTTTCCGGCTTGGTGACCTCACCATGCGACCAACTGCGGATCTTCTCCGGCGATGCCAGCATGATGCGGATAGCGTCAAAGTCGGTAATGGGGCTGGAAAGCTCAAACGGGTTCGAACGGAACAAAGCGACCCTCCTTGGCGGGCCTCATCGGCGCCTGCCGCGGCTTTTCCCGGGATTCTTGAAGGGTTCTTCCTTCCCGGGAAGCGGTGTTTGCCGCTTTCAAGAAGAACCCTCGAACAGTGGTCAGTTTTCAGTGGTCAGTGGTCAGTTCGACTGTGCTGCTGGTTGCTTTTGCTGCTTTTCACAGACTGTCGAAGACTGAATACTGACCGCTGAGGACTGATGACTAAAAATGCGTTCGCTAATCGGCCACCAATGCGACTTCCGGATCGGGCGTCTTGTGGATCAGGTCGGCGCGCTTGATCAGCTCGACGTCCAGGCACAATGACTGCAACTCGCGAATCAGCACGTTGAACGACTCCGGCACGCCCGGCTCGATAGCCGCCTCGCCCTTGACGATGGCCTCGTAAATCTTGGTACGGCCATACACGTCATCCGACTTGGCGGTGAGCAGTTCCTGCAAGATGTAAGCCGCGCCGTATGCTTCCAAGGCCCAGACTTCCATCTCGCCGAAACGCTGTCCGCCGAACTGCGCCTTGCCGCCCAGCGGCTGTTGCGTAATCAGCGAGTACGGTCCGATCGAACGAGCGTGAATCTTGTCGTCAACCAAGTGCGAGAGCTTCAACATATAGATGTAGCCCACCGTGACTGGCTGCTCGAACTGTTCGCCGGTCATGCCGTCAAACAACGCCGTTTTGCCGGAAGAAGGCAGACCGGCCGAAGCCAGCAACGCCTTGATCTCTTCCTCGCGCGCGCCGTCGAAGACCGCGGTTCCGAACCACACGCCGCGCTTCATACCGGCACCGACGCGAAGGATCATCTCATCGTCGAGTTCCAGCAGTTGGCGAAGCGTTGCCGTACCTGCAAACTCCTTCTTGAAGAGTTCGCGGGTATAGGCCGCATCGGTATTGGCTGCGATCAGATCGGCAATCTTCTTGCCCAACTCATGCGCGGCCCAACCCAAGTGCGTTTCCAGAATCTGTCCGACGTTCATACGAGAAGGCACGCCGAGGGGATTGAGCACAATCTCCACCGGGGTTCCATCGGGCAGGTACGGCATATCTTCCTCGGGAAGAATGCGCGCGATCACGCCCTTGTTACCGTGACGACCGGCCATTTTATCGCCCACACTCAGCTTGCGCTTCATGGCGATATAGACCTTGACCAGCTTGATGACGCCGGGCGGCAGTTCGTCGCCCTTGGCCAGCTTGCCGACCTTCTCATTGGTGATCTTGCGCAGCACTTCGATCTGGCGCGAGGTCATCTCTTCGATCTCATCGATCTGCTCGTTGACGCGGGGGTCCTTGTCGGCGTAGCGGATGCGCTTGAGGTTCTTGGTGGAGATGCGCTCGATGGTCTCACGGTCCAGAATCGCCGCCTTGGTCAGCAGGCGCTTGTTGGTCCGCTCGTCGTGCAGATCGGCCAACACTTCCTTGCCGCCCAGGATGCCATCCAAACGCTTGAGGCGCTCGTCGGTCAAAATGCGGATTTCGTCGCCCAGGTTCTTTTCCAGCTTGGCCACATACTCGGACTCAATCTGCTTGGCGCGCTCGTCCTTTTCCTGTCCCTTGCGGCTGAAGATGCGCACGTCAACGATGGTGCCCTCGATGCCCGGAGGGCACGTAAGGGAAGCGTCGCGCACGTCGCCGGCCTTTTCACCGAAGATGGCGCGGAGCAGCTTTTCTTCCGGTGTAAGCTGGGTTTCGCCCTTGGGCGTTACCTTGCCGACCAGAATATCGCCGTGCTTGATCTGAGCGCCGATGCGGATGACGCCGCTCTCGTCCAGATCGCGCAGCGCATGCTCGCTGACGTTGGGAATATCGCGCGTGATCTCTTCCGGTCCAAGCTTGGTATCGCGCGCTTCGATCTCGTACTCCTCAATGTGAACCGAGGTGTAATAGTCCTCGCGCACCAGCTTTTCGCTGATGAGAATCGCGTCCTCGAAGTTGTACCCGCGCCAGGGCATGAAGGCCACCAGCACGTTGCGTCCCAGGGCCAACTCGCCCTGCTCGGTGCAAGGACCGTCAGCGATGACCTGACCCTTGATGACCCGATCTCCCTCGCGAACCACCGGCTTCTGATTGATGCAGGTGTTCTGGTTGGAGCGCTTGAACTTGATGAGTGTGTAAATGTCCGAACCCACCTCGCGCGACAACTGCGTGGGGTGATGCTCGCCCTCGACGCGCACAATGATGCGCTGCGAGTCGACCGAATCGACGATGCCGTTGCGCTTGGCCAGAATCACCGCGCCTGAATCGCGCGCGGTCACGCCTTCCATGCCGGTACCCACCAGCGGCGCTTCAGCCACCAACAGCGGCACCGACTGGCGCTGCATGTTGGCGCCCATCAGAGCGCGGTTGGCGTCATCGTGTTCCAGGAACGGAACCAGCGATGCGGCCACCGAAACCAACTGCTTGGGCGAAACGTCGATGTAATCCACGTCGGTGCGGTTGACCAGAACGAAGTTGCCCTGACGACGCGCATTGACCAGATCCTCGGTAATCACGCCCTCATCGTTGAACTCGATATTGGCCTGAGCGATGGTGTGCTTGTCCTCTTCCCATGCGGAAAGATAGAAGCTGAACGGAATCAGATCGACTCCGCGCTTGCCTTCCTTCTTCAGGCGCTCATTCAGGCGCACGGACTCTTCCTTCTCGATGTGATCGCCCACGCGCAGGCCGCTTTCGCCCGCGTTGGCAATCTCGACGAAGTCCAGAATGCGCGAGTCCTTCACCTTGCGATAAGGCGACTCGATGAATCCATACTCATTGATGCGCGCAAAGCAACTAAGCGAGCTGATCAGGCCGATGTTCGGACCTTCCGGCGTCTCAATCGGGCAGATGCGGCCGTAGTGGGTGGGGTGCACGTCGCGCACCTCGAAGCCTGCACGTTCTCTGGACAAACCGCCCGGCCCAAGAGCCGAGAGGCGGCGTTTGTGCGTGATCTCGGAGAGCGGGTTGGTCTGATCCATGAACTGCGAGAGCTGCGACGAACCAAAGAACTCGCGGATAGCGGCCATCACCGGCTTGGCGTTGATCAGGTCGTGCGGCATGGCCGTCGAAAGCTCCTGATAGACGCTCATCTTTTCCTTGATGGCGCGCTCCATGCGCACCAAACCGATGCGGAACTGATTTTCCATCAGTTCGCCGACGGCTCTGACGCGGCGGTTGCCCAAGTGATCGATGTCGTCCACGATACCGATGTTCTTGCGCAGCTTGAGCAGGTAGCGGATGGTCGCGTAGAAATCCTCAGGCGTCAGCGTACGGTGGTTGAGACCGGCCGGGTCCTGGTTTTCATACAGCTTGATATTGAACTTGAGACGGCCCACGCGCGAGAAGTCGTACTTGCGCGCGTCGAAGAACATGCCTTCGAACAATGCCGTGGCCGTATCCAATGTTGGCGGGTCACCGGGACGCAGCTTGCGGTAGATCTCGATCAGAGCCTCTTCGGGCTTGCGGATCGAATCGCGCTTCAGCGTATTGGTGATGATGTTGCCCACGTCGTCGCGCTCCGGGAAGAAGACCTCGAAGCTGGCCGCGCCGCTCGACAGCACCTTATGCAGGCGGTCGGCGGTCAATTCAACGTTGGCTTCAACGACCACTTCACCGGTATTCAGATCGATCACGTCGGAGGCGGTCAACGCGCCATCCAACTCGGCGGCATCCACTTCAACGCGCTCGATGGCTGCGGCGCGAATGGCCTTCAGCGTGTGCGGGGTGATCTTGCGTCCGGCATGGGCGATCTCTTCACCGTTCGCCAGAATGGCCTGCGCCGGCTTGATGCCAACCAGGTGCGTCGTGGCGCGC
>JGI12269J14319_10003201_pt1 | contig 15449 bp, 13 predicted proteins | sample PeaSoiSIISIP2007_FD_14319 | JGI IMG/M metagenome (IMG submission 14319) | reverse complement strand
CAGCCGGTGGTGGCGTTGACGTGGCGCCGCTGGGTCCGCCGGACCAATTCGACCGCTGGTGTGCGCAGCGCGAGCAGCGCTGGGCGCGCAATCAGTACGCGATTCAGTATGTCTCGAGCGATGTCGTAGGCTCCGAGGACTTGGGCGATTACGGCGAGTGGCGCGAAGAGCCGGACTACGGCTTTGTCTGGTATCCGACCCGGATAGAGGCCGACTGGGCGCCCTATCGGGACGGGCGATGGCTGTGGGTCACGCCGTGGGGCTGGACCTGGGTGGATAACGCGCCCTGGGGATATGCCCCGTTTCACTATGGCCGCTGGGCTTATCTGCGGCAGCGTTGGGCCTGGGTGCCCGCACCGCCGCGCCGTCGCGCGGTGTATGCGCCGGCCCTGGTCGCCTGGATTGGCGGCTCGGCGGTCGGCGTCGCGGTGACGGTCGGCGCCGGTCCGAGCGTCGGCTGGCTGCCGCTGGCTCCCGGCGAGGTCTACCTGCCCGGGTATCGCGTCAGCCCGCGCTACCTGCAGAACGTCAACGTCAACAACACCACGATCGTCAACAACACGTACATCACCGACGTCTACCGGAATCCGGGGCTGCAGAACCGCTATGCCAACCGCGACGTGCCACGCGCTCTGACCGTGGTATCGCAGATCAATTTCGCGTCCGGTCAGTCCGTCGCCGGTCGTGTCATCGCGTCAGCGCCGCAGTGGCGCGGGGTCGCTGCGACGCCGCGACCGCCGGGCATCCTGCCTGCACGCCAGAGCGTGCTGGGGCCGAGCGCCCAAACGCCAGCGAGGCGGCCGCCGATTGCCGTCATGAATCGGCCGGTGGTCGCCCGGCACGAACCGCCCCCGGCGCCACCGCCGTTCGAGCGTCAGATGGATGCGATCCATGCCAACGGCGGCCCTGCGCGGCCGCCAGTGCAACTGCAGCGTTTGCGCGGCCCCGACAATGCGCGCCCGAATGTCGTAGTGGCACCGAGCGCACCGCGCATCGCGCCCGTTACACCCGCTACTGCGATTACGCCGGTTACGCCCGCCACGCCCGCCACGGCGCCGTCGCGGTCTCCCCCGATCGACCGGCGTGTGATCCCTGAGCGATCGCCGCAATTTGAGCCGCCAGCGCAGTCGCGCACACAGGGGACGGACCTGGGGGTACCGCAACGCCAGCGGGAACCGCTGCCGCAGGCCGCGCCAGCGTTGCCGGTGGTGCCGCGCGAGGTCGCACAGCCCGCCGCGGCGCCACCGCCGCCGCCGCCGGCTCAGCCACAGCTCAAGCCCAAGCCGGCACCCGAGCTACAGAGACTGGAAGGACGCAAGGTCGAGCCGCCCTGAAGGCGAGCCGATGGGGGTTCAAACCTGAGGGTCGAGCCAGCCGTCGTCGCCTTCGATCAGGCGCTGTGCTTCCCGGGGGCCCCAGGAACCGCGCACATACTCATAGGCTGGCGTGCGATCGCCGAGTATCGGATCCACTATAGCCCACTGCGCCTCGATGGCATCCTGGCGCCCGAACAGCCCGGGATCGCCGCGCAGCGCGTCGCCCAGCAGCCGCTCATAAGGCGTCAGCGCATCCCCGGGCTGGCGCGTAACAATCAGTTCCACGTCTTCACCGGCCATACGCTCGCCGGGCACTTTCACGCGCATCCCCAGGGCGATCAGCACCTCGCGATTCAGTCGCAGGCGCAGGTGGCTCGACAGGCTCGGCACCAGTTCGCCGAATACTTCGCGTGGCGGACGCCGAAACTCAACCACCACCTCGGTGCAGGTGACCGGCAGGCATTTGCCGGCACGGATATAGAACGGCACATCGGCCCAGCGCCAGCTGTCCACATACAGCTTTACCGCGGCATAGGTCTCAACCTGGGAGTTCTCGGCGACGCCGGCTTCGGCGCGATAGCCACGGTACTGGCCGCGCACCACGCTGTTCGCATCGAGCGGCCGGATCGCGCGCAGTACCCGCGACTTCTCGTCGCGCATGGCGCTGGCCGCGTTATGCAGCGGCGCGTCCATGATCACACTGCTCAGTACCTGCAGCAGATGATTCTGAATCACATCACGGATAGCGCCAGCTTCCTCGTAGAACTTGCCGCGACCGCGCACGTCGAAGTCCTCAGCCATCGTGATCTGTACGCTGCGGATGTAGGTGCGGTTCCAGGTCGGCTCGAGAAATGCGTTGCTGAAGCGAGTGTAGAGGATATTTTGCACCGGCTCCTTACCAAGGTAGTGATCGATGCGGAAGATCGATTCTTCGGGGAAAAACTGGTGCAGAATGACATTGAGTTCACGTGATGATTTCAGATCGCGGCCGAAGGGTTTCTCCAGCACCACGCGCGCATTGGCGGCGCAGTTGGCAGCGGCAAGACCGCCGATGACGGTCGCGAACACGCTCGGCGGTATCGCCAGATAATGTAGCGGCATGCGGGCGTCGCCCAGGGCCTGGCGCAGGCGGGCGAAGGTCGCAACTTCGCGATAATCGCCGTCAACGTAGCCCATCAGCGACGCAAGCTTGCTGAACGCCTGTTCATCGTAAACGGCGTGCTCCTTGATCGACGCGCGCGCGTGCTCAATGAGGTTCTCCCGCGTCCAGCCGGAACGGCCGACACCGACGATCGGCGCCTGCAGCTGTCCGCGTCGCACCAGCCCCTGCAGCGCCGGAAAGATCTGCTTGTAGGCCAGATCGCCGGTGGCGCCGAAAAACACGAACGCGTCCGAGTGCGGGAGATCCACGCTGTTGCGCTCAAGTGGCCGCGGTCGCCGGCTTTTCCTGATGTCCCCCGAAGCCCAGGCGCATCGCCGAGAGCGTGCGGTTGGCGAATTCGGATTCACCGCGCGAGCTGAAGCGCGCAAACAATGCGGTCGCCAGCACCGGTACCGGCACACCGGCCTCGATCGCGGCCTCCACCGTCCAGCGGCCTTCGCCCGAGTCCGCCACGTGACCGGCGAACTTTTCCAGCACCGGACTTTCGGCCAGCTGACCGGCCAGCAGGTCGAGCAGCCATGAACTCACGACGCTGCCGTGTCGCCACAGCTCCGCGATCTGGTCGAGCCTGACATTCATGGCGCGCGGCAACAGTGCGCGTGTCGGTGCGGTCTCGGCGTCCGCGGCACGACTCTGCGGCGGCTGGCCGGCCCGGTGCAGCAGATTGAAGCCCTCGGCGTAGGCCGCCATCAAACCGTATTCGATGCCGTTATGGACCATCTTGACGAAGTGTCCGGCACCGCTGGAACCGACGTGCAGATAGCCGCGCGTCGCGGTATTCGCGGTGATGCTCGCCGCGGCGGTAGTCTGCGCGAGCGCGGACAGGATCGGCTCGATCTGCTGCACCGCCTGCGGGTCACCGCCCACCATCAGGCAGTAACCGCGCTCCAGACCCCACAGACCCCCGCTGGTGCCGACGTCGAGATAGCGCACGCCGCGTGATTTGAGTTCCTGTTCGCGTCGCATGTCGTCGGCGTAGTGCGAGTTGCCGCCGTCGATCACGATATCCCCGGGGCTCAGCGCCGGTATCAGGGTCTGCAGCAATGAATCGACGGCCGCGGCGGGCACCATCATCCAGACCACCCGCGGCGCCGGTAATTTCGCGAGCAGATCCGGGACAGACGTTGCCGCCGTGGCACCATCGACCGCCAGCGCCTGTACCGCGGCGTCGCTCTGATCAAACACCACGCAGCTATGTCCAGCCCGCCCAAGACGGCGCGCCATGCTCGAGCCCATGCGTCCCAGACCAATCATTCCGATCTTCAAGTGTGTTCCTCGCTCTGTTTGTCGCTGTGCAGTATGGACGGCCATGCTCGCCGTCCGCTCGACGCATCAGAGCACAAAAAGGCTTGGTGGGAAATTGCCGACTGTCTGATGCCGCGGCCGAGGGCGGGCGCAGCCGCTGCAGCCAGCGGCGTCACGGCCTCGACGAGCGCCTGCAGGACGCGGCAGGGGTACAGTTCTTAAGACAGCCTTTCAGACCGCAGCGTTGGGGGCGCGCTCGGCGACGGTGACGCGGTTGCGTCCGGCCGTCTTCGATTGATACAGGGCGCGATCGGCGCGCGCAATCATGGCCTCGAATTGCTCGTTGTCGCCGCTGGTGGCGAGTCCGAGCGAGACCGTGACGTTACCAATGCTCTCATCGGTGTCGGCGCGGCGAATCTTGCCGAGCTCGACCGACGTGCGGATCCGTTCGGCCAGTTCTACGCCGCCGGCGCTCGAGGTATGCGACAGCAACACGGCGAATTCCTCGCCACCGATACGGGCGATGGGACCGCGTTCGCCGATGCACCCGCGCAGCACGTTGGCCACCGCGACAATGACCTTGTCGCCGAGCAGATGGCCGTGCGCATCGTTGATGGCCTTGAAGTGATCGATATCGAGGATCAGCAGGGTGCAGCCCTGCAGACTGCCCTGGCCGATGCGCTGTATCTGGTGATCGAAGCCGCGTCGGTTCAAGAGCCCGGTCAACGGGTCGGTCACCGCCAGGCCCTGCACCAGCTCGAGCTCTCCGCGCAGCCGCTCCACCTCCTCGGAGCTCCTCTTCAGGTGCTCGTGATACATGCCGGTCTTGACGCGCACACGGGTGGTCTCGCCGATCAGCGACTCGACGACCTGGTGAAGAATGTCATTGCCGATGCCGTCGCGCAGGCGCTCGCGGTAGCCGTCGAGTTCGTTACCGTACTGCTGCACTTCCTGGCCGGCCTCGACCGCCACGCCATCGACATAATCGATCATGCGCGCGATCTCGGCGCGCATGCGCGCGGAGGAGTCGATATCGCGCATCGCGACGTGCGCGTCGAACAGCGCCTCGATATCGTGGTCGCTCAGCACGGCTGTTTGCGCCAGGAGTGCATCGACCGCGGCCCGCAAGCCCAGGTTCGAGCCCGCGACATACTCGTACCAGACAGTGTAGCTCAAGGGATGAAAGCCGGCGGAATGTCTGGCCATCAGCGGCAGTACCATCCTCAGCAACTCGGCGGATTGCTCACGTGTTTCTTTGTACCGCATTGCAGAAGGCCCCTGCGGGCCACCTGAAGGTGGCCCAATGCATCGCCCGGATTATCTACACAATAATGTAATAGTGATAGGGAAACCGCGGCTTGAGCGCTTCCGAGCGATTCAGTCGAATGATCCCCCGCTGACCTCCAGTACTCGGTATCGCCAGTAACCAAGCTGCGAGGCGTCGGCATACACATCGACGTCGCTGGTGTATTCGGTGCCGCCGGCCGCTCGGTTGTACCACAGGGTATTGAACCAGGAGAGCGCATCGTTGCTCGCCGGCGCGGTGGTCGGCAGCTCGGCGATAAAGGCGGCGGCGAGATTAAAATCTTCCAGATCGCGTCGGCTTAGCTCCGCGGTCCCGACCATGAGCCAGGAGCGACCGGCGCTGCGAATGAGTGCAAAACCGGGACTGAATTGCTCACCGTGGGTGCGGTACCAGCGCACTCGCACCGCGCCATCGCTGGCCGCCACCAGCTCTGAAGCCACTTCGCGGTTTGGAACCCCAGAGTGCTCGTAGCCGTAGCCGTCCTTGCCGGGGTCGAGCAGCACCCGAACAGCGGCGCCGCGCCGCGCGGCATCGAGCAGCGCGCGCATCAGATCGCGCTGCGATAGGTACAGTGCCGCGATGTCGATGTTGTCATTCCTGCCGGCCGCATCGATGCGCCCCACGAGTGCCTCGGCGATCGATGCCTCGCTGACCACTCGCGCACGCGCCGCGTCGACGCCGGCCGTGATCGCCACGCTGTGGCGCTGCCGTTCGACCAGCCGTTGCGAGCGCTCCTGCATGGCGCCGCCGCCACTCCAGCCGGAGAACTGTGCGACCACGAACTCCGACTCGAGCAGGGGTTCGAGCGCCGCGCCCGTCAAATGCAGCGCTGAGGCCGAATGCAGCGCGGCCTCGGCGTTGAATGGTCGGGAAAAGATCAGGCCGGCAAGACCGCCGGCGCCATCATCGCCGATCAGCAACTGGCGATGGCTGCGCTGATAGCCCTGCGTCCGGCCCCACAGTCCCATCGAGACGCCCGAAGGTCCCACGCCGACCGGGTTGGGCCACGCGCCATCGGCCGCGACCGGGCTCCACCAGCGGCAGCACAGCTGCCAGAACGCGACAAAAGCCGCGTTAGGCGCGCGCAGTCGGCCGACATCCACCGACACGACGGCGATGCCGGCTTCACGCAGACGGTCCAGCAAATTCGGTCCGACGCGCATCTGCACGCTCGCCGGGTCGATCAGCAGCAGCACCTGCAGGCTGGGTTGCTGCTGCTTGGCCTGCAGCAGCGCGTCGACCAGTGCTGCGGCGACCGGTGGGGCTGCGCGCAGCCGCGGAGCTCCTGGCCCGGCCGCGGGCAAGTCCCCAAAAAGTCCGGTATCGAGCACCAGGAAGTCGCGCGCCTGCGCCACCATATGCAGCAATTCGGCATCGATCTGCCGCTCGATCAGCGGCGCACCGGTGGCATCGGCCGCCGTGAGGTCGCGCAGGAATCGCAATTCATGTGCCGGCGAACTCTGCCATGCGCCCGCGATGTGCGCGCCCGGCGGCAAGCGCTTTTGCGATTGCCACAGCGCCATCGCGGCCCAGGCGAGCAGCAAGGCTGCGGCCAGCAGCCGGAATGTCCAGCGGAACGGAAACGCGCGCATGCGCGCATTGTGCCTGCTGACAGCGATAAAAGAGTGAGATGCCCTTGGTGATCAGGCCGATATCGGGCGCAACGCTACCGACGATTGCGGCAGCAGATTGCCAAACGCTGCTCGGCCGGCCTGCTGGGCCTGCAGCAGCTGCAGTAGCTCATCGATGCTGCGGGCCTGGCCGAACAGCTGTTTTTTTTTTTCGGCCACGACTTCCATACCGAGGCTGTGGCCCATATCGATGATGGTTCGGACCAGCACCGCATCCGCAGGATCGTCGGCGGCGTCGCGTACGAACGATTGGTCGATCTTCAGTGTACCGATGGGGAACTGCTGCAAGGCCGAGAGCGAGGAATAACCGGTACCGAAATCGTCAATCGACAGGTGCAGCCCCATATCATGCAGCTGGTTGAGCATCTGCACCGTCCGGCGCGGATCGGCCATCAAGGTCGTTTCGGTGATCTCGAGCTCGAAATGGCGCGTCGGCACCTCATGCCGCTCGAATACCGACCGGCAGTTGAGAATAAAGCTCGCCTGCTTGAGCTGCTTGAGCGACAGATTGAGCGAGATGCGACCCGGATCGGCGATATGCCGGCGCAGTACACGGAAATCCATGCACACGCGCTCGAGCACCCATTCGCCGATGGCGCTGATCAGATTGTTCTCTTCTGCGATGGGGATGAACTGCGCCGGCGGAATATCGCCGTGTCCCGGCAATCGCCAGCGCAGCAGCGCCTCGGCGCCGACCACCCGGCCATCGCGCAGATCCACCTTTGGCTGGTAGCGCACCACGAACTCATCGCGCTCGACCGCACGACGCAGCTTGCTCTTGAGCATCAGCCGCTCAACCGCGGCGGCGTTCATCTCCGGCGAATAGAAAGCGTAGGTATTGCCGCCATTCTGCTTCGAGTAATACATGGCGGCGTCGGCGTTGCGGATTAGATCGATCACGTTCTCGGCATCGCGCGGGCACAGCGCAATGCCGATGCTGACGGTCAGAAAAACCTCCTGCTGATTGATATGGAACGCCTCGCCGGCCGCATGCAGCACCGTGCGCGCGAGCTGCGCGACCTGGCCCCCAGCCTCCTCGGCGTCCTGACTCACACTGTCGACGAACAGCGCAAACTCGTCGCCGGCCAGACGTCCCAGCACCGCCTCGGTGTTCAGCACGCGTGTCAGGCGCTCGGTGAGCACCTCGAGCACGCGATCGCCCGAGGCATGGCCGAAGGTGTCGTTGACCTCCTTGAAGCGATCCATATCGACGTACAGCATGGCCACGCCGTGACCGCTGCGCCGCGAACGCGCGATCGCCTGCTGCAACAGGTGCTGAAATTGCATCCGATTGGGAATCTTGGTCAGCGCGTCGTAGCGCGCGAGGTAGCGGATGCGCCGCTCGGCGCGCTTGCGCTCGGTGATATCGCGCGCAACGTAGATCTCGCCCTCGAACTCCGGATCCTCGGTGGCGACAGTCGAGCCAACGAATGACACGGGGATGGTCTGGCCGGCACGGGTACGTAGCACCGTCTCGCCGGCGTCGCGCGCGACCTGCAGCGGATCGGAACCGAGCTTGTCGCCTTGATCGAGCAGCGTCACCAGATTCTTGCCGATGAGTTCGTCATCGCCATAGCCGGTGAGCCGGCAGGCGGCGTCGTTGACAATGCGCACGCCGCCGCCGGGGGCGGTGACGAACACCGCATCGGTCATGCTGTTGAGCACGCTGTGCAGGTAATTGCGGGTGAAGGTGGTATTGCGCAGCGCCAGACGCATGTTTTCGAAAGCATGCTCAAGCTCACCGATCTTGTCGCTGCGGGTGCTCACGAGTGCCTGACGAAACTCGCCCCGACTGATCTGCACGGCGGCACCGATCAGTCCGCGCACGGCGCGATCCAGACGCTGGCGCTGACGCCAGGACCAGAAGCCGGGTAGCATCACGGCGAACGCCGCGAATAATGCCGACAGCAGCAGAATCGACAAAGGCATGTCGTAGCTTCGAGCGAGGTAGCCCAGCAAGGCCGCTACCCCCAGGAAGACGCTGCAAAGGATCAGCATCAGATATTTGAATTGCGGGCCGTGCATCCGGCCTCCGATGGATATTTCACATTAGAATCATGCCGTATGTGCGCTGCCGCGGCTACCAATAATGTCGATTCTTAGTGCCGAGCAACTCACCGGGCGCGTGCGCAGTCACGTGCTGGATATACCGGAATGCGGGTGCATCCTGCACCCCGATGCGGCCACGGCGTTCCTGGGACTGCGTGCCGCAGCCGCCCAGGGTGACATAGATCTGGTCCCCGTCTCTACCTTTCGCAATTTCCAGCATCAATTGACGATCTGGAACGATAAATTCTATGGCCGGCGGCCGTTGCTCGACCGGGATGGCCGGGCCCTGGATCCGGTCGCCATGACCGAAGAGGAGGTCGTGCATGCGATCCTGCTGTGGTCGGCCTTACCGGGGGCGAGCCGCCACCACTGGGGCACAGAGATCGACCTGATCGATCGGGCCGCCCTGCCCACGGGACAGCGCCCGCAGCTGATTGCCTTGGAATATTCCCCGGGCGGGGTATTCGAAAAGCTCGGCGCCTGGCTGCCGCGGCACTGCGAGGACTACGGGTTTTTCCTGCCATACGACCGCGATCGCGGTGGGGTGCGGCCCGAGCCGTGGCATTTGAGCTTTGCACCAGTTTCGAGCAGGGCGCTGCCGGCCCTGACCGTCGAAGTCCTGGCGGCGGCGCTAAGCGATGTCGAACTCGCGGGGGCGGCCGTGGTGCGGCGACAGCTTCGCGACATTCATGCGCGCTATGTCTGCGCCGTGGCGCAGCCCGGCGCGGCGGCGCTCGCCGGCTCACGGCTCAATCCTGCAACCAGGCCTTCTTGAAGTAACCCAACATCAGGCTGCGCACCCGACCCAGCGTGTTCGGATCGGCTGCGTGCAGCGGAGGATTTCGCCGCAACATGCGCCAACTCTCGCTGCGCAGGATCTGTTCGAGGTAGTGCATATTCCGGTCGATGCCCTCGATGTAGGGATTGCGGCCGTCGAACAGAATCTCCAGATAGTGATAGGCACCGCCGAATCGATTATCGAGGCGCGTGGCCCGGGTATTGGCGACGAATGCCGGCGTCTGGCGCAGCAGATCCAGACCTGAGGCATAACGCACTTCGCGTGCCCCGGCCGCAGTGGACATCGCCACCCCGCCCAGCACGAACTCCGGATACAACCGGTCGCGACATTTCTCGAGATAACAACGGTCCGCGAGCTGCGCGATCATGTCCGCGGTCCCCAGCAGATGCCCCAGGGCGGTGTCGCGCGCATCATTGGTCAGGATCTGATCAAAGGGTCGCTCATAGCCGGTGAAGTGGATGATCTGCGCGGCGACGCCGGCCCATTGCGGCAAGCCAATCTGCGGCAGGTAGTGCGACAGGAATTGAGCGCCGCGGCTGACGTGATTGAGCGTGAATTCTGCGCCATTGGCCTGCTCGCGATCGCTGCTTCGTCGCAGATAACCCACATCGTGGAACAGCGCCAGGATCACCCCGGCGACGGCCCGCTCGGAGCTCAGCTGGCGGCCGGCTTCGACCTGCCGTTCATAGCCGGCGAGCAGCCGCGCCATCGCCAGCGTGACATCGAGCGTGTGCTGGCGGTCGTGATAGACCGTATCGACCCCGGCATAACCGGGCATGCGGCCGGCGAACAAAGCATCAAAATCGGCGAACGCGCGCTCGACCGGCGCGAACACCATGCGCGGCCAGGTGGAAACCAGCAGTTGCTCGACGGCACGCAACACTGCCTGCGGTGAGCTGACCCGCACAGTGTTGGTAATGTCATAGTCACTGCGGCGGATGCTGGCCATGTCTGCGCCGAGGTATCTAGGTGCCTGCAATCGTTCGTTGGGCAGAGCCGTGATTGCGCGCAAGTCTAGGCTAGTGCCCCCCGGTCCACCAGCGACGCGGCGCACATTTTCAAGACATAAGGCGGCCCCGCGCTACGGCAGTGCAAGCGCCGGTCCTCGCAGCTATATGTCAAAGCTGGCGATCACCGGCGCGTGATCGGATGCCCGTTCGGCGCTGCGTGCCAGGCGATCGATTCGGCAGCCCGTGCAGCGCGGTGCCAGCACCCTCGACGCCAGGATCAGGTCGATACGCAGACCGTGATTGCGCCGGAAGGCGCCGGCGCGATAGTCCCACCAGCTGAAGGCTTGCGGCGGCTGATCGAACTGGCGGAACACATCGAGGAAGCCGATCTGCAACAGCTCGCCGAGCGCCTCCCGCTCAGGCTCGCTCACGTGTACCGACCCGACCCAGGCTTCCGGGTCGTGCACGTCGCGATCGTCCGGCGCGATGTTGAAATCTCCCAGGACCAGCAGCCGCGGATACTGCGCCAGCTCAGCGCGCAGCCAGACTCGCAGCGCCTTAAGCCAGCGCAATTTGTATTCGTATTTGTCGGACCCGGGCGCCTGACCGTTCGGCACGTACAGATTCACCACCCGGACCCCCGCGCAACTCGCCGCCAGCACGCGGCGTTGATCGTCATCAAAGCTCGGAATCTCGATGACGGCCCCGCTCAGCGGCGTGCGCGCCAGGATCGCAACGCCGTTGTAGGTCTTCTGACCATTGAACACGACGTGGTAGCCCGCAGCCCCGATCTCGGCGGCCGGAAAGGCAGCATCCGGCAGCTTGGTCTCCTGCAGCGCCACGATGTCGGGCTGGTTGGCGCCCAGCCAGTCGAGCAGCTGCGGCAGACGCACGCGCAGAGAATTGACGTTCCAGGTGGCAATTTGCATCGGCCAACAATAACGCCCGGGTGATCGATCCGCGAGAGCGCAGCGCTCACCGCGGTAGCCGTTTGTTCCCCGACGTATTTTGCTGCGCCGGGCATCCTTTACGACATTTTTATGCCCTGCTGCGGCAGTATCGTGCCGCTAATATCGTAGCGCTAATATCGTAGCGCTAATATCGCGGCGCTAATATCGCGGCGCTAATGGGAAGGAGTCGTCCATGGATCTTTGGTTTATAGGGCTGATCCTCGTGCTGGCGCTGCTGACTTGGGGCGGCGTCGTGCTGTGCGAACGCCTGCTGCAGCAGCCATGACCGCGCTCTACTGGATCGCGCTGCTGATCACCCTGGGCCTGCTCGGCTATTTGCTCTACGCGATGCTCAAAGCGGAGAACTTCTAGACATGACCGCCTCGGGTTGGCTGCAGCTCGCGATCTACGTGATCGTGTTGCTGCTGTTGGTTAAGCCTCTGGGCCTCTACATGGCCGGAGTATTCGATGGCACCGGTGCCGTGACGCGCTGGTTCGGCCCGATCGAGCGCGGCGTCTACAGGCTGTGCCGAGTCGACGCCCATGCGTCGATGAGCTGGAAACAGTACGCGCTTGCCATGCTGGCGTTCAACGCCTTCGGCGCGCTCGCGGTGTATGCGCTGCAGCGACTGCAGGCCTACTTACCCTGGAATCCGCAGCAGATGAGCGCCGTCACGGCGGATTCATCCTTTAATACCGCAGTCAGCTTCATCACCAACACCAACTGGCAGGGCTATGGCGGTGAGTCGACCATGAGCTATCTGACGCAGATGCTCGGACTCGGGGTGCAGAACTTCCTGTCCGCGGCGACCGGGATCGCCGTGCTGGTGGCCATGATCCGTGGCTTCACGCTGAAGCAAGCGCAGCAAATCGGCAGCTTCTGGGTCGATCTCACGCGCAGCACGCTGTACGTACTGCTGCCGCTGTCGCTGCTGCTGGCCGTGGTGTTGGCCGGTCAGGGTGTCGTGCAAAGTTTCAAGCCCTATCAGACCGCAGCCCTCGTCAACCCCATCATGGTCGATGAGCCGGTGACCGATGCCGCGGGCAACCCGGTCAAGGATGCGCAAGGCAACGCAGAAACCAAGAGTGTCCGGGTCGACACCCAGACCATTCCGCTCGGCCCCGCAGCCAGCCAGATCGCAATCAAGCAGCTCGGCACCAACGGCGGCGGCTTCTTCAACGTCAACTCGGCGCATCCGTTCGAGAATCCGACCCCGCTGAGCAATTTCCTCGAGGTACTGGCGATTCTGCTGATCCCGGCCGCGCTGTGCTACAGCTTTGGTCGCATGGTTGGCGATACGCGTCAGGGCTGGGCGGTACTCGCGGCCATGCTGGTGCTGTGGCTACCGCTGTTGGGACTGACCGCCTGGGCCGAGGGCCGCAGCAATCCGGCGTATCCGGCTGCGGTCGCGCAGACAGCGTCGGCGCAGCAGTCGGGCGGCAACATGGAGGGCAAGGAGACCCGGTTTGGCGTTGCCAATTCGGCGCTCTGGGCTGCCGCCACCACCGCGGCCTCGAACGGCTCGGTCAATGCCATGCACGATTCCTTCACCCCGATTGGCGGTCTGATACCGATGTGGCTGATTCAGCTCGGGGAAGTCATCTTCGGCGGCGTCGGCTCGGGCCTGTACGGCATGCTGGTATTTGCCATCATCGCGGTATTCATCGCCGGTCTCATGGTCGGGCGCACACCGGAGTATCTCGGCAAGAAACTCGAATCGTTCGAGATGAAGATGGCCTCGCTGGTGATCCTGATTCCACCATTCTTCGCCCTGGTGTTTACGGCGATCGCGGTGTCGCTGGCTGCCGGCCGCGCCGGCACGGCCAATCCGGGCGCGCACGGCTTCTCCGAGATTCTGTACGCGTTCTCTTCGGCGGCGGGCAACAACGGCAGCGCGTTCGCCGGCTTATCGGCGAATACGCCCTTCTACAACACGCTGCTCGGCATCGAAATGTGGGTTTCGCGCTACTGGCTCATCGTTCCGGTGCTGGCGATCGCCGGCAGCCTCGCGGCCAAGAAACACGTGCCCGCCGGCGCCGGCACGCTGCCCACGCACACGCCGCTGTTCGTGGTGCTGTTGGCCTCAACGGTCCTGATCGTCGGCGCGCTCGCGTTCTTTCCGGCGCTCGCGCTCGGGCCGATCGTGGAAGAGCTGCAGTTTCTTGGGCATTGATCGGTGCCGCCGCGCTGAGCATGCCCCATCGCACTGATTTGATCCATCGAGGACTTCAATGACTACCGTCGCACGCGCACGTCCGCTGTTCGACCCGCCGCTCGTCAAGGTGGCGATCAAGGACTCCTTCGTCAAGCTGGCGCCCTGGGTGCAGTGGCGCAATCCGGTGATGTTCGTGGTGCTCGTGGGCAGCGTGCTGATCAGCGGGCTGTGGCTAGCGATGCTCGGGGGCGGTCTGACTGGCGAGGGCCAGCCCGGCTTCGTGCTCGCGATTGCGCTGTGGCTGTGGGCGACGCTGTTGTTTGCCAACTTCGCCGAAAGCCTCGCCGAAGGCCGCGGCAAGGCGCAGGCGGCCGCGCTGCGCTCGAGCAAGCGCGACGTGCCTGCGCGCCGTTTTCCGAACGGCCGCACCGACCAATCCTGTGAGACCGTGCCCTCGCGCAATCTGCGGCGCGGCGACATCGTGCTGGTCGAGGCCGGCGACTCGATCCCCGGCGATGGCGAGGTCGTCTGGGGCACTGCCTCGGTGGATGAGAGCGCCATCACGGGCGAGTCTGCGGGGGGGGGGGGGGGGGGGCGGCACGCGGCTGCTGTCGGACACGCTGCACATCCGCATCACCGCCAACCCCGGCGAGGCCTTCCTCGATCGCATGATCGCAATGGTCGAGGGCGCCAAGCGCCAGCGCACTCCCAATGAGATCGCGCTCGCGATCCTGCTCGCGGGCTTGACGGTGATATTTCTCAAGACCACCGCGACGCTGTTGCCGTTTTCGCTCTACAGCGTGGCCTCAGCCGGCCAGGGCACGCCGATTACGATCACCGTGCTGGTGGCGCTGCTGGTCTGCCTGATACCGACCACCATCGGCGGTCTGCTCTCGGCAATCGGCATCGCCGGCATGGATCGCATGATCCAGGCCAACGTAATCGCGACCTCCGGGCGCGCGGTCGAGGCGGCCGGCGACGTCGACGTGCTGCTGCTGGACAAGACCGGCACGATCACACTCGGCAACCGCCTGGCCTCGCGTTTCATTCCCGCGCCGGGCGTCGCCACCGCCGACCTGGCCAATGCGGCCCAGCTCGCTTCACTCGCCGATGAGACGCCCGAGGGCCGCTCGATCGTCGTGCTCGCCAAGCAGCAGTTCAGCATCCGCGGCCGCGATGTTCAGCAGCTCGGCGCCCGCTTCATTCCCTTCAGCGCGCAGACTCGCATGAGCGGGGTGGACTTCGAGGGGTGCGCTGCCGCCCGAGGTGCAGAGCGCGGTCGACACCGTGGCGCGTCAGGGGGCCACCCCGCTGGTGGTGGCCGATGGCGCGCGCGCGCTGGGCGTCGTCGAGCTCAAGGACATCGTCAAAGGCGGCATTCGCGAGCGCTTCGCGGAGTTGCGCCGCATGGGCATTCGCACCGTGATGATTACCGGCGATAACAAACTCACCGCCGCGGCGATTGCCGCTGAAGCCGGAGTCGATGACTTTCTCGCCGAGGCCACGCCTGAGGCCAAGCTGAAGTTGATACGCGAGCATCAGCAGCAGGGTCGTCTGGTCGCCATGTGCGGCGATGGCACCAACGATGCCCCGGCGCTGGCCCAGGCCGATGTCGCAGTCGCGATGAACACCGGCACGCAGGCGGCGAAAGAGGCCGGCAACATGGTCGATCTCGACTCCAACCCCACCAAGCTCATCGAGGTGGTCGAGGTCGGCAAGCAGATGCTGATTACACGCGGGTCGCTGACCACCTTTAGCATCGCCAACGATGTCGCGAAATATTTCGCAATCATTCCGGCGGCCTTTGCGACCACCTACCCACAGCTCAATGCGCTCAACATCATGCGGTTGGCCAGTCCTAACAGCGCGATTCTCTCGGCCGTGA
>JGI12269J14319_10003198_pt1 | contig 15458 bp, 12 predicted proteins | sample PeaSoiSIISIP2007_FD_14319 | JGI IMG/M metagenome (IMG submission 14319) | reverse complement strand
CGGACAGAGTTCGTAGATCTACTGCTAGAATCATCTTGTGAGTGCAAAGCTTTCCGCCGCGAATCCTTATCTGCGCGATCGCGCCGTCCGTGAACGGACGGTAATCAGGTCTGTCGCTACGTCGTCCGCCATTGAGGGCATTCAGGCGTTCTTCAAGCGGCGTGGAAAAAAGAGCGGCAGCCGCGTAAGACTTAATCAGAAGAATAAATCCTAGTCGCAGATCTCAGCGTCCGCGCTATGACTTCGCGAAACACGTCAGTCATCGGCACATAGTTGTGGTCCATCGCCCAATGCACGGCCGCGATGTAGCTGCGCTTTCTGGCGCCTCGAATTCCGCCAAAATCGAGCGCCGGCAACCCCGCTTGCAACCCCATTAACATGGCGAGTAATCGGGCGCAGCGCCCGTTCCCTTCACGAAAGGGATGGATTAAGACGAACTCAGCGTGCACTGTCGCGAGCGCTACTGCCTGCTCCCTCGCCGAGTTCGTACTACACGGCGTGTGCAGACGCAACGGGCCCCGTTCAAACTGCTGCATTAGGCGCGGCACCTGCGCGGCCGCGGCGAACATGAACTCGCCTTTGGCGATATTTACGCTGCGGTATTCACCCGCCCATTCGTAGATCCCGCCGAGCCAAAGTCGGTGCATTCGGCAGATGTCGGCCGCCGTGAAACGATGGTCGACCACCACTTCATCGATTACCTGCTGCGTCGTCGCCAGCAACGACTCCGATTCCTGGCGCTGAAGGGCTCGCACTGATGTGATACCAAGCCGATTGCGCAGCACGCGACCACGCGACCCGGGCTCAAATTCGGCTTCCGGACCATTGGCCTCGTAACGGCGTGTCATCACGACTTCCCTTGCGGCGGTCCAGACGCGCTGTATAGGTTCATATGCTGGAACAGTTCGACTCCGCAGGTATAGCAGCCGCACGATGCGGCGAAGGGCTCGAGTATCTCGCGTAGTCTAATTGATGCCGCTTGGGCGGCGCTCGCTGGGTCGAACCCCACTCCAAACTCATTGTTCGTATCGAAATCGCCCAACTTAGCCGCACAATGTTCGCAGTGATTCATCCAATAGAAGCTTCGCGTCGTTTGGCTGTAGTCGACCCGGTAATGCGGCGCCAGAGCATGCAAATGCACCGAGACCGGATCCGCTAGGCCACCGATATAGCTCAAGAGCGTGGGCTCGTCGATAACCTCCCAATGGTCGTCGGCCGGATCGTCGTCCACACAGAGCACTGCATGTCCGGCTGGAAGCATAATTGCCCACACATGCGTCTGCGCGCAGCAGCGCCAGCATTGGCGGATGGTTGTGGCCAAGAAATAGCTAGCCGAACGGATGGTCGGTTGCTCCGCTAGCGGCACCCATTTGCGTAGCGGCGCTGGATCAACGCCATCGGGTACATACCATACTTTCTCCCGGGGATCCCAGCGCGCGCCGAGCTGCCTTGCTTCATCCTTCTCGGCAATGGGGACTTGCAAGTCGAGTCGGGGCATGGTCACTCCTCTCGTCGTCGCACTACTCCGCCACCGGCTGTTGATTATCTGCCGGGCTACGATAGCGGCCGCCCTCGCATTTGGAGCCTGTTCGTCAGAATTCATCGAGGCAGTTGAGTGCCAAGGGGCGGCACCAACGTGTCCGACTCGGGTCGGGCCAGCCGAAATCGCCGACGTGCAGCACATAGTCGAACCGAACGCCGAGCGATGCTCTAAACGCGAACACGTCCTGATAAAGACGATCCATTGCTCCATGAATGTCGCTGGCCGCACAGATGAGCACCGCGCACGCCCCTCACCTAGCGCACGCGATGCGCTTTGATCTCTCGTGCCGAGAGCTGCCGCTTGCTCACTGCATAGAGATCGCCGGATCCGTAAAGATGCTTGCATAGCTGCAAATCGGCGCCCATTGCCCGTGAGATGTTCCGCCTCAGCACGACGTCATATCGCGGTTCCGCAATCACATGCTTGTGCGGCTTGCTATCGACGACAATTTCAACGAAGCGCTCTTTTGGCAACACGTCAACCTCGACGCGAAACCAAACATCATCCAACAGCAGGAGAAACGTGCGCTCATCCACTATACGACGGCGTGTTGCGATCTCGGCCTGCTCACGCCGACGACGCTCGGCGACACCGTGGCGCCAAGAACGGTAACCCTTGTTCGGCCGGATCAGCCCCGTACGCGGATCGACATACAGCTCCTGGGATATTCCAGAGTCCCGCCGGAGAAATCCCCAACGTGCTGAAAGGTCAATCGGTCGGCCCTCGCGAACATCGACATCTACCGCAATGAAGTCGCGAATATGCTGGTGGATGTGCTGCTGCACGGTATTGCGCCGATCGATTCCGGCACAGATCTCGCTGAACACCTTGTTCCAAGGGCGCCCGATCTGCGAGTGCAGATAGCGGCGCAGCGGCGCGAGGTTCTCATTGAGGCTGCGAGAGCCGTACCCAGCACGTGTGCCAAGTCGCATTGGCCCATCCAAATCCTGACGCAGTCGAGCGGCGATTGCGTCCCCCTCTTTTCCGCGACGCGGCCGCTCGACGATCACTTTGTACATGTCTTTGCGCATAGACAGCTCCGAATAGCAAAAAGCCCTCGGCAAGAATCCCTGCCGGGGGCCTATATTTTCGCGGAACGCGAAGATGCCCAATCGGCTTCGGGTAATGCGCTACCCGCAACCGTGAGCTCGCGGGCTGGCGCTACATCGCGTGCACCTGTGTCGGATTCGATAAACTTCGCATGTCGTGCTCCAAATTCAGAGCCGCGCAGAATACATCTTGAGATTAATAAGTCAAGAGTCTGGAGACCATGGCTCACCGATTCCAATTTGCCGTCGGCTTTCGATACGGGACGCTCCGACACCGACCACTGGATGCGCAGTGTCCCAAGCCATCAGAAGCCACCCCCTAATTAAATTAAAGAGCCAGCGCGGCGGTATCATTCGCGCTCCGCTTCGACAATGAGTGAATCGGCGCTGTGGCACGCACAATCGCAGAGGCTGACTGGAAGGTGCTGAGGCGCGTCCATCCGCTGGCGCTCGAGCGCTACTGCGAACGTGTGCTTGCCGAGATCGAGCGCGTCACGCGCAACAGCGTTCAGAGTGCTCATCAGCGCTACCTCGATATCTTCAAGATCGTCGAACAGCGCGACCGAGAGATGGCAACCATATTCGATGACCCGAAGCGCTCGAATGCGCTGACGATGCTGGCCAGGATGCGCTCAGAAGGATTGCTGATGGAGGATGAATTCTCCGGTCTGAGTCCGGAAACGCGCGGTGCGATCCAATTGCTGCTGGGCGCCGAGTGAACCGCCGACATGGCTACACTCTCCCGATTTTCCACCTCCACGATCGTTGCCTCGAATGGACTAGTCCCTTGGCTTGCGGCGCAAGGACCCTTGGCATACAGCCCCGTCGATCCACCGGCGAGAGACTACTTTTTCCAATACAGCTGGATCCTGCCCGGAGTCTTTGACCCGAAAGTCAATCTGCGCGAACACCGCTACTTTGGTAGCTATCGCAGGGAGAGCGCGAAATTTCTCTTCGACTTCTGGGGCAGCGCCCGCAAGGGTTGCGGAGCGTCGCTGCAACTGTATTGCGAGTTGGGTCATTTCTCAGATAGCGAGGTCAGAGCGCCGCTCGCCGCCTATCACCACGTCCGCAAGTACTCTGATATGGTGGGCTCCCTGCTGATTCAGCACGGCAGCTATCAATGGATCTCTCGTGAGGACCAACCACACATCGAACAGGGAGAGGTCCTGCTGTACCGGGGCATCGGGCAGAGCGCCGTTTTCCGCTGCCAGCAGTTCGAGCCAGACGATCTCACGGCTGCGAATCGGGAGATCTGGCGCAGGTACCTGCGCTTACAGGCTGAAATGTTGTCGGACTCCGTTCTGTCGTTCAACACCGTTCACGATCGCGTCAAGCGCAGCGAAACCGAGGGGCTGCGCAATGGAACGTGGCTGGGCGACACAATGGCGACGCAGGCTGGACTCGACATCGAGTCGCCGGGCTTTGCCAAGGACCTTTGGCATGCCACCCAGCAGGCGTATTCGCTGGACCCAGTGATGGGAGTCCGGAAATTCGGCCCTCATCATGTCGTGGTGAAAACTCCGCTTAGCAATATCCGGCTCACGACGTTCTTCGCGGGCGAGTCCGAGGTGAAGATCATCGACCCAAGTCGGATCTCTCTGGTCGGCGCCGTCGGCTGCCAGGTGGATTTCATCCGTCAATAGAATGCGCAACCGCATGATTTTCGAGGTCTCATGCTGACGAAGCCAAGCGCCGAGCTGACGCTGTTCGACACGCTGTCGCGACTGACGTTCGTCAGGGCCACGAAGCTCCTGGGAGCCGATGGCAATCAGCTCATTGCCGCCGGCGGCAAGTACGACATCGACATCACCACCCAGGTGAAATTCGATCAGGATCGGTTTCGCCTCGCCGTTGACTCCACCACCGTAACGCTTGCCTTGAGTCCGGCGGCGCGCAACCGCCTCGAATGGCACTGCGACACGTGCGACGTGCCGTGCGAGCACGCCGGCGCGGCGTTCTCGCTGATCCTGGAAGAGAAGCTCGCACTCGGCCTGGCGGACGCGCCGCCCGAACGTGAGCCTGTCGAGAGTCGGAGCGAAGAGGCGTTGATCGCCCAAGCGCGCGCGGAGCGCGAGGAGCGCGCCCGCACGGAGAAGATGCGGCTTAGCTCGCTCGACCCGCAAGAGATCTGGGCCGACTACACGGTCACGAACGCCGCGTCTGGGAAGTCCTACCGCGTCGCGCTGCGGGGATGGCGGTCAGGTGAGTCCTACTGCTCATGCCCGGATTTCCGTAAGAACACCCTCGGCACCTGCAAGCATATCCTCCATGCATTGCAGAAAGTCCGCCGTCGGTTCCCCGACTCCGTGCGCGATCGGCCCTATCGGCAACGCGACATCTGCGTGCATTTGGCCTATGGCCGCGAGCTTGAGCTGCACATCCTGCTGCCGAATCGGCTCGACGACAAAGCGATCGCGATTGTGCGTCCGATCCAGGACAGACCCATCACCGATCTGGCGGACCTGCTCAAACGCATCCGGCGACTCGAAGCGCTCGGCTTCGCCGTGACGATGTATCCGGATGCCGAAGAGTACATCCAAACCCGGCTCCTGCAGCAGCGTATCACGGCCACGGTCGCCGACATTCGTCGCGATCCGAAATCCCACTCGCTGCGCAAGTCGCTGTTGAAGTTGGAGCTTCTGCCATACCAGCTGGACGGCATCGCCTTCGCAGCCGGCGCGGGGCGCGCGATCCTGGCGGATGATATGGGACTTGGCAAGACCATTCAGGGCATCGGCATGGCCGAACTGCTCGCGCGGGAAGCGGGCATCCGCAAGGTTCTGATCGTTTGCCCCGCCTCGGTCAAATCCCAATGGCGCAGCGAGATCCTGCGCTTTTCGCAGCGCGACTGTCAGATCGTGCTCGGCGGCGCCGCAGAGCGCGCTGCGCAGTACGAGAACGAGTGCTTCTTCACCGTCTGCAACTACGAGCAGGTGTTGCGCGACATCCTCGCCATTGAGCGCGTTAAATGGGACCTGATCGTTCTGGATGAAGGGCAGCGTATCAAGAACTGGGAGGCAAAGACGACCCAGACCATGAAGAGCCTGCGTTCACCGTTCGCGCTCGTGCTCTCCGGCACCCCGCTCGAGAATCGACTCGACGATCTGTTCTCGGTCGTGGAGTTCATCGACGACCGGCGGCTCGGCCCCGCGTTCCGCTTCTACAACCGGCACCGCGTGACGGACGAAAAAGGCAAGGTCCTGGGCTACAAGGATCTCGACTTGCTGCGCGAGAGCCTGAAACCGGTGCTGTTGCGCCGGACGCGAGGCGCCGTGATGAAAGACCTGCCACCGCGCACGACCGAGATCGTGCGCATCGCGCCAACTGCCGAGCAGCTTGATATCGATCAGGCGCAGATGCAGATCGTCAGCACGATCGTCCGCAAGAAGTACATCTCGGAAATGGATCTACTGCGTCTGCAGAAGGCGCTGCTCCTCGCCCGTATGAACGCGGACAGTACCTACCTGGTAGACAAGCACGCTCCCGGCTTTTCGAGCAAGCTCGATCGGCTCGAGGAGCTGTTCGAGGAGTTGGCCGCGGAGGAAGCGCGCAAAATCGTGCTTTTCTCCGAGTGGACGACGATGCTCACGCTCATCGAGCGTCGGATCAAGCGGTTCAATCTCGATCTCGTTCGGCTCGATGGCTCAGTTCCGCAGAAGAAGCGGCAGCAATTGGTGCAGCAGTTTCAGCGTGATCAGGCCTGCCGCCTGTTCCTCACGACCAACGCAGGCTCCACGGGGCTCAATCTCCAAGCGGCGAATACGGTCGTCAACGTGGATCTGCCATGGAATCCGGCCATGCTGGAACAGCGCATCGCGCGCGCTCACCGGATGGGACAAAAGAATCCAGTGCAGGTCTACCTGCTTGTGACGGAAGAGACCATCGAGGAAAAGCTGCTGGGGACCCTTGCAGCTAAGCACGACTTAGCGCTGGCAGCGCTCGATATGGAATCCGACGTGCGGCAGGTCGCGCTCGCATCGGGCATGGAGGAGCTGAAACAGCGCCTCGAAGTGTTGCTCGGGGCGAAACCCCACGGAGCGGTGGATGAGACGGAAAAGCAGCGCCAACAGCAGGAAGTGGAGCGGCTCGCCAGGCGTGCTCGGGTGGCAGCGGCTGGTGGTCAGCTGGTCGCCGCGGCATTCACGTTCCTTGGCGAAATGATCCCGCGGCGGGAGCCGGCGAACGGTGCAGGGCAGATGGCAAGGGAGTTCAAAGCCCGTCTCGACGAGTGCTTGGAGCGAGACGAGCACGGTCGCCCGCGGCTCACGGTAACGTTGCCCAACGAGGCCGCGCTCGAGAACCTTGCCCGTTCGCTCGCTGCATTACTCGGCTGAAGGCGGCGATGGGACGGTTCTGCATTCTCTGCGCGCGCGTGCGCCCGAACGAGGCGTTCGGCGGCAAGGGCGAACGAGCGCGTATTTGCCGACAGTGCCGGCATCTGCCGCAAGCGAGGCGAGATGCCGTGAAGTACGAGCACGAGATCCTCCGTTTCCTCGAGCAGTCCCATGTTTCGGACAAGAACCTGGCGCAGCTGAGAGCGCTCGCGTCGTCGCAGGACTCTCGCGTTGCCAATCTTGCAGCTGTGGTGCTGGACGTGTCCGTTGCCACGCCGTATCGGCGCCGCCGTTTTCGAATTTTAGCTCGGCAACGCCGCGACCTTCTGAAGCGAATGGAGAAGTGGGGACTGATCTTGCCGGCCGCGTCGCTAGATGACACTGACCCGTGTATCGATTCGGCGGCTGCGTGGGATGAGTGACCGGGTGAGGCGATTCGCGGCCCTGAGCCGTCAGCGATGATGGCGAAATAGCAGCCGCCCACTTATTTATGCCTTTAGCCGGCGTTTCGCTGAATTCTCCGCGAAACTGACGCTCACACCTCACGGCCACCGGAGCAAGATGGCGCGGAGGGTAATGAGACGCGACGGAGGTACGAACGAGGAGGAACTGAGAGCGCCCTGATATTCCACGGTCAGAACGATATTCCACATCCAGTGTGGACCCTATGGCTCTAAATCCTTGATTTAGCGGTGGCCAGGGGTGGAATTGAACCACCGACACGCGGATTTTCAGTCCGCTGCTCTACCAACTGAGCTACCTGGCCGCTGATGCTGGAATAAATCGTATTAGACCGGTCCGGCCGCTCGAGCGTCAACTCTTAGCGGAACTGGCCGGCCTCGCGCCCGCCTCACCCCTTCCCCGGCTCCACAAATTCCTTGGGTGCGGACGATCCGCCGCCGAAGAAGAACTTTTCCATCTCGGTTTCGAGGAACTTGCGCGCCTTCGGCTCGACCGGTGTCAGCCGGTACTCGTTGATCAGCATGATCTGATGCCGCCGCCAGCGCTCCCACGCCTCCTTGGAAACGTTCTCGAAAATTCGCTGGCCCAGCGCGCCGGGGTACGGCGGGCGGTCCAGTCCGGGCGCGTCGCTCTGAAGCAGGACACAATGCACGGTGCGGCTCATGGATCGATAGCGCTCGAGTTGGACAGCAGTGTCGCGATGGGTGCCGGCAGCCCAATGCGTGCCGGGTCGCGGGCGTTATACCAGAGGATCTCGGCGCCTTCCAAGACCCCGGCGAGGCCGTCGCAACGGGCGCGCACCGGCGTGATCTCGAGATCGAAGTGCGTAAAGCCGTGCTTGAGAACGGGCAAGGGGCTGCGTTCGAGCCGCGCATGACGCAGTGTGGCGCTGCAGAACTGCTCGGCGGCCGCCACGCTGTCGAAGGACGGCGGTGTCCAGAGCCCGCCCCAGATTCCGTATGACGGCCGGCGCTGCAGCAGGATCTGCTGATCGTGGCGAACGATGAGCAGCATGACGGTATGGCGGGTCCGGCGCGCGGCGCGCCGCCGCGGCGCGGGCAGTTCCTGCACCCGGCCGGTGGCGTGCGCCGTGCACTGAGTCTGCAACGGACACTGCGGGCAGCGCGGCTGGTGGCGCGTACAGAGCGTTGCGCCGAAATCCATGATGGCCTGCGTGTAGACGGCGATGTCTGCGTCGGGCGTGCACTCCTCGGCGCGTGCCCAGAGCGCACGCACGCTCGCCGCTGCGTCGGGCTCGCCATCAATGCCGAAAACCCGTGACAGCACGCGCCTGACATTACCGTCGAGGATCGCCTCGCGTCGATCCGCGGTCAGCGCGAGGATAGCCGCGGCGGTCGAGCGACCAATGCCGGGCAACTCCGCCAGCCCATCGCGCGAGTCGGGCAGTTTGCCATGATACTCGCCCACTATTCGCTCGGCGGCGCGCTTGAGATTGCGCGCACGCGAGTAATAGCCGAGCCCGGACCACAGATGCAGCACCTCATCGAGCGGCGCTGCAGCCAGCGACTGCACATCGGGAAAGCGCTGCATGAAGCGCCGGTAGTAGTCGATGACGGTCGAGACTTGTGTCTGCTGCAGCATGATCTCGGAGACCCAGACGCGGTAGGGCGTAGGCTCGAACTGCCACGGCAGATCGTGCCGGCCGTGCGCGGCGTGCCAGTGGATCAACGCTTGCGCAAGCTTGGACACCGCTGCAGCCCTATTCAGCTCATGAGCACGGTGATGATCGCATCGAGCGCGGGCTTCAACGTGGCGCGCTGCAGCTTCGGGTCGCGCACGACGCGCAGCGCCAAGCCTTCGACCAGCGATTGCAGCAACACGGCGCGGCTGCGCATCGCCGCTGCGCTGAGCCGGACACCGCGCGAGCGGGCGCTGCGGCGCACGGCCTGGCTGATCTGCGCGCCGATCATCCGGTCCTTGCTGCGCACGGCGCGCGCGATTTCAGGATCGCGGGTCGATTCGGCCGTGAGTTCGAGCATGAGCACGGCATTCATCTTGGGATCGTCGCGGCGGCGCCAGCACTCGAAGGTCTCGAGAATGGCGCGGCTCACGTCCTCGACACTGTTGAGGCGTCCGATCATCTTGTATTGGTCGGATTCGAGATGGCGCGCAATGATCGCCTTGACGATCGCGCTCTTGCTGTCGAAATAGCGATAGATGAGCCCCTGGCTCATTCCGGCGGTCTGCGCGATGTGCGCCATGCTGGCGGCGTGAAAACCACTCTTGATGAAGCAGAGCTCGGCCGCATCGAGAATGCGCTCGCGCTGCCTCGCCGCACGCGCCTTTGCGAGCGGCGAGCGCGCGCTAGCCGCTGAGCCCGAGGATATCAACGGATCGAGTTCTTTCACGGCTGCGCGTCCGCGGGGCTCTGCTCGCGCCAGCCGCCGCCGAGCGCCTCGTAGAGGCTCACGCGATTGCTCTGCTCGGCCAGCCGCGTGGCGATGAGTGCCTGCTGCGCCGAGTAATCGCTGCGCTGCGAGACGAGCACGTTCAGATAGCTGTCGCGGCCGGCCTTGTAGCGCTGCTGCGAGAGCTCGTAGGTGCGCGCGGTGGCGGCGACCAGGGCTTCCTGCGCGGCGCGCTGGCGATTCAGGGTTGCGGTCAACGCGAGTGCGTCGGCCACCTCGCGAAAGCCCATCTGAATGGCCTTTTCGTACTGCGCCACGGCGATCTGCTGATTCACCTTGGCGAGCTTGAGATTGCCGACGAGCTCCCCGCCATGAAAGATTGGCACGGTGATCTGCGGCTCGAATTGCCAGACTTCGCTGCCGGGCTTGAACAAGTGCGACAGATCTATGCTCGCCGAGCCGACGTTCGCGGTCAGGGCGATGCTGGGGAAGAACGCGGCACGCGCCGCGCCGATATTGCCATTGGCGGAACGCAGCGCATGCTCGGCCGCGAGCACATCGGGCCGGCGCAGCAGCACCTCGGAGGGCAGCCCCGCCGGTAATGCCTGCAGCCCCATCGTCTTGGCATCGAACGACTCGGGGAGCCAGGCGGGATCCAGCGGCGCACCGACCAGCAGGGTCAGCGCATCGATGTCCTGCGCGACGTTGCCTTCATAGCGCGCCGCGTCCACGCGTGCCTGCTCGACCGTGGTATGCGCCTGCGCGAGATCGAGCCCGGAGGTGGTTCCGGCGTCGTGGCTTTGCTGTGCGAGCCGGTACGAATGTTCCTGGCTCTCGAGCGTCTGCTGCGCGAGTCGCAGCAGATCGCGGTCGGAGGCCAAGGTCAGATAAGCGTTGGCGATCTCGGCAATGAGGCTCAGTTGCGCGCCGCGCCGCGACTCCTCCTGCGCGAAATACTGCTGGAGCGCGGCATGCGTGAGGCTGCGAACGCGGCCGAAGAGGTCGATCTGGTAGGAAGCGACCCCGATACCGGCCTCATAAATGCTGCTGGTGAACGAGGCCGTGCTGAAGGTCAGGGCCGGCGGCAACTCCTCGCGCGTGAACGAGGCGCTGGCATCCAGGAACGGAAATTCATTCGAGCGCTGAATGCGGTACTGCGCGCGTGCCTGCTCGATGTCGAGCACTGCCACGCGCAGATCGCGGTTGTTGACCAGCGCCGCGGCGATGAGCTGCTGCAGCCGCGGATCGGCGAAAAAGTCGCGCCAGCCGATATCGCGCACGGCCAGCGTTCTGGCCTCGGCTACCGCCGGCGCCGGTGCGCTTGGGCTCTCGGGCGCTGTCGTGGCCGTTGCCGCCGCGGCCGCTGTCGCGCTCGCGGCTGCGCCGCTCGGCGCCGCGGTGGCGGGGATTGGCCACTGATCGGGCACCGGCAGGCTCGGCTGCCGGTAGCGCGGCTCCATCGTGCAGCCGCCCGTGAGGCCGAGCGCTGCCAGACCGATCAGCGCGGCAGCAACGCCCGGCGCACCCGCAGACCGGCAGCGAGTGCGCACGGGGCTCATCATGGTTGGCCTCCGCCCGAAGGCAACGGCGGCGAGCGCGGCGCGGCAGCCGGTGAGCCGGGCGGCACCGACATTGCAGGCGCCGTCGGCGCAGCGCCGTGATCGGGTTCGTCGGGCAGACTGTGGAATATGCGCTGCACGGTCACGAAGAACACCGGAATGAAGAAGATGCCGAGGAAAGTGCCGGCCAGCATGCCGCCAAACACGCCGGTACCGATCGCGCGCTGCGCGCCGGCGCCGGCGCCGGTCGCAACCGCCAGCGGCAACACGCCGAGGCCGAATGCCAGCGAGGTCATGAGAATCGGCCGCAATCGGTCGCGCACGGCGTGCATGGTCGCCGTGATGACATCCAGGCCTTGTTCGACGTTCGCTTTCGCGAACTCGACGATCAGGATCGCATTCTTGCTCGCAAGTCCTATGGTCGTGAGCATGGCGACCTGGAAGTAGATGTCGCGCTCGAGCTGACGCGCCGTCGTGGCAAGCACCGCGCCGATGACGCCGAGCGGCACGGCCAGCAAAATCGCCGTCGGTATCGACCAGCTCTCATAGAGCGCCGCCAGACACAGGAACACCACCACCAGCGACAGCGCATAGAGCAGCGGCGTCTGCGCACCCGCGGCGCGCTCCTGGTAGGACTCCCCCGTCCAGTCGATCGAGAAGCCCCGTGGAAGTTTGCCCACGAGCGTGGTGATTTCCTTCATCGCGTCGCCCGAACTCACACCCGGCGCGGCCGCGCCGTTGATCTCCATGGCAGCGGCGCCGTTGAAGCGCTGCAGGCGCGGCGAGCCATATTCCCAGTGCCCGCTCGCGAACGATGCGGTCGAAACCATGTGGCCCTGGCTGTTGCGCACGTACCAACGGGAAAAGTCTTCAGGCACCATGCGAAACGGTGCATCGGCCTGCAGAATGACGTGCTTGACGCGACCGCGGTCGATGAAGTCGTCGATATAGCGGCCACCCCAAGCCACCGAGAGCGTGTTGTCGACATCCAACATCGACAGACCCAGCGAGCTCGCCTTCTGCGCATCGATGTCGAGCCGGAACTGCGGCGCGTCTTCCTGGCCATTGGGCCGCACGTTGGCGAGCAGCTTGTCCTTCGAGGCCATGAACAGGAACTGGTTGCGTGCCGCGATCAGGGCCGCATTCCCCTGGCCGTTGTCGTCCTTGAGGAAGAAATCAAAGCCCTCCGAGTTGCCGAGCTCATTGACGGGCGGTGGGGCGAAGGCAAAAGCCAGGGCGTCTTTGATCTGTGCGAGCGCGCCGTAGGCGCGCATTTGGATGGTCTGGACAGCGAGCGCCGGGGATTTGCGCTCCTCCCAGTCCTTGAGCAGCACGAAGCCGGTGCCCGCGTTCTGACCCGTGCCGCTGAAGCTGAAGCCCGCGACCGTGAAGATCGACTTGACCGCCTCCTTCTCCTGCGTGAGGAAATAATCCTGCACCTTATCGAGCGCACGCATGGTGCGCTCCTGCGTGGCGCCGACCGGCGTCTGCACCAGAGTGAAGATGAAACCCTGGTCCTCATCGGGCAGGAAGGCGGTCGGCAGTCGCAGGAACAGCAGGCCCATGAGGGATGCGAGCGCCAGGTACACCAGCATGTACGGCCAGGGCCGCGCAATGAGTCGCGCAACGACGCCCTGGTAGCGCAGGCTGCTGCGATCAAAGGTGGTATTGAACCAGCGGAATAACCCGCGGTTGGAATAATGGCCGCCCTTCGAGATGGGCCGCAGCAAGGTCGCGCACAGCGCCGGTGTGAGCACGATCGCGACAATGACCGACAGCACCATGGCCGAGACGATCGTGATCGAGAACTGGCGGTAGATCACGCCAGTCGAGCCGGCCAGAAACGCCATCGGGATGAACACCGCCGACAGCACGGTTGCGATACCAATCAATGCGCCCGTGATCTGATCCATCGAGCGGCGCGTTGCCTCGACCGGCGACAAGCCCTCGTCCGCCATGAGCCGCTCGACGTTTTCGACCACGACGATGGCGTCATCGACCAGCAGGCCGATGGCGAGCACGACCGCAAACATGGTCAACATGTTGATGGAGAAGCCCGCGACCGCAAGCACCGCAAACGTGCCCATGAGCACGACCGGCACGGCGATGGTTGGGATGAGGGTTGCGCGGATGTCCTGCAGAAAAATCAGCATCACGAGAAATACCAGCGTGATGGCCTCGAGCAGCGTCTTGATGACTTCCTTGATGGACTTGCGCACATAAGGGGTCGTGTCGAGCGCATTGACGGCCCGCAGACCGTGCGGCATCTGCGGCTCAATGCTCTTGAGCAGTTCCGTGACTGATTGCACCGTGCGCAACGCATTCGCGCCCGTCGCCAGGGTGATGCCCATGCCGGACGCCGGCTTGCCGTTGTACTTGACCTTGAAGCCGTAGTCGGCCATACCCAACTCGACGCGCGCCACGTCGCGCAGCCGCAGGGTCGATCCCTCAGGGTTGCTGCGCAGAACGATGTTGCCGAATTGTTCGGGCGTTTGCAGTCGCCCGAGCGCCGTGATCGTGGCGTTGAGCTGCGTGCCCGCCACCGAGGGCGTGCCACCGAGCTGGCCGATCGAGATCTGGGCATTCTGCGCCTGCACGGCCGCGGTTACGTCCACCGCGGTCAGTGCATAGGCGTTGAGCTTGTCGGCGTCGAGCCAGATGCGCATGGCGTACTTGGCGCCGAAGAGCTCCACGCTGCCGACACCCTGCACGCGGCTCACGGCTTCGACGACGTTGGTGGCCAGCCAGTCGCTGATGTCCCCGCCGCTCATGCTGCCGTCGTCCGAGACGAAGCCGGTCGCGAGCAGAAAGCTGCCGGTGCTCTTGGTGACCGAGATGCCCTGCAGCTGTACGATCTGCGGCAGCAGCGGCGTCGCCTGCTGCAGCCGGTTCTGCACCTGCACCTGCGCGATATCCGGATTGATGCCGCTCGCAAACGTGAGCGTGATCGTGACATTGCCGGCGCTGTCGCTGACCGACTGCATATAGAGCAGGCCGTCGAGCGCCGTCATGTTCTGCTCAATGATCTGCGTCACCGACTGCTCGACCGTCTGCGCCGAGGCGCCCGGATACGAGGCGGTGATGTTGACCGCCGGCGGCGCGATCGTGGGATAGCGCGCAATCGGCAGACGCGTGATCGCCAGCGCCCCGACCAGCATGATGATCAGGGCCAGGACCCAGGCGAAGATCGGGCGATCGATGAAAAAGCGTGACATCGCGCGGTCTCGAGCTTTAGTGAGCAGCGGCGCTCGAAGCGCTGCTGTGGGCGGCTGGCGCCACCGAGCCGGCCTTCGCGTCCGGCTCGGCCGTCGCCGGCGTGCCGGCAACGCCCTCGCTCGCCTCGATGGCCTTGACGGCCATGCCCGGCTGCACCTTCTGCAAGCCTTCGACAATCAGCCGGTCGCCCGCAGCGAGGCCCTCATCAATGAGCCACTGATCGCCGATCGTGCGCGTGACTTTGACGGCGCGCGGCTCGACCTTGCCTTGGGCGCTGACCACGAGCGCGCTGGCATTGCCCTTCGGGTCGCGCAGAATGCCTTGCTGCGGCGCGAGCACGCCCTGCGGCAACACACCCTCATCCACAATCGCGCGCACGTACATGCCCGGCAGCAACTCCCCATTGGGATTGGGCACGATGGCGCGCAATGAGAAATCGCCCGTGGTCGGATCCACCGTGACGTCGGCGAACTGCAGTCGACCCGTGTGGGCGTAGGTGCGCCCGTCCGCGAGCACGATCTTCACCGGCGACTCGGCCGCGCCCGACTGAGCCCGTCCGCTGTCGATCTCCTGTTTGAGCTTGAGCCATTCGCTCGAGGCCTGATTGACATCGACGTAAATCGGATCGAGCGTCTGGACCGTCGCCATGGCCGCGGTTTGATCGGCCGTGACCAGCGCGCCCTGCGTCACGGCGGATTTACCGATGCGCCCCGAGATCGGCGCCACGAGGTGCGCGTAGGCAAGATTCACGGCCGCGTTGGCCACGGCGGCTTTGGCGCCCGACACATCGGCCTGCGCCTGCCCGAAGGCGGCGATGGCATTATCATTATCTTGCGCGCTCACAGCGTCGGTCTTAATGAGCTCGCGCGAGCGATCGGCGGCGAGCTTCGCCGCCGCGAGCGTCGCTTGCGCCTTCGACAGCG
>JGI12269J14319_10003194_pt1 | contig 15464 bp, 14 predicted proteins | sample PeaSoiSIISIP2007_FD_14319 | JGI IMG/M metagenome (IMG submission 14319) | reverse complement strand
CGCTCGCGAGTCAGCTTTTTCATGAACCGGTTCAGAAAGCTTGGTTTCATCCATTACAACGGCGGATTACAGGTCCACAGTTCGCTGCTCAATATCGTTCTCCACGACTAGCCTTCGCATTCTCCAATAGACTCGCGATCCTTATCGAGCGGCGTTCCCGCTTGAGCAGGGTTCAGCATAGATCGAGTCGTAGGCGGGGGTCGAAGGCACGGGTCGGACACGAAAAAAAGGCCAGACCTCGGGGCGAGATCCAGCCGAAACGTGCGCGTTTTCGTAGAGAAAGTAGAGCAGTCGTGAGGGCCGGAATGTCGACACTGTCAATCGACGCTAACCCATGACCGCTCTGTCGAACAGGTTGAATCATACGTTGCCCAAAATGGGACGGATGGTCAAAACAGCACAGTTTTGGGAAAAAAGAATGTCTAGACTGACACTATCCGTGACAATAGGCGGTGCTTCATGACTCCCACAGAAACAGGCGCGGTTCACAGAGTTTTGCTGGTGGATGACGATAGCGCCGTGCTTGCCATGATGATGCAAGGGCTCGAACGCAAGAAGTTTGAGGTAGTTGCAGCCTCCAGCGTGACAGAAGCTCTCAGGCGAATCGCGACTGAAAGCTTTGACGTGCTCATCACGGATCTGCACATGCCTGACCCCGGCGACGGATTCACGGTAGTCTCAGCCATGCGTCATTCCCAACCGAACGCCCTGACGCTGCTCGTCAGCGGCTACCCCGACGTGCAGGGCGCTATGGCTGCCATCCTGCTGGAAGCGGATGAAATTGTGGTCAAACCATTCGAGATTGGGCGCTTCACCGAGCTCGTCCGAGAAAGAATAGTCAATCGCAAACCAATTAAGCGGGCGGACAAGGAGAGCGTAGGCGCGATCCTGCGTCGGTGCAGGACCAGTATTGTCCAAGCCTGGGCAGCCCGGGCAAAACGGAGCACCGAACTCAGCTTCGTACCGCTTAGCGATGAGGAGCGGACCGGACATCTTCCCCGGCTGGTTGAAGACCTGGCTTTGCGCCTGAGCGGGTCTGGCGCGACTGACAAGGATAGCGATGCTATCTTTTCCGCGGCCGCCGTTGCCCATGGCAAGCTGCGATTTCAGCAGGGCTACTCTCCCGCAATGCTGGTGCACGAATCACGAATATTGCAAGTAACCATCTTTGGCACGTTGCAGATCAATCTCGAATCTCTGGACTTCAGCCTGCTCTTGCCTGACGTCATGACGATCGCGGACGAAGTAGATGCGCAGCTCACGCAGTCGATGGACAGCTACATGAAAACCATGGCAAAGTCAGCCGCCGCATAGCTACTGCTACGGTTGTATCCGAGTCGTGCGTTCGGAGGATTCGNGAAAATCCGGCGATTGTTTTCACAATCTGTGATGGAGCCATTTATGAAAATCCTGCTATTTGTGGGCCTGCTCGTGGTAGTGCTAGGTATCGCATCCCTGATCGTGCCCGTTCCTCGCACCGAGACGCATGGCATTAAAGCCGGCAATATGAATATCGGCGTGCAAACCAGCGATAGTGAGCGAGTGTCACCAATCGTAAGCGTGGTGCTGATTGCCGGCGGGATTGCACTCACCATTGCCGGTGCCCGTAAAGGAACATAGACCAGCTGACGCGAGCCTTGACCAGCTCAGTTCTCGGAGGAAGCGATCTCGTCACCATCCGCGGCGCCAGCTGCAACACAAGGCGGACCGTCAACCGTCTCCTGGGCAGAAATCGAGATCGCACCGTTGCGGGCCAGAGCCTTGCCACGAAGGGTGCCGCCGTCCAACGTGACGCTCGTAAGCGCCAAAATCTTTCCCACGAAAATGCTGCCCTTCCCGACTGTCGCCGAGGAGCCGACCTGCCAGTACACATTGCATCCTCTTGCGCCCTTGCCGCTGAGATTCACAACTACCTTGGAATTCGGGGCGGTGGTCAGCGTTGTGCCCATCTGAAAGATCCACTGCGCGTTGGAATCGCCCTGAGCGTTCAGCTTCAGAGTGCCGGTCAATTGCGCGGCTGTCGCAAAACAGTAAACGCCGGGGATGAGATCCTTTCCGCCCAGATTCACGCCGGTGAGGATGGTGCCGCAATGGGCGCCCTTGGCTTGATTGTATGCCGTTGTCAGCCCCCTCTGGGCCTTCGCCGTCACTGGGCTGGCCTTAAGGTACAGTTGGCCCTTCACCTGGGCAGGCTTAATGCCCTTCACTGTGGGTGTGGGAGCGCTACCTACGTCACCGATTATGAACGTGTGAGCGCTGACGTTGCTGATGCCGGTGCCGCCCAGCAAGGCAAATTTGTCCGCCGTACCAAGATTGATTGTTTCAGTGGCGCTACCAGTCTGCGCATAAGCGCCGATTCCCGATAACGACAGAGCCAGCAAAGAAATCGCAAGCAGTTTCATATATTGTTTCCCTTCTTCGTTCTAATTCCTGAGTGCGTACCTTTCACTCGGCACTCTATACAAGCGCACGGGTCACCGTCTGCGCAGTATTGACCACTTTCACGAATCCAGGATCTCGGCGTAGTAAGCAGACACCTGGCGGTCCTTCCAGAGGATGTAACTCGTGGGCAGAATCAAAACCAAATCAAACAGGCCGAGCTTTGGGAGCTCGGCCTGAAAGCGCGCGCGTTTGGGTACAGAAAGTAGAGCCGTCGTGAGGGCCCGAACGTCGATACTGTCAATCGACATTAACCCATGACTGCTCTGTCGAACAGGTCGAATAATACGTTGCCCAAAATGGGCTGACTGTTCAAAATTGCACAGTTTTCAGAAGATCGAAGTCTGAACTGGCCCGGTTCGTGACAAGGCTTGCTTATGACTCTGCGGGGCAAAGCGGGCTGCACATAGGGTTTTACTGGCGGGTGCCTGCAACTTGCGGTTTTATTTCAGGCCCAGTTCGCCATTGTACTGTTGGGTGATCCCGTAGCACTCACAGGCGGAGTCTTCAAGTCTCTTGCGATTCACGATCTTCACTGCGCCACGGGTGTATTCGATAAGCTTCCTCTTCTGCAACACACCGGCTGCCAAGCTCACGGTAGGCCTATCCGTCCCTAACATGGTCGCGAGAAAATCATGGGTGATGGGCAGCGACTCCGAATCCACTCTATCCTGAGTCATTAGCAACCACCGCGCGAGGCGCTGTTGAATATCGTGCAGCCGATTACATGCGGCGGTTTGTGCAACCTGCATTCCCTGAACTACTGCATAGCGGCTCAACATCAATTGCAAGTGTGGAGTGGATTCCAAAATGTTTTGCAAAGCTGCGACCTCTACCCGAAACCCATCCCCCGTGATTTGTACCACCGCTTGAAGCGGGCTCCGGCTCAGGCCAACCGCCGCCGGTGTTCCGATAAAACCCTCATTGCCAACTATGCCGGCTTCGGCGGTCTTTCCATCTTTCATTACGACTACAAGAGAAATCAAACCTTGATTCGGGAAATAAGCAAATTCTACCTTTCCACTCCCCTCGTGAAGCACTAGATGGTTGGGCAAGCTGACACATTCAAGATGAGGACGCAGCAAGCTGTAGTCGTTATCGGACGCCGATAGAAGTATCAGGTTGCTTACTGGTTTCCCGTCCGTGTTCGTACGCTCGCCAGCCTGCACGACCTGGAGGCCTTTGTTTTCCACAAACCATCCTTAGAAAACGGGAATCAGAACAGAAAAGCCGAGGGCACGGTGAACACCTCTTGTAGACATAGCCAACCCTACGCTGGATACAGCCCTGATACTGAGCAATACTGAACGCTTCAAGATGTGCGAAACCTTACCAACACTCAAGCAGTTGCGCAGCCTCGAGCGGGGGCGCCGGAACCGGGCGTGCGCAGAACAAAATCCTGTTGTACGTAGGATGCCCGACAGACGATCCGACTTGGAGCATGTAAACTCCATCCCTTTACGCGTCTTCCGCCACGCCCAAACTGGGCGGCGGTTTACTGCCGCTGTCAGGCAGTACGCCACACGAAAGGAGAACGCTGCGTCCTTGACCGCAAGCGCGTACTGGGCATGCGGTCAGACAGCGCTGGGGTGCAGCCACAGAGCGGCCATGAATCGGAAGCTGGTATGGATTGAACACGAGCGTTTTCGGGGTTTTGGCTGCTCCGAATGCACCTGGATCTTCAAGTCTTCTGGCGCTCCCGCTGGCAAATCTTTCGATGAAATGATGCAGAGCTTCGAGTTGCAGCGCGACCGAGAGTTCACATTGCATGTATGCGCTGATCACCCAAGAGACAAGAGCACAAGGAGCAGCAAAAACATGGAATAGCTCAATCCGCCGTATGTCCCAGCGATCGAAGCCGATTTGTGCGCTCTAAGGTTGCGCATCTATTGCCCAAGCCCCAGACGCCAAGAAGGCCTACAATGAAGATGTGAGATATTACACGACCAAACCGATGAACGGCGGGACCACATTCACCTGTACCTTCTGCCAGCACAGCGTCACCACCCTCGATTTCGACAGCATGAATGGCAACCGTCGCACCCAAGCGGCGGCACTGATCAATCAGCATGCGGCCTCATTGCATTTGCGGACATCGGTGCCAACCAAGCTGGGCGGTCGTGGTGCGCTTTGAAATCCTCGCATTCAACCATTCGTCAATAGACCTAGCGGTGCGACTAACATCCACTCATCCGCTGGAGCCCGCAACAGACAGGTGCTCGCGTCTATATTCCCGTTTCGGGTCCGTTGAAATGCTTAAGAGCAGGATTGACCATTCATCGGGCAGGCGATGTTGAATAATATTGCTGTGAAGCCGGAAAAACTCACTTTGCAGCACAGATTGTCCGTACGTTGTCCTATGTGCGGGGCTAAACCCAAAGAGAAGTGCACGCTGAGCACGGGACATCCGTCCAACAAAACGCATCTCAACCGCGACCTCGCGGCCGCCAAGGTTGCCCGACCTCAGAATTCTGGTTTGGCTGTCTGGCGACTGCTAAAGGCAGCTACAGGCCGCGGTCTTCGCGTTCTTTTCCAGCATAAGTGAAACCAATACTGGAAGAACGAAAGTCTATGCGACAAGCTGCGGCGAAGAGCGAACCTTCACGCCACCCGGCGGCCGCTCACTAAGTTAATGACTAACACCACCAACGCTACGACCAGCAGCAGGTGGATAAGACCGCCGGCCACGTGAAGGCTGAAACCCAGAAGCCACAGAATCAGAAGCACAACGAAAATCGTCCAAAGCATGTTTATCTCCTCCGGTCTTTCTCGAATCGCTGGTTCATCCCTGCCTCGCATCTTTCTGCCCCAGACGAACTCCCCGGAACGACTTCCCGCACTCCAAACAGAATGGCTTGGATCGCGGAGTGATTAACCCGCAGAACGGGCACATCCTTGGTGATCCGAGATCGGTGCGTGGAGTTTTCATTGCAAAGAACTTCCCCAGAGAGCCGGCGAGGAACTTGCGCAAGTTGCGAAGATGGACAGAAAAAGGATGCAGGACGAACCTACTCTTTCGCGTTTTCTACAGGTTCACGATGACACATCGCCGGCAGCAATTCTGTGCAAGATTGCTCAGATTAAGCGAGATCAGTCAGATCGCATCCCGGCCGTCAGCCGATCTGGGTTTGGCCGCAAACTCAAAGTGAGCAATTCAGATCAGCTATTCTTTTGAGCCTGGGCGATCATAATGTCGGAGACGAGACCTTCTTCTCTCTCTTTCAGGTCCTCTGAGCTAAGTCAGCCCACCTGAAGTTCTCCCCTCTTAGTTCAGTGGCTCCCAAAGGAATAAATTTATGAAAAAGACAATTTCACTGCTGTTGATGAGCTTGATCGGCTTGGTTGGCACCTGCGCGTGGGCAGGCTCGGCTCGAGAAGACACGGTCGACCGCATGCAAAAGTCGGTGGATGTTCTGCACTCGATTATGTCAACGCCGGACAAAGGCATTCCCGAAGAAGTGTTAAGCGGCGCAAAGTGCATTCTGGTAGTGCCAGACCTGATCAAGGGTGGCTTCATTTTTGGTGGCAAGCACGGCCGTGGCGTGGCTTCGTGCCGTACGTCGGATGGCTGGAGCGCGCCTGCCTTCGTTTCAGTTGGCGGTGGTAGCTGGGGATTGCAGATCGGAATCGAAGGTGTGGACCTGGTCATGCTGGTCATGAATGAGCAGGGTTTCCAGCATCTTTTGTCAAGCAAGTTCGAACTGACTGGTGAAGGATCGGTTGCGGCAGGACCGGTGGGCCGTCATGCTTCCGCCGGAACCGACTGGAAGATGAACACGGAAATGCTGACCTACTCGCGTTCAAAAGGTGTGTTTGCGGGCTTGACGCTCGAGGGTGCGGTCGTGGAGCAGGACAACGACTCTACTCATGCCATTTACGGCAAGCACATGACGTTCCGCAACATCCTTTCAGGTAAGGCGTCCACTCCGGCAAGTGCGGAAGCATTCCTGAAAGCCGTGTCCGAGGCCGGCCAACAAGCGAAGGTCGCCGAAGCTAGAGAAGACAAGAAATAAGTGAGGCAGGGAGCTTTGCGGGCAAATGCAGCTGACCGGACCTCTTATGCGGTCTCGGTCAGCTCGCATGGCCCTTGAAAGGTGAAGATACATGAAGACCAATCCGCGTAGATGTTTTTGGGCCCAACTCGCTTGCGTGATTCTCTGGTCGATTCTTTCGTTAGCGCAGTCGTCCGATCTCGCGCAAAATCTGGAGGCCTGCAAGGCTGGGCGTGAGCCCTGCGTTCGCTCTAAGCTGAGTCCGTCGCAGATCACCGAAGTGGACGCGACCAAGCGCGAACATAACGTTTCTAATTGTAGAAGCGGCTTCGAGTCCTGTGACCGTTCGAAACTCAGCCAACCGGAAGCGATTGCGCTGGCCGTAGCCGATCACCAGCGTAACGTCTCCGATTGCAAAGACGGAATCGCATCCTGCGATCCTTCGCGATTAACTCAGTCCGAGGCTCATGAGTCATCGGTTGCGGCGCACCAACGCAACATCACAGACTGCGAGGATGGGGTCGGCGATTGCGACCACTCCAAACTGAATCCGTCGGAAGCGGGCGCAGTCGACAATGCGAGGCGCCAGCTCAACGTGTCCGATTGCAAGAATGGCACGGGTGTCTGCGACCTTTCCAAACTCACCGGCCCGGAAACCAGTGCGGTGACTGCGGCGGAACATCAGCGCAACAAGCAAAATTGCGAGAATGGCTGGAATGAGTGCGACCGATCCAAACTCACACCGCTCGAAAGTAGTCAAACTGTCCTTGCGGAACATCAGCGCAACATCTCAGCCTGTAAAAGCGGGCAGGAGACCTGCGACTACACCAAGCTGACCCCGCCCGAGGCCAAAATGCTGGCCGAGGCTGAACAGCAACGTAATTACACGGCCTGTCGGAAGGGCTACGGTTATTGCGATCGCTCTCGCCTGACGCCCTCGGAAGCTACTGCGATTCCGGCCGATCAGAAACCGGTTTCCCGGTAGGACGTCAAGGAAACAACAAGTACACGGATCTGTTTCGTAAATCGACACATCGGAGGATGAGAAAAATGACGACGACAAGTGAGAAAGGCAAATGCGCGCATCTGCCCTGCCGCTGCATGCCGCAAGCTGGCGACAAATACTGCGGTCAAGCGTGTAAGGAAGCGGGTTCCAGTGAGGTCGAGATTGCTTGCCAGTGCGACCATCAAGCCTGTCCGCTTACCGCATAGACACAGCAACCTTTGGTAGACGGCTTACATCTTAGGCTGGCTTAAGGAGAATATGAACGCACAACGAGCTATGGTTTTGTTGCTGGTGGCTGCGGCCCTGCCGTTGGCAAGAGCGCAAACACTGGTCGATTCAACAGACTCCTCCGGCACGACAGCCGCGGCCAGTACGACGCAGATCCTCCCAGATCTGACGTACGTGCGTCCGACGCAAGCAACCAAGCTCCGCAACTATTTCTTTGACACGTTTGGCCCGTATCCCATCGCAGGTGCAGCGTTTGCGGCTGGTATTGGCCAAGCCTACGACACTCCTCCGGAGTGGAAGCAGGGCGCCGAGGGCTTTGGGAAGCGAATCGGCTCCGCATTCGGCATTGCCGCGGTCAGCACTACGACGCGTTACGGGCTGGCAGAAGCCTTCAAGGAAGACACGTTGTACTACCGCTGCGAGTGCAAGGGCGTGTTTCCACGGCTGCGTCATGCCGTGATCTCGACCCTCACTGCACGCCGCGGTGAAGATGGCCATCATGTCTTTTCTTTTCCGGCGCTCATCGCCCCGTACGCCGGCACGATGACTGCCGTCTACGCGTGGTACCCGGGCCGCTACGACGCCAAGGATGCACTGCGCATGGGCAACTACACTCTGCTGGGTTATGTGGGTGGAAATATCGCTCTTGAATTTCTTTATCGCGGCCCCCACTCCCTGCTTTCTCGCATGCACTTAAACAACGGACACGGAGCGCCGGATCCCAGTTCAAATAATGCAGGTTCAAACAATACCGGTTCAAACCCATGATCGATGTGAAACCCAGAGCGGTTGCGGGCGTGAGTCCTCCCTATGCAGGGGAACGGATCGCCATACCTTCCGCTGTAGGTTCCGGCCTAAGCTGGATCAACCAGTTTTTCGAATGGTTCGGCGATCTGGGCATATTCTTCGGGCAAGTTGTGCGGGCTGCGGTGACTCCACCGTTCGAATTCCGCGAACTGTTTCGCCAGCTTGACGAGATCGGATCAAAGTCCTTGCCTCTGGTGGCCCTGGCTGGCGCCGCCACCGGAGTTGTTCTCTCCCTGGAAGCCCGTTACAGCCTCACGCGCTTTGGGGCTAAATCGCTGCTTCCCGCAGCCATCGTATTTTCCGTGATTCACGAGACCGGGCCGATCATTACTGGCTTGGTCGTGAGCGGACGAGTCGGCGCCGGCATTGGCGCGGAATTGGCGTCGATGAAAGTGACCGAGCAGATCGACGCCATCGAGGCATCGGCCGTAAACCCTTATCGTCTGCTGGCTGCGACCCGCATTGTGGCTTGCATCCTGATCCTACCTTTGCTGACCCTCGCGGCCGACGCCTGCGGCATAGTCATGGGATGGATTACGCAGGCTCTCTCTGCGCCGCTTTCTCTACATCAGTTCCTCAATAGCGGTTTCAAGGGCGCCGATTTCAACGATTTGCTGCCACCTACGTTTAAGACTGCTGTCTTTGGTCTGATCATTGGGCTGATCGCGTGTTTTCAGGGCATGCGCACAAAGGGAGGCGCAGCGGGCGTGGGTCGGGCGGCCACGAGCTCAGTGGTCTTGTCCTCGCTGTTCGTGATTCTGGCTGATGTCGTGCTCGTGAAATTCATCATCATATTTTTTCCGTAAGCATGGAGTGGGCATCTCCAACACTCATGGACACAATCGATCAAGTCGCGACGAAACAAGGACAGGCCGAGAAAGACGGCAGCACGCCGGTTCTCGCCGTCGAGGACTTGCATAAGTCCTTCGGAAGCCAAAAGGTGTTGAACGGGGTTAGCCTCAGTGTGAACCGCGGTGAGACTCTGGCGGTGTTGGGGCGCAGCGGTACCGGCAAGAGCGTATTGCTGAGGCTCATCATTGGACTGGAGAAGCCTGACTCGGGATCGGTTCTCATCCACGGTCAGGACATCGCCGGTCTGGCTCTCGACCAAATGGGCGAAATCAGAAAGAAGATGGGTTTTCTGTTTCAACATGCCGCGCTTTACGATTCGCTGACGGTCGGGCAGAACGTCGGTTTTCCCCTGCTGCACCATAAGAAAGAGATGCCGAAATCTGAGCGAGGCGACCGGGTCAGGCAATTATTGGCGGAAGTGGGCATGGAAGGCGATCTGGAGAAGATGCCCTCGGATATTTCGGGAGGCATGCAGAAACGAGTAGGACTGGCGCGGGCGCTCGCTCTGGAGCCCGATATTCTGCTGCTCGACGAGCCCACCGCCGGTCTTGACCCCATCAGCTCATCCGAGATTGATGATTTGGTTCTCAAGCTCCAGCAGGAACATCACATGGCGTCCATCGTGGTGACCCACGATCTGCACAGCGCGAAGACGATTGCCGACCGTCTGGCCCTGCTAAACGAGGGAAATGTGGTGATCGAAGGAAGCTTTGAGGAACTGCAGAAAAGTGACGACGAGTTTGTTAAGGAATTCTTAAAGCATTCGTAGGAGGACTTTATGTCGAGAGCTGCGCGTTTGGGAGCCTTCATTGTTTCGACTCTGGCAATTCTGGCTGCCGGTATTTTCATCATCGGGAGCAAGCAGTATCTTTTCAGCTCGACCTATCAATTAAAGGCGCAGTTCGACAACGTGGAAGGCTTGGACGACGGGGCGGACGTTCGCTTAGGCGGAGTTCACCGCGGGACTGTTCACAGCATCGTGTCACCTCACAAGCCCGGCGAAAAGGTCACAGTGATCATGGATTTAGACAAGGCGACGCACGAGGTCATCAAGCAGGACTCAGTGGCCACAATCGAAACCGAGGGGCTGTTGGGAAACCAGTATATGGCGATCTCCTTTGGATCTCCGGGGACACCCGACGTTCGCGACGGCGATACCATCGCCAGCCAGCCTCCACTCGAAATGTCGGACCTGCTGCAAAAGACGAGCGGCCTCCTTGACAGCAGCCAACAAGCTATCCAAAACGCCACTCGGGCAACCGCGAATCTGGACTCGATCAGCGCCAAGATCAATAGTGGTCAGGGAACCGCGGGGGCGCTGGTTAACGACAAGACACTTTACAACAACCTCGAACAGACAAGCGGGGCCATGCACAACACCATGTTGCAGGCAGAAGCCGGGGCGACTGACTTTCAGGAGAACATGGAAGCCTTAAAGCACAACTTCTTCTTGCGCGGTTATTTCAAGAGCCGCGGCTATGAGGATTCCACCGAGCTGACAAAGAATGAAATTGAGCGGCTGCCGCAAGGCACGCCGGTAAAGCAGTTCTCCTACTCGGCGAAGCAGCTCTTCGACAAGCAAGATTCGGCCAAGCTGAAGAATCAGAAACCCCTAAAGGATGGCGGCGAGTTCCTGGCGAGCAACCAATTCGGGTTTGCGGTCATCGTAGCGTCCACCGGCATGCAAGGCGATACCCAAAAGGATTTGGTTCTGACGGAAGCCCGGGCCATGACGGTGCGCGAGTATCTGGTAGAGAACTTCGGGTTCGATGACAGTCAGCTCAAAACGCTGGGAATGGGCAAACAGACGGAGGCGAACTCAGATCCTGGCTGGGGAACGGTTCAGATTTTTATTTATCCCGCGGGAACAGAAATTCCGCCAGGAAAGCAAACGCCGGCGGGTGCGCCCTCTACAGCAAGCTCAGATCAACCGCTCCAGTCTTCCACGGCGACGACGCCGAATCGGTAGTGTCTGCCGCGAACGTGGGGTTCTTGGTGGCGGCTTGAGCAAATATCAGCGGAGTGCCGGAATCGGAATTGAGAAGCGACTGGGGTTTTGGTAGTGATGCAGATTGAGACTGCTCTCAGACCAGTTTCAAATCGAGGTTTTGGATTTCCAAATTGACCAAGTACAGGTTTCCCCTACTTGAATCAGGGGCCCAGTTTCTGCTAAAAGAACTTTAAAGAANNTTCGGCAACTGGAGCAANTGCTAACNAAGGCATTTGTTGTCTTTNGGAANTGNGTNCCAGTTTCCGCTAAGTGGGGCGACTGTNGGTATCGGGTCTTGCAGCATTGGGGCGTCTTCCGCCAGCGATGGCGGGGGAAGTGGAAAGTGTTAACNCTTGTCCGGCGNCCGGGATTCGTGGAAACGGTTCTCGTCGGCGTAAAACATCGAACCTCCTGTAACATGCTCTAGGAGCTTCCGGTGGCTTTAGATCGCAGGCTTGGAAGTGCTCTGCCGCATTCTTGCGGAGATCTGCGCGCCTCCACGGCCACTCAAAGTTTCGTTCCTTTCAATTCTTTTTATTTCTGCAACGATCCCTGCTGCCCGGATGGCGGTTCCACCTTCCGCAATTTCACATCTTCATCTCAAAACGCCGCATACGCCGGAGGAAGATAATGGCGACCAATCTCGTACAAATCGATAACGATCAGGAAATCAAGCAACGCCTGGAGGCCGAGCGCAGCAAGCTGCGCAAGATCGCTGGTTTGGACCAGCCCACACATTTCCATCGCCCCGTAGAACGGGCGTTCACCGCCGAAGAGCGCGATCGCGTCACGATTTTGTTTGGAGGTTTTACCTGGAAGCATGAAGACTTGATCCGCGCGGTCTTCCAGGGCTGTGGTTACCGTTGCGAGAAGTTGCCCGTTCCCAACGTTGCTGCCTTCCAGACCGGCAAGGAGTTCGGCAACAACGGCCAGTGCAATCCCACGTACTTTACCGTGGGCAATCTGGTGCAGTATCTCCAGTTCCTGGAGAAAGAGGGATTGTCGCGGGACAAGATACTGAACAACTTCGTTTTCTTTACCGCGGGCTCTTGCGGCCCTTGCCGCTTTGGCATGTACGAGGCGGAATATCGCTTCGCCTTGAAGAATGCGGGGTTCGATGGTTTCCGCGTCCTGCTGTTCAAGGACAGCGACGGGATTAAAGCGGCATCGGGCGAGCCTGGCCTGAAATTCACCATCGACTTCGGCTTCGGGATGCTCAATGCGATGCACCTCGGTGACGTTATCAACGATTTGATTTATCAGATCCGGCCCTTCGAGGTGAACAAAGGCGAGACTGATCGCGTCTTCCGGGAAATGGTGGATGGACTCTGCGACGATTTCAAGAATCGCGATTCGTTCGAGATTGAGCAGCGCGCGCCGAACTGGCTCAAACCGAAGTTCAGGAGCAACAAGATTCTGCGGAATACCGCCAATGTGTTGGGCAAGATGCACGAGCACATGTGGGGCGAGGATTATCTCGACGCGCTTCACACCGCTCGCGATCGCATGAACCGCATCGAAGTGGACCGCACCAAGGTGAAGCCGGTGGTGAAAATCACGGGCGAATTCTGGGCGCAGATCACCGAGGGCGACGGCAACTTCCACATGTTCGATTTTCTGGAGCGCGAAGGCGCACAGGTGATTGTGGAGCCGATCGCCACCTGGGTCGCGTACCTCATGTACCAAGCCAAGGCGCACGCGATTGCGAAGTGGCCGGTGAATCGTCCGCACCGCAACCCGAAGTGGTATGAGGCGAAAAAGAATTTTGCCAACTATATCGGCTTGCACAAGAAGCTCTGGGGAATCGGCTTCGGAGAGCGTGCCTGGAAGTACTTCTACCATCGCACCATCACAAATATGGGCGGCATCACGCACCATCTGGTGCCGCAGACAGAGCTGGCAGAAATGGCGCATCCCTTCTACAACCAGTTCGCGCGCGGCGGCGAAGGGCACCTCGAAGTCGGCAAGAATGTTTACTACACTGTGCATAAGCTCTGCCACATGGTGCTGGCGCTGAAGCCCTTTGGCTGCATGCCGTCTTCGCAGTCCGATGGAGTGCAATCGGCGGTGGTCAATAAATTCAAGGACATGATCTTCCTGCCGATCGAAACTTCCGGCGAAGGCGAAGTGAACGCTCACAGCCGGGTACAGATGGCGCTGGGAGAAGCGAAGGTCAAAGCGAAGACCGAGTTCGAACAGTGCCTGAAGTCGACCGGCAAGAGCCTGGACGAAATCCGGGATTACATTGCCGAGCATCCTGAACTGCGTCGGCCGTTCTACCACGTGCCTCACCGCGAGGGCGTGGCTGGAACCGCGGCGCAATTCATTCTGCATGTGAACGATCGTATGGATAAGAGCACGCGGTTATGGAAGCGCTCGCGCGTGCCGGGGGTCGCTCTGCCGAACGCTGCGTAGGACTCGCAACCACGGCCGCCATCCAGCTTGTAATCGCTTGTGGCAGGATGGCGGCCACTATTCATACTTTCTGCGATTGATCGGAGATAGAATGCACGACCATCATGGACAGCAACAGAAGCCAGCGCTGCTTCAGATAACGCCCGCGCCTCCTCAAAAGCCTCACGACCACCACACGGAATTCATGGTGGGGCTCGATGTGGGTTCGACCACAGTGAAAGCGACCGTTGTGGATGCGGCAAGCGACAAGGTGCTTTGGCAGGACTACCAGCGCCACGAGACCAAGCAACCGGAGAAGACGCTGGAATTTCTGCGGCGCATGGAGAAAGAAGTCGGCATCAACCGGCATAACACGCGCATGTTCATGACCGGCTCCGGCGGCGGCGCGATTGCCGATCAGATCGGCGCGAAGTTTGTGCAGGAAGTGACCGCGGTTTCGCTCGCCGTGGAGAAGATGCATCCGGAAGTGTACTCGGTGATCGAACTCGGCGGGCAAGATGCGAAGATCATCGTCTTCAAAGACGACGAAGAAACTGGCCGCAAGAAAAAGATTCCTTCGATGAACGATAAGTGCGCGGGCGGGACCGGCGCAGTGATCGACAAGATCAACGCCAAGCTGAAGATTCCTGCGCCCGAACTCTGCGAGCAGCGGTATCACGGGATCAAGCTGCACAAAGTCGCGGGAAAGTGCGGTGTGTTCGCTGAGACCGATATTAACAGCCTGCAAAAGGTGGGAACGCCGCCGGATGAATTGATGGCGTCACTGTTTGAAGCCATCGTTCTGCAAAATTTGAGCGTATTGACCCGGGGCCACACCCTTCGCCCTCACGTTTTGCTGCTTGGCGGTCCCAATAGTTTTATTCGTGGCATGCGCGAGGCGTGGCAGGCGAATATTCCACGCATGTGGCAGGAGCGCAATGTCGCGATTCCTGACGGTGCAAAGCCGGAAGATCTGATTAAGGTTCCCCAAAACGCGCAGTACTTTGCCGCCATGGGCGCCATTGAATTCGGCAAGAGCGAAGAAGACTGCGTGGGCTGCTACCAGGGCTACGAAAAGCTGACGCATTACATCGAATTTGGACGCCAGGAAGAGAAAGCCAAGTCCGGCGCCAAAGGTTTGACTGCGAGCGATACCGAACTCGACGAATTCAAGGTCTCCTACAGGCGCAAGAAGTTCACGCCGGTAGCATTCCACACCAACCAGACCGTCGCCGGATTTATCGGCATCGATGGCGGTTCGACTTCGACCAAAGCTGTGTTGCTTGATGAAAAGGGCGACATTCTTTGCAAGGCTTATCAGCTTTCGAATGGCAACCCGATTCAAGACACGATTGAAATGTTTGAGAACCTGCGCGGACAGGTTGAAGCGCAGAAGGCGAAGCTGGAGGTTTTGGGAGTAGCGACCACGGGCTACGCGAAGGACATTTTGAAAGACGTGCTGCACGCGGACGTGGCGCTGGTGGAGACGGTGGCCCACACGGAATCGGCTCTCAAGTTCTACGAGGATCCACACGTCATCGTCGACGTGGGTGGGCAGGATATTAAGATCATCATCCTGCACAATGGACGCGTGAAAGATTTCAAGCTCAACACGCAATGCTCGGCCGGCAACGGATACTTTTTGCAGTCGACCGCGGAGGGGTTTGGGTTGAGCGTGGAGCAGTATGCCGATCTGGCTTTCTCTGCGCAATCGATGCCCATTTTTGGTTATGGCTGTGCCGTCTTCATGCAATCA
>JGI12269J14319_10003190_pt1 | contig 15473 bp, 15 predicted proteins | sample PeaSoiSIISIP2007_FD_14319 | JGI IMG/M metagenome (IMG submission 14319) | reverse complement strand
CCGGCCTGCACCTGGCCGCGGAGCACGTCCGCCCGGGCGGTGACTGCGGGGCGAACGCGGGCCTCAAGGTCGGCTGCCTGGTCGCGGGCATGGCCGCCGGGGCCGACTCGATCGACGACATGGGCCTGCTGCGGCACGGCGCGATGAGCACGCTGTTCGACGGGGTGCGGGCCCCGTCCACGCTGGGGTCGTTCCTGCGCTCGTTCACCTGGGGCAGCAGAACGCGGGCCGTGCGGGCGGCCGACATTATAGCTCCCGCGATGGTCCTTTGGTGCCTGGCGTGTACCTGCGATGTGCCTGTGCAGGTCAGCGCCCTGATATACCTGGCCGGGGGTGGCGGGCGGTCAGCCCGCGCCCGGCGGCACCGCAGGCCGGCCGGGCGCAGGTACATCCCGGGTGCAAGCCCCGGTATACGGCAGGGACACGGGCAGACGGCGCGGCCGGGGCGGCATCCGCTGCCGTCGCGGCCGCGCGCTGGCGCGTGCCGCGCGTTACGCGGCGCTGGCCGCAGTCTCCGCGCTGGTGCTGGGCTCGCCGGCCGCCCCCGGGGCGGGGGCGGCCGGGGCGGGAGCGAGCCCGGTAGGTGCGGGGCTTGTCGGTGACCATCTGCGCGACACCGAGGCTGACCAGTTTGTCGAGGGCGTTGGCGACCGCGCCGGCCGAGCGGGTGAGCACCTTGCCGAACTGGGGCGGCATGAAGGCCGTGCCGGGGAACTTGCGCAGGTGCTCCTCGACCAGGTCGCGCAGCGCGCCGGGCCGGGTCGCGGGGGCACGCCGGCCGCTGGCGGCGGTCTTGACCGCCCGCCGCCCCTGGGTGGCCAGGTCGCGGGCGGTGTCCAGGGCGGCCAGGGCGACGTCCAGGTTCCCGGCCGCGAGGGCCTTGCCGGCCTCGTCGGCGGCCTGGGCGATGGCCGCGACGCTCCCGGCGGCCTCGGCGGTGACTGCCGGGTCCCGCTCGGCGGAGGCTTCCGCCTGCTGGCCCTCGGCGGTGCCGTCAGCCGTGACCGGGACGGGCTGGCCGGCGTCGGCAGGCTGGGCGGCGGGCTGCCCGTCGCCGGGGGTGCTGCCCATGCAGGGGGTCTCGGCGGGCGGGGCCTCGTCGGCCAGGGCTGCCGGGGCGGCGGGCGTCCAGGTGTCGGCGATGCCAGGGCGGCTGCCCTTAACCCGGGTCGCGGCGCCTTTCTTCTCGTGTGCGAGCAGGGCCTGCCGGACGGCGGGCACGCTAATCCCGGCGCGGGCGGCGATGACCTCGACGGCCGCCCCGGCGGGTTCGGCCGACAGCGCGGCCAGGACGGCCGCTGCCGGGCTGTCGCCCGCCGCCGGGGCGACGGGCGCGGGGGCCGGGGTCGTCGCGGCGTCGGCGGCGCTGCGGGCCGCGTGCGGGGCGGGGGTGCTGGTGCGTGCCATGATAGTAGCTCTGTTTCCTATTCTCCGACGCTATTCCCGTTTTTTGATTTGACTGCGCCGGTGTTTTCTCGACGAGAATCGCCCTGGTCCCGGCGTGAAGTCAAGCGGCTCCGCAAAAATTCCAGATTCCGTTTTATACTCTATTAATTACCGGGGAATCTCCCCCGGAATTTCGGGGGGTACGCAACGACGCTATCTCGCCTTTTCCGAGGCGTAAATATTCGGTCATCACGTGGAGCCGTTGGACGTTTGCGCAGGTCAGCCCCAGAGTGCGAGTCAAGATCCCACAGGTTCACCGAATACTTACTCCGAGGCAGTCAACGCCTTTCCGCTTCGAATTGATGCATTTCCTCGCCAATTTCCCCGCATTCCGTCACTCGCCGTCACTGAATTGATACCGTCCGCTCTGGCCTTTCCCGCCGCGCCGGCCGCCTTTCGCGCGCCTACCTCACTGCCCTTCGGCATCCTCGCGCGCCTGCCCTCATCTGGCCGCACACCCTCCTGGGTCCGGGCAGGCACGGGCCTGCGGGTACGGACAAGGAAGTGAGTACGTGTCATTACACGGATACAAGGCCACGGACGAGAGGCCAGGGATTAACGTACGTCACGCATCTGCGGCCCGCCACGGATAATTATTTTAAGAGCTTTGCGCTTATACAGTCTGGGAGTTCACCGGAAGGTTTATCCTCGCCGTGTCCTGCACGTCCGCCACCGAAAAGGGGTTCCGCTGTCGGCAGGTACCCGTATTGGTACCCGTATTAGCTGGCGGTGCGGCATGGCGGCAGGTTCGCGAATCCGGCTAAACGGTCTGCTAATTCTGCTGACCGTCCCGGGTACCGAGCCGGAGGCTCTCCGCGCCGACAGCGGGCAGTCCGCGGACCGGGCGCGCGGCGTGCTGGCCGCGAGCGGCCAGCCCGTGGCCGGCGAGCCCGTCCTGGTAGGTTGCCACGTCTTCGCGGTGCCTGTCGAGCCGTCCCCTGCGCGGGCCAGGGGCACCGGCCGGCGCGGGGCGGCAGGGTCAGGCGACGCGCGTTTCCCGGCGACAGGCCTGGCCGACGCGGAGCTGTCGCAGCAATTCGGAGACGGCCCGGCTGGACACGCCGAGGCGGGCACAGGTAATCGGCTGCCCGTGTCGTCCAGGTGCCCGGCGGCCCGTCTCGCGGCGGTAAGGAGCGCCTCGTCCTCGCCGTCCCGGGCCTCGTCCTCGGCGTCCGGCAGCGGGGACGGCCGTCCCGGCGCTGACGGCTCGCCCATGCCATCGTCTTCGGCGGCGGTGGGTCGGGGCGGCGGGCGGCGCGCCGTTCGATCATCGAGACCGTCACCAGGAACGCGCTTGGCGGGACGGCGGCCACGATCCTGCCCCGGGCGGTCGGCTGGGCCGGGGCGAGGTTAGCCGCCAGCTCAGCGGCACCCCGCCCGCGAGCACCACCGTCGGCACGACAGACTGCGGGCGGCGACGCCGACCTGCTTGTCGCGCTGTCTGCCTTTGAACGGGCGGGCTATGGGGTGGCCTGCCGGTGGAGCGCCCAGGTGCGGGCGGTGCGCGCCATCGTCTTGGCCCAGGGGCTCTTGTTGCTCTGCTCGATCTCGTTCCACATGCGGACGTTGGCGCGGGCGAACACGTCGATGTGGGCGCAGTCGGCGGCGGCGTAGGCGGGGAGCCGGGCAGCGAGGGCTTCGGCCTGCTCGGCGGTGTGGCCGCGGGCCATGAGCCTTAGCAGCCAGAACGCGGGGTCTGTCCAGCCGGCTCCGGGGGTGGCCCATGCCCAGTCGACCAGCCAGGCGCGGCCGTGGGAGATCAGGATGTTGTCGGGCATCCAGTCGGTGTGGGTTAGTGCTCGGCCGGCGAAGGCGAGGGCGTCGGCGGGGGTGTCCACGTAGGTCCGCAGGCGAGTCTCGATGGGTTTCCACGGGCCGGGACTGGGCGGGATCTCGATGGCGGCGAGCGCGAGCATGAGCCTGGTCACCAGGTCGATGTCGGGTGAGCCGGGGCTATAGTCGGCGGCTCGCCCGTGGACGTGCTCGAAGCCGAGAACGTTCCACCCGGCTTCGTCGAAGTGCCACAGCAGCTCCGGTGAGATCCCTTTGACGAGCGGGGCGGCTGCTGCCTCGCGGGCCTGGGTGATCACAAGCCGGTGGCCAGACGGCAGCCCTTTAACGAACACCTTGCCGCCGGGGGTTTCGATGACGGCGGCGAGCGGGGAATTCTGCCCGTCGGTGACGGCCCGCCCGGCGGTGACCGGTCCGGTGCGCTCGGCGATTGCCGCTTTGAGGGGACCGGGCAGGTCGTCCCACGGGATGCGCTTTTCCACGGTCGGGGTTCCTCACGTGATGACGCGGGCGGCCCGGCGGATCGCCGGGCCGCCCGCGCGGCCGGGGCGTGTCAGTAAGGGACGTCACTGGATGCGCTGCACGAGCACATCGTCATCAACTTATCGGTGTCGGCGATGATCTCGATGGCGTCGGGGTCGGGCGTGTCCGGCGCTGGCGGGGCCGCGAGCAGTTCGACGGCGACAGCGGTCATGTGCACCTCCTTCCGGGGGGCTTGCAGGGACGCGGGGTTCACAACCTCCCTCCGTGCTGGCAGTAGGTTTCGAGCGGGGCCTTGGCCTGCCGGTAGATGACGGCCAGCGGCATGCAGGTCCCGCATGTCTTGCTGAGGGTGCAGCCGGAGCACCCGCCGCGGCGGGTCAGGAGCGAGTCGGCGGCGGCCGCCAGGCGGCGCAGTCCGTCCGGTCCCTCGGCGATCAGGTCGGCCTGCGGGTCGCGGCCGACTTTGCAGATGGAGGCCCGGCCGTGGGGGTCGGCGTGGAAGTGGGTGATCCCTGCGTCGCACCCGGTGTAGGCGGGGCGCTTGCGGAGCATCTCGCGGGCCTGACTGGGTAGGGCCTCGGCCCCGCCGTGGATGGTCGGGGAGATGTTGGAGTATTCGTAGGCGCGGATGCCGTAGCGGTCGGCGATCCCCCTTATCTGGTCCAGCTCGTGGGCATTGCGGTTGGACACGACGATGTTCATCCGCATGTTCAGCCCAGCCTCGTGCGCGGCGGCCAGGCCGCGCATGAACCGCTTGAACGACCCCCGGCGGCGGGTCATCCCGTCGTAGGAGGCCTCGGTCGCCCCGTAGATGCTGAGCGTCAGCCGGTAGGGCCGGCGGGCGGTGAGCAGTTCCAGGGTACGGGACTGGTCCAGCCGCGACCCGTTGGAGGAGATCTGGATCATCATGCCCATGTCGTGGGCGCGGGCGTGGGTCTCCGCGAACAGCGGGTCAATCAGGGGCTCGCCCCCGGTGAGCTGGAGCCACAGCACCCCGGCCTGCGCCATCACCTCCAGCAGGCGTTCCCTGCCGGGCCAGTCCAGTCCCGCGAACTGCTTGTCACCCAGATAGCAGTGCTCGTCGTAATTGCAGCCGAGGTTGAGCTCGTAGGAGGCGCGGGCGTACCCGTAGGCGGTCTCGGAGCGGACCAAGACCGTGGCGCCGACGGGCTGGCCGTTAACGTCCAGGTTCCACGCGGCGCGGGCGGCGCNGGNGAGCCAGTCCGGCACGGGCGCGTCCGGCGGCGCGTCACGCAGCTCGGCGTACCGGCTGGCCCCGATCCGGATTCCTCCCTCACGGCCGGGGCTTACGACTAGGTGCCCTTCCGGGTAAGGGCTGGCGATAAGCCGACAGGTCATCGGATGTGCCTCCTTGGCTGGCTTCGGTGCTCGGGCTGCGCAGTGTCCAGGAGATGAGCCGGCTGGCATCGCGGGCCTGGGGCGCCACGGGCGCTTCCCCTGCCGTCGGCGGCTACAGGCGCTCCAGCGCCACCTTGACCCTGGCCAGGATGTCCGGGTCGACGGTCCTCGGCCCTCTCATCCCGGCCGGGACAAGCGGCGGACGGCGGTGCCTGGCCGGCAGCGCTGGGACGGCCCTCGCCGCGGCTGCGCGGCCGGCACCCGGATGCGGTTCGGCGGACAGATCGCCTGCTGCCTGGCCAGCTCTCGAGATCACCGCCCAGGTGACCTTGGCGGGCTTTGCGTCCTCAAGCGGGTACCAGCCGCAGCGGTCGCTGAGGTGCTCGACGATCAGCAGGCCGCGCCCGCTCTCGTCGTCCGCACCGGGCTGCGTGGCCAGGGGGACGCCGGGGTGGTCGTCGCAGACGAGGATGGCCAGCTCACCCCGGTCGAAGGTGAGGATCAGCCTGATGGCGGCCTGGTCCAGGCCGGCGCAGGCGTTCACGGAGTTGGTCACCAGCTCGCTGGCGACGAGCTCGGCGGCGTCGGCCAGTCCGGCCGCGCCCCACTCCCACAGGATCTCGCGGGTCCAGGCGCGGGCGCAGCGCGGCGCTGTCGGGATCGCGCCAAGGTCGAGGCACGCGCGGGGCGGCCGGGCCGACGCCCAGCCGGGCGGCCCCTGGCGGGATCGCGGCGTAGCTGTCATGGTTGAGGTCGTTGCGGGCACGGGTCCTCCGGGGCATGTCCTAGCGGCGCCCCGGGCCGGGCGGCAGTCCGCCCGGCCCGGGGCCGTTCCTGGTGGCCGGCGAGGTTCAGCCCGGCCAGGACAAGGGCGGCCTCGATCTCGGAGACCCGGCGAGGGCCGACGCCCCGGATCTTGCGGAGCTGGCGGCGGGTGCACAGGTCCATCACGTCGCCGACGGTGCGAGGCGCGTCATAGGCGCGGGTCAGCGGGTTGAAGCTATTCAGCGACAGCACCGTCAGCAAGCACTCGACCGGGCATTCCGGGGTGACCGGCCCGTGGTGAGGAACCTTGCCGCGGGGCGCGGTCAGCAGCCGTTCAGCCATGACCCACCCCCCTTGCCTCGATCGGGCGCAATAGCGACATCGCCCGCGTGACCGGCATCTGGGTCCTTCTCGGGGCCGGTCGTACCGGCTTCCGCCGGGACCGTGTCGTCCTCGTCTTGCGCGAGTCCGAGTTGCTGCGGGACCTGCGGGCCGGTCGCCGGTTCCTCGGGCTGGCCACTGCGGAGGGCGGCGACACGAGCCACGTCCAGGGCAGCTTCATGAAGCTGCGCCGCTGCGCGTGTTACCTGCGTGCTTGCCATGACCAACAGGGAATCTCAGCCCCGGCGCGCACGGGAGGGCCTGCAAGGGGGACGGACGTGCGCAGAGGGTGTGTGAATCAGCCTGGACCGCGCAAGCAGCGCGTGGCAGTGTCAAACTGACCGTGTCCGTACTGGTAGGAGGGGCAGGCACGTGCCGCGAGTGCTGAAGGAGAAAAATCTGCGGCTACGGTCCCTGCTGGACGAGGCTGCAATGTCCAACAAGGGCCTGGCGCGCAGGGTCGTTGACCTCGCCGCGACCCGGGGGCTGGCCGGCGTGCGGTGCGACCACACGTCAGTCCTGCGGTGGCTGGCGGGTGAACAACCGCGCCCGCCCGTCCCCGAGCTGGCCGCTGGCGTCCTCGGCAATGCCCTCGGCCGGAAGGTCTCCGAAACCGAGCTGGGCATGACGCCCAGCGACCTGCCCGGCGACCTCGGCCTGCAGCTCCCTGTCGGCTGGACGGAGACCGTAGCCACCTCAACCGCCCTGTGGAGGGCCGACGTGCAGCGAAGGCGATTCCTGGTCAACGCGGTCTTCACCTCTGCCGCGCTGCCCGCCTCCGCGCTGCGCTGGCTCACCAGCCCGCCCGCTGCCGCCCCCTCCGCCTCCGGGACACGCCAGGTCGGACGTGCCGACATCGACGCGATCCGCGAGTTGACGCACTCTTACCGGGAAATGGACAACCGGCTCGGCGGCGGCAAGCTCCGCAGCTCGGTCGTGTCCTACCTCGACGATCACGTCTCCCGGCTGCTCACCGCCGGCAGCTACCGGGAAGAGACCGGCCGGCAGCTCGCCGCCGCGTGCGGCGAGCTGTCGCAGTTGGCCGGCTGGGTCGCCTACGACAGCGACGAGCACGGACTGGCCCAGCGGTACCTCACCCAGGCCCTAGCCTACGCGCGGCATGCCGACGATCATGCACTCGCCGCAGAGGTCCTCGCCGCTCAGGCGCACCAGGCGCTCTACCTGGCCCGGCCCGATGAGGCGGTCGACCTCGCCCGGGCCGCCCAGGCCGCAGCCGTCCGCCACGGGTCGGCGACCCTGCTCACCGAGTGCCTGGTCATGGAAGCCCACGGCCATGCCGCCCGCAACGACGCCCGTGCCTGCGGTGCCGCCCTGGCCAGGGCGGAGCAGACCTTCGACCGGGCCGCCCGCGAGGACGACCCGGCCTGGCTCGCCTACTTCGACGAGGCGTACCTGGCCGCCCGCATGGCCCAGTGCTTCCGCGACCTCGGCGAGGCAGGCCACGCCGCCCGCTACGCGCGCCGCTCCCTAGACATGGACGGTCGCTATGTGCGTGGCCGGGCCTTCAACCTCTCCCTGCTCGCCACCGCCTACGCCGCCCAAGGCGAGCCCGTGCAAGCGTCGGCCGTCGGGCGGCAGGCACTGGACCTGACCGTCCGCCTCACCTCAGCCCGCAGCGTCCGCTACGTCCGCGACCTCGTGCGCGCCCTTCGCCCGCAGGCAGACGTCCCGGCCGTCCGGGACTTCACGGCCGAGGTACGCGAGCGGCTGCCCGCCGCAGCAGGGCATGCTGCACCCCGATGATGGTGATCCCGCCAAGGATCTCGCCCCTGGTGATCATCGCGGGCGTCTCGTCAACTGGCACCCAGCGGACCTCGGCCGTCTCGTCGTCCTCCGGCTCCCCGACAAGCTCGGCCCCGTGCGCCAGGTACAAGTCCTGCGGGTAATCGGCGTTACCGATAAGCGGCTGGCTGGACATGACAAACTCGATCCCGCGCGGACGCCAGCCCGTCTCCTCCTCCACCTCGCGCGCCGCCGCCGCACCGGAATCTTCGCCGTCGTCTACGTAGCCGCCCGGCAGCTCCCAGACCCATCGGTCCACGATGAACCGGTGCCTGCGCATCATCAGCACCCGCTCGCCCGCGTCGTCCAGCACCACCGTCATCGCGCAGCGCCTCATCCGGAAGACGTACTGCGTAAACTGAACGTGGTTCGGCAGCTCGACATCGGCCAGGCTCACGCGAATATGAGGGGTGTCGTCCACCAGCCGCTCGCCGTGGATCACCCACTTGTGCGGGTCAGTCACGTACGCGACACTACCGGCCCGCCAAGCCCAGGCAACTCCGCGGACCCGGCGGGCCTGGGCCTTGCCAGCCGCACCAGGTCCAGCCACCAGGCAGTGGACGGTTCAGCCGTGCCGCAGCTCAAACCAGGTCACCGTGCGCCTGCCGCGCCGCCGCGCCCCCCACCGCGCCGCGAGGGCAGCAACGAGCTGGAGCCCGCGCCCGCCTTCCGCATCACGGCCGGCGGGACGTAGCTCCGGCCTCCCCGGCCCGGCTCGGTCGGTGACCTTGACCCGGACCATGCCGTCCCCTACCCTGACCGCGACCGTGACCGTCTCCCCAGCAGCGCCCGAGCCGGAGTGCCGGACAGAATTGCCGAAGATCTCGCTGACCAGCAGTTCAGCGTCATCCCCGCACGGGTGCCCGGGGCCGAGCACCGCGCCCACGAATGCGCGGGCGGCACGCGCCCGCTCCGCCCGTCCGGCAAGCGTCACGGTCTCCCGGACCGCTATCGCAGACATTAGTGCAGCCGCCTTCCCGGCCGCCCTCGCCCCGGGAATTGCGCGGGCCGCCGGACGGACACACCGGGATGGACGCCCGACTCGGCGGCAAACGTCAAGCCAGGGACGCCCCCGGAACGGGCACCGGAACCCCGTCAAGCGGCTACCCACACCGCTCCCTGGCTCCGATTCCCGTCCGCTATGCGTCCGTGGACACCGCAATTTGACAGTTCACAGCGCTACAAGATGACACACGACGGGACAAAGGAAAATGGCCCGCTTAGCCGAGAAATCCCAGCTAACGGGCCATCTTCGCAGGCAGTGGCAGGTGTTGGGTTCGAACCAACGTAGGCTGAGCCGACGGTTTTACAGCCCGTCGCTCTTAATCGAGGCGGGTGCCGCTGACGAGCGGGTACGTGCTATGGGGCTCGATTCGGGGCCGCCGCCGTCCGCTATGTGTCCGTGCACTCGGGGCCGTAGGCGGGGTGACGCACGGACGGGCACGGACGGCACCCGGAGGCGGCTGCACCTTCACGCTGCTGCCCGGCCTTTGTGGCCCTTAACCTGCCGCCCTTCAAGGTGCCGATCCGTCCGGCCGACAGCCTCGGCAGCGCCGGCGCTGGCCCGCGGCAGGGTATGAGGCCGGTTACGCTGCGGCGAGCCTGCGCCTTGCCTCGGCGTAGAGGTCTTCCGGTAGTGGCCCGCGCGATGCCGCCGCCACGTTGCTGCGCAGGTGCTCAGGGTTGCTGGTGCCGACGATCGCGCTCGACACCCCCGGGTGGCTGAGCGTGAAGCGCAGGATGAACTCGTGGCGGCTCATGCCGTCGTCCAGCAGCTCATCGAGTTTGGCTGCCTGCCAGCGGTCCTGGGCCGGGGGGCCGGAGGAGCTGAGCGGCTGCACCGTCCAGTTCTTGTCCTCCGATGCGGTCCCGCGGGCCACGCCGCCGCGGATGAGGACGCCGGCTCCGGCGTCCGCTGCGCGCGTGATCAGCTCGTCGTGCTCGGGCTGGAGCGCGGAGTAGGGGATCTGGAACACGTCGAAGACTCCCATGGCGATGTGATCGGGGAGGTTGGGCAGCGTGCCCGACATCCCGATGAAGCGCACCTTGCCCTCGGCACGCAGGCTCTGGAGTGCCTCGATCGTCCCGCTGGCCTCCATCTCGCCCCGCGGCGGTGACAGGTGCACCTGGACTAGGTCCAGGTGGTCGGTCTGCAGGCGCCTGAGGCTCTGCTCGACGTCGGCGCGGACGTTTGCGGCACTGTAGTCGTGCTGGCCTATCGTGACCGCATCGGGCGGCAGGGACACCGGGCAGCCGCACTTGGAGGCGAGGAAGAACTCGCTGCGGCGCGAGCTGAGGTGGCGGCCGATCAGCTCCTCGCTGCGTCCGTAGTCAACCGAGGTGTCGATCAGGTTGACCCCCGCGTCGAGCACCTCGTTGAGCAGCCGCCCGGCGTCCTCGTTGGTGATCGCCGGGCCGCTTAGCTGGCTCGCCGGGCCGGTCAGCTGGCCGCGCAGCTCCATCGCGCCGTAGCCCAGGGCCGATACCTCGGCGCCGGTGCGTCCTAGAACCTGGGTGGGGATTGTCATCGCGTCATCTCGCCATCTCGGTTAGAGTGGATATCCGGACACCTTTCCGCTTACTGATCACCGTAAGCGGAAAGGTGTCCGGTTAGCAAAGCGGCAGGAATGAGGAGCAGGGATGCGGGCAGACGCTGCGAAAAACCGCGAGCGCATCCTCGCGGTCGCGCGCGAGGCCCTGAGAGAGTCCGGGGACGCCTCGCTCATCGGCATCGCCAGGCGCGCGGGCGTCGGCCCGGGGACGCTGTACCGTCACTTCCCGACCAGGGAGGCGCTGATCGCCGCCGTCTACAAGGAGGACGTGGAGCGCCTGGTCCGCTCGGTGCCGCAGGTCCTGGCGGAATATGCCCCCCTTGACGCGTTCCGCGCGTGGTTCCGCACGCTGGCGGGCTTCGTCCAGCTGAAGCGAGGCCTCGGGGAGGCGCTGCAGACCCCGGTGCTGCAGGAGGTGATTAGCAGTACCTACGCACCCGTGGTGTCGGCCGTCGGCGAGCTGATCGCCGCATGCGCTGCGGACGGCAGCATGAGGGAAGGCATGAATCCCGAGGACGTGCTGCTGATGATGAGCTTCATGACCCGGGTCGAGTCCACGCCCGCCGCCGCCGCGCGAGCAGACCGCGCGATGGAACTGGCCATCAACGGCCTGCGCCAACCCTGAGAGCCCAGCGCCGCAGGGCGTGCCCCGGACCGTCCGGGACACGCCCTCGCAGTTCAGGACGCTTGCTCCCCGGCTCTCTCGTCATCACCCCGCTCCGCGCCGAGGGCGTCGGTGATGCGCCGGTTAGCGGCGTCGGCCTGCCCGTCGATGCAGTGGGCGTAGATCTTCAGCAGGACCGCGACGCCGTGCCCAGCCCGGCGGGCGACCTCGGTCGCTGGCACGCCGTCAGGGTCTTGGCGCACGCGCCGAGCGCCAGTCGGACCGTGACGGGGTCGTCCAGCGCGCTGACCGGCAGCGAGGCGCGGGCGGCCCAGCCGAGGGCGATAGTGACCTCGCGCGGCGGGTCCTGCTCGCGGGTGGCGGGGTTGAACGCCCACGCGAACAGCGCCCGGCGCAGCACCCCCGGCTCGGGCGCGCCCTCCTCCTTGGCGGTCAGCGCTATGGTGACGGTGACCAAGGCCTCGGCCACCGACCGGCGGGAGACCGGGGCGAGACTCGCCCACTTGGCCTCGGCGTAGCTGCGGGCGTGCTCGAACCAAGTGATCATTTCCCCTTCCGTGGTCTCGGCGGCGGGCAGGCCGGTGCGGGGGCTGAATGGCCGCCGGTCGCGGGCGGCGTCCCTGAGGTCGTCGAGGAACCCGCCGGCGAGGGTCTTGTTCTTGAACGACTTGCAGTGCTCCTGGCCGTTCCCGAATAGCTCGCTCACCAGCAAGACCGCGTCCTCACAGCACGGATGCCCCGGGCCGAGTACTGCGCTCACAAATGCGCGGGCGACCAGCGCCCGCTCCGCCCGTCCCGCAAGCGCCACGCTCTCCCGAACCACCGCAACCATCAGAGCACCCCCTTCCTCGGCCGCCGGCCCTGGAAAGACCCGAACCGGCAACCGAATGTAGGTGAAATGCACGCTCGACTCAGCGGCGCACGTCAAGCCCGGACACGCCCCTCGCCGGGCGCCCGCACCCCGTCAAGCGGCTATCCACACCGCTCCCTGGCCCCCAATCCCGTCCGCTATGTGTCCGTGGACCCCGCAACACAGGGGTCTGCAACGCGACAAGACGACACACCCCGGGACACAGAGAAGATACGGCCCGCTAGCCGAGAATCCGCAGCTACCGGGCCGTATTCGCTAGTAGTGGCAGGTGTTGGGTTCGGACGAACGTAGGCTGAGCCGACGGTCTTGCAGACCGCTCCCTTATGCGGTCCACAGGACTGAACGGCCAAGCCGCCTGAAGCGTTCTGCGGGCAACCGGCGACACCGAACTAGACGATCTGTACGCATCCATAGGCCACGGACAGCTGATCGTCGTCCGCGCGGAATCGGCGATCACGTAGCACGTCGGCCCAATCCGTAGTCACGTGCAGTGACTGATCCTGCTGCATGGCCAGTGCACGAATAGCCGCCTATGCGTAGCGCTTTGGTCACCGGCCATGGGTGAGCGTTCTGGGCGGTACTGGGGGCGCGTGGCGGCGATCGGCTGCTGCGGGCCTGGGATGGCCGGGATCATCCGGCCGCCCGCGGCTGGCCAGGGTCAGGCCTGCCAGACGGCCCGGACCGCCGGCGCTTCGGTCGCAGCCTGGGTCCGCCCGGCCCTGGCCGCCGCCGCCCGGCGCGACACGTCGAGTACGTTGCGCCCGATGGCGCGCACGGCCGCCCGGTCCGGCCGGACCAACGCTACGCGGGCTCCGGCTGCGGTCAGCGCGGCCGCCTGCCGGCCCGGGCTGGCCATGAAGCCTATGCCCGCGGCCACCGGCGCGACGATGACCACCCGCTCGTATCCGTGCGCCAGGTCGACGTTAGCGACGGTGCGCATGCCGCCGTCCATGAAACGGCGTTCCCCGATGGTGACCGGCGGCCAGATTCCGGGCACCGCGCAGCTGGCGCCCACCGCATCGACCAGGCTGGCGTCCCCGGCCGAATCAAACACCGCGAACTGGCCGGTCCGCGCGTCCACTGCGGTCACCTTGAGGGCGCGGGAGGGCCAGGTGCTGGTCGGCAGCCGGGCCTGGAAGACCTTCCGCCGGTCGGCCTCGGGCATGGTGGGCACGGCCAGCGCCCACCTGCCGATCCGCGCCCGGGCCCGCTTCGGGTCCTGGCTGGTATGCACGTCCCACAGCAGCCTGCCGATGAAGTCCCAGCCGATCCGGGCGGCAGACTCCGGAGCCGGCGGCGCGAGCTGGGCCTGGTACAGCGCCTCGGGCTCCTGCCCGTAGGCGATGTCCGTGCCGACCACCGAGCCGGCCGATGTCCCGATGATCACGTCGGCCGCGGCCAGGTCGATGCCGAGCCCGGCCAGCCCGGCGATCATGCCTGTCGCCCAGGCGATGCCGGTGACACCGCCGCCGCCCAGGACAAGCGCGCGTCTGTCCATGACAGTCATCTATACAGCCGAACGACCACCGGGGCCTAGGACCTTCGGCGCTCCGACCCGACCGCTCATCACGGCCGCACCGATGCGCGCCGCATTCTCCCGGGCACGAAGATGTCCACCGCCACCAGGCCACACGACATACCTGGCCTCGCGACAGCAGATGCCCGCTCTTCCCGGCCTTCGCACCCCCTGTGTTGACTGCCGTGGTGAAGCCCTTCTCAGCTGCGGTTTCCCTGACCGCCGCGGTCAGCCCCGCGCGTGTGCGCCGGCCGGCCGTCGTGATCTGCATGCGCTCGTTGGCGAGCCGCTCCAGGTACAAACGGGGCACGCGATGGTGACGCGCGCCGACGCTCGCATCCGGGTCACCCGGCAATGGCCATTCACGGCTGGTCACGGTCACCGGCCAGGGATAGGCGCTCCGGACGCCGCGATCACGAACCATCGTGTCCATTTACGGGGTGCGGTGAATTGGTGTCAGCTCGCGGCGGGGGGGTGGGGGTAGCCAGGGCTTTCCCTCGATGGCCGTGCGGATGGCGTCGAGTGCGGTGATGCCGTGGGCGGCGGCCGAATCGAGGTAGCTTCTGATGCGGCACCGGCGGGTGAGGGTGGCCAGGGAGTGCCAGTAGCCGGAGACGGCCTGGTGGCGCTTGGCGGCTTTGGCGCCGCGCTCGGCGACGTTGGTGGTCCAGTCCACGGTGAAGTCGCGGGTGAACAGGAAGACCTGCTCCTTGTACTCGCGCAGCCACCTGCCGGGCGCGTAGCCGGGGTGGTTCCCCTGGTGCCAGTCCCGCAGCCGGTTGTGGATGATCCCGGAGGCGGCGGCCTGGTCGTAGCGCTGGCGGAGCTCCTCCAGCATGTCCGCGTCCAGGGCGGTGCTGCCGCGGGCGCGGGCGTCCTGGACGGCCTGATGGGCCTGGCGCGGGATGGCGATGATGTCGCCGGCCCGGGACTGCAGGCCGCCGGGGCCGGGCTTGGTGACCGCCCGGCATCGCCTGATCATGTGCTGGCAGCACTGCTGGATGCCGGCCAGCCGGGGCAGCAGGTGCTGGTAGCCGGTGTGGCCGTCGGTCATCAGCAGCCCGGTGAACGCGGCCGGGATCCCGGCGGCGACGGCGGCCTTGCGCCGTGAGGGCAGGGCCTGCACCCCAGGTCAGCCGCCCGTCCGGGGTCCGGATGATCAGCACGTGCGGCGCGCCGGGGGCCGTCTTCTCCGTCTCCTCCGGGTCCTGTTCTCCTTCTTCTTCCCGCCCGGCGGGCTGCGGGGCGCTGTTGTCGAGCACGTTCACCGGGGTCTCGTCCGCGGCCAGCGCTTTCTCCCCGGCCAGCGCGGCGAGCATGGCCTCCTCCAGGCCGGCCGTCCCCAGCTGTGCCGCCAGCCGGGCGCTGGCCTTGTCTACCCAGCCCGGCGAGACCGGCACCCCCAGCAGCATGGCCATGACCTGCGCGGCCCGCTCCGGCGGCACGTTCCCGTACGCCGTCAGCACCACCGCGGCGGCGGTCAGCACCGCCCCGTAGGACACCGAGCCCGCGTGCGCGCCCGGCGGCGGCTCCGCGAAGGTGACCGTCCCGCAGCCCGGGCAGCACCGGCCCGGCAGCGCCCACTCGGTCACCGTCCGGACGACCTGCACGTCGGCGACCTGCGCCCACCGCGATACCGCGGCCGCCGCACCGTCCAGGGACGCCCTGCACCGGCGGCACTGCGCCGGCGGCTCCGCGTCCTTCTTCTCATCCGGGTCCGGGTCCCGGGCCAGGCCTTTCCCCTGGTGACCCGGCTGGCCTGCCCGCTTGCGGTCCTTCCTGCGCTCACGCTCGGACTGCTGCCGCGCCCGCCGCGCCTCCTTCGCCCCGATCCGCTCCTTCGACGGCGGCGTCCCGGAGTCGGTGCTGTCCATCGGCAGG